>OBLT010000469.1_pt1 | contig 26473 bp, 24 predicted proteins | sample 1518721 | NCBI WGS metagenome assembly OBLT01 (sample SAMEA3539307, study PRJEB22396) | soil metagenome | biome: tundra; feature: field; material: soil | place: USA | collected 2010-05 | depth 0.15 m | reverse complement strand
AGGAGCGGGCCATGCCCGCGAACATCTTTTCGCGGGCATGGCCCGCTCCTACACACATGCTGTTCTTGACGAATTGGAATGACAGATGGAACGATTCATCCGCGAGAATGTTGCGATTGTTGAAGTAGAGCTGATCAAGCTGATCCGTGATCCGACCGAAATCATTTCCCGCGCGGTGCAGCCCGTGCTGTGGCTGGTGGTGTTTGGACAGGTTCTCGCCCAGGTTCGCGGCATCCACACCGGGCAGTTGAGCTACCTTGCGTTCATCACGCCCGGGATCCTCGCGCAGAGCGTTCTGTTCAGCGCGATCTTCTATGGCATCGCAATAATCTGGGAGCGCGATCTTGGGGTGGTGCATAAACTGCTAGTGAGTCCCGCCCGGCGCAGCTCGCTGGTTTTTGGTAAAGCGGTCGCCGCCGGATTCCGCGGCATCGTGCAGGCGGTTGTCATTTACCTCGTCGCTCTCGTTATGCATGTTTCTATCAGACTTGATCCACTGGCAATTTTCGCAGTGCTGGGCAGTGTGATGCTGGGATCGGGGATCTTTGCCACCTTCTCGCTCATCATCGCGTGCATCGTAAAAACGCGTGAGCGTTTCATGGGCATCGGGCAGCTCCTGACCATGCCCATGTTTTTCGCGAGCAATGCGATCTATCCGCTGGACATCATGCCAAGCTGGCTGCGCGTCATCGCGCAGATCAATCCACTCACTTATCTGATTGACGCGCTACGCGGACTCATGATCACAGGAGGGGAAAACGTTCACGGTTACGTTGTTGATTTCGCGGTCATGCTCGCGGTGTTCGCCATGCTGCTATTCGTCGCAGTGAGGTTGTACCCGACGTTGGCGGAATGAGTTCTGCATTGGGTTTTGGCCTACGCTGGGTTTTGGCCTACGAAAGGATGGTAATCTCTTCACACTATGCAAACGGCCGCTAAGAAATCCGAAACAGAGCCACCGCGAATAATGCCAGCAACTGCCAAGATATCTGGCATCGCGCGTCATAAGCCGCAACGCTAGAGTGTTCGCTTAAATAGCATTATCGCGGCCGCCATCATCACGGTCGTGAAAACCGTAAGGAAGCCAATGTCTGCCAAAACGGTGGTCAATCCCGCGCTCTTGAAGAGCAACGCCTTCAATGCATCTACGGCATAAGCCTCCGGATTTACCATGGCAAAGCTTTTTAACCAACCAGGCAAACTCGCCGTCGGGTAAACGGCACCACTCGGGAAAAACAAGATCACGTTCATAAACCCGCTCAACACACCAACGAGCCTCGGATGGTTAGCCCTTCCAAGAAGAACGAACATCAGACTCTGCAGGCAAAGTGTGGTGAGGATGATGACAACGAGCAATGATGCCAGCGACCCTATGTTAGTCGGGAATGGAATGCCGGTCATGACCATGCCTACCCCGAGCACTAAAATTGACACTGAAGTCGTAATTGCAAGACCGCTCAATATGAGCCCCCCCACGATGTTGGCTTTTGTAAGCGGGGTAAGGAGATAGCTCTCCTCGATGCCCAGAAACCGATCCATGACAACGTTAAATACGCCCGTGGTGAGGGTCCCGAGGAAAATAGCCATCACCACAACGCCGGGAACCAGAGACTGAAAATAATCCACAAAGCGGTACAGGTCGGCATCGCGGACATATATTTGGTCAGCCGCTTCCCGAATAGCAACGTGACCGGGATGGCTTGCTGCAACGGCTCCATTCACGACACCTGTTATCGTCCCCGAAGAGATGGCATCGGTGTTGTCGAGAAAGAGCCCCACTTCTGGCCTTGATTTGAGATCTACCCTCTTGCTGAAATCGGACGGAATGATGAGTGCCGCTTTGTATTTGCCATTGCGGACATCGGCGACTGCCGCCTGTTCATCCTCGGCTTGAAAAATGGTCAATGTCGCAGGACCGGCCTCGACGGCACGGAGGTTGTCAAAAATATCCCGTGCCTGCCGGCCAGAGTCGTGGTTGATGACGACAATAGGTAGCGATTGCAGCTTCCCCTGAAACGAATTGCCCATAATCACCAGATAGATGATCGGCATTAGAAAACTCATGCCGATCACAATCGGATTGCGAATAAATTTTCTGATGTCCCGATCTATCACGGCAGATAGTCTTAGGATTGTTTCCGAAAATGCGTTCGTCTTCTTCATCGCTGCGGCACTCCGGCACCGATAAAAAGACTCACTTTTTTCGCTTCTCCTTCACGAATCGATTTTCCGGTGAAATGGATGAACACATCCTCAAGAGACTGTTCATGGATGCTCGCGGACAATATCCGCCCTCCCGACGATCTGATTGCATCCATCAATGCGGGAAGGCTCGTTGCCCCACTGTCGACAGAAACACGCAAGGTCTCGTCCTCCACAAGCAGATTGCGCACGAATGGTAATGCTTTTACGCAACTGACTAACCCATCTGACAGCACCTCCACCGTAATCGAAACGATGTCACTGCCGGGAATCTCCTGCTTAAGTTGAGCCGGACTGCCGAGAACAACCAGCTTGCCCGCATCGATAATAGCAATCCGGCTGCATAAGGCATCCGCCTCTTCCATGTAATGGGTCGTCAGAAACATCGTCGTCGAGCTTTCCTCTCTGATCTGCCGCAACAGCTCCCACATCACGCGCCTAGATTGCGGATCCAGACCGCTTGAAGGCTCATCCAGGAAAAGTATTTTGGGTTTGTGTACAAGGCTTCTTGCAACTTCAAGCCGTCGCCTCATTCCGCCTGAATAGGCTGCGACGAGTTCGCCCGCACGAGCACTCAGCCCGACCATATCCAGTAGGTACTTGATCCGCTCTTTTCTTTCCCGCGCAGGAACTCCATAAAAGCGCCCGTAGATATCCAGGTTCTCATAGCCGGTAAGATCCAGATCGCTCGTCATCGCTTGCGAAATTACGCCTATTTGACGCCTTACGTCAGCGGAATTTGTCACAACATCAAAGCCGGTAATTTTCGCGCTTCCGCCGGTAGGAATGACCAGCGTCGTGAGCATCCGGATCAGCGTCGTTTTACCTGCGCCGTTCGGGCCGAGATAACCGAATATTTCGCCGTCTGGCACATCGAAACTCACATTATCAACGGCGGTGAATTCACCAAATTTCTTGGTCAGTCCAGTCACTTCGACGGCTTTGCTTTCCGTGCTCATGGTTCCGTTTTTTTCGCTATTTCCACGTCCACCGTCATTCCCGGTTTCAGTAGCCCAAGTGGTTCCTGAAACGCAATTTTGACGCGAAACGTTTTAATGTCCTGCTGTCCACTCTTTACGTCCTTTTGGGTTGCGAACTCGGCATACTGCCCGATCTCCGAAACTTTGCCTTTGAATTGCTTGCCTGATTTGCCTTCGGTTTTTATCGTCACATCACCACCGACCGCAATCTTGTCCACCAGCGTCTCATCGACATCCACCCGCACATAAAGACTGGCGAGGTCTACTACAGTCAACACCGTCACACCGGAACTGACGGTTTCACCCTTCTCCAATGCCTTGAACACTACGGTGCCTGAAATAGGAGACGCAATGATCATGTCGGCGAGCTTGGCCTGGTTATAAGCCAAGGTTGCTTGCGACTGCTTGAGGTTCGAACGAGCCAGTTGAAATTGATTGTTGGTGGTGCTCAATTGCGCGACGACCGCATCTTTCTTGAACCGCGCCTCGATCAGTTTCGACTTTTGAGATGAGTAATCCGCCGCCAACGCAGTATGCGCCGTCGCAGAGGTATCAAGTGCTTCCTGCGAGATAAAATTCTTTTGGAAAAGAGCCTGCAACCTCGCAAGTTTGGTGTTGGAATCGTCCATCTGAGCCTTGGCTTTTTCGGTGTCCGCTTGAACGGCCTTGATTTCGGATTCTGCGGTCTCGATATTTGCCCGAGCATATCTAATCGACGATTCCGCAACACCGATATTCGCTAACGCCTGCTCTACTCCAGCTTTCGATTGCTCGACTGCGGCAGCGAGGTCATCGCTTTCGAGCCGGATGACGACCTGATTTTTTTGAACGTGGTCGCCTTCGTTGCAGCAAACTTCAGAAATGCGCCCGGCAGCCTTGGGGGCAAGATTCACTTCCGGCCCCTCGACGATTCCAGACGTGCGTATGGTGGTGTCTGCCTGTTTGGATCCGTAGATTGCGTAATACGCCACCCCCGCTATCAACAGCAGAGCCGCTGCTACACTTAGACCTCTTGCCCAATTAGGCATGGAGCACAATCCCCAAATGAAATATAGCGTTTACACAATAACAGGGCCGGGTGTCATCAAACTGAACAAGTTCACTGTATTAGCGGCATTTTCAATTCCCCGTTCAAGTAACGGGGCAATAAAAAACTTGGGGTCGATTATAGACACAATTCGTCGTCGGCATCATGGCAAAAATATCTGGGTATCCTGAATGACCTGTTCTTTGGTTCGAGTCCATGTCGGTGAACCCGCAAGCAAAAGCATGCATTTATTTGTGCAGAATGAGCGTATAGTAAAATGAAGTGTAGTTCGTACCTTCGGTCTCGCGATCCTCTAGACTAATTCGCGCATTAACAGGGGGCAGCCATGCCAAAAAAATCCGCGATCCCGCCATTCTCAATCTCGCCGCTGGCACTGCGGAGGGCATCACCGAGGCCCGACGCCAAGAGGCATTGCTTAAAACCTGCATATTGCAGAACGCGATTTTCAATAGCGCCAACTTTTCGAGTATCAACGCTGACGCTAAGAGCAAATAAGGAGCTGCGATTTTCATGATAAGTGCATCTGACATTCTTCACGGCAAAGTCCTGATCGTTGACGATCAGGAAGCCAATGCCCTTCTGCTCGAGCGGATACTGCGCGGTGCCGGCTATGTTTCCATCACGTCCACGATGGATCCGGGCGAGGTCTGTGAGCTGCACCGCAACAACCGCTACGACCTGATCCTGCTCGATCTCGAGATGCCCAACATGGACGGATACCAGGTGATGGAGGGGCTCAAGGAAATTGAACCGGGCGACTATCTTCCTGTCCTTGTGATTACCTCCCACCCGGGTCACAAGCTGCGCGCGCTCCAGGCCGGGGCGAAGGGTTTCATCAGCAAGCCGTTTGAGATGGCTGAGGTGCTGGCGCGCGTTCACAACATGTTGGAAGTGCGCCTGTTGCACAAGGAATTACAACGACGTGCTGGAACAACGAGTGCTTGAAAGGACCGCCGATCCTAAGGAAAGCTATCTGGAAACCATTTTTACGATGACGCGCGCGGCGGAATATAAAGATGATGACACCAGTGCTCACGTGCAACGCATCAGCTATTACAGCCGCGAGCTTGCCAGAATGCTCGGCTTGGATGAAGCGTTCGTCGACAAGATCTTTTTCGCAAGTCCGATGCATGACATAGGCAAAATGGCATCTCCGACCATATCCTGCTCAAGCCGGGCGGCTTCACGCGGGATGAGTGAAAGGTCATGAAGGAGCACTCCTTGATAGGCGCGAAGATCCTCGGCAACAGCAAGTCATCCTCTCAGGCGCGCCAATATCAAATTGGAACAGTGATAAGCCAGTTACCAGATTTGTCCGAACCGGCAAGCCAACCACAACTCGAATGCTGACCGTCCGCTTTTGGCACACTGCTGCCTACCTTGCCTCGTTACTTCACTGCCCGACAGCGGACATTGACAACCGAAAATCCGTAATCAGCCAAAGGCTGAACGGAATTGACACAGCGGTAACAACCACGCACTGCCCGCCGGATTAAGCCTGTCCTGAGCCCTTCGATAAACTCAGGAGAGCCTTGTCGAAGGGTTGTCGGGCGCAGCCCGACCTACGGATTGTTTTACTTTTGAAATGGAAATGGAATTAGGCGTTGGGGGCACGTGCTGCTCGATTGCATCCCCTGCGCCTTGGCGCGGTACAGTGCCTCGTCCGCCTTCCGCACAAGCACCTCAGATTTGCCTCACCGTCGCCAGGAACTAAGGCGGCTAAGCGGCATTGAATGACTGCTGACACGGAGCAGATGTCGAGTATCTCGTTACTAACGACTAATGAAGTAAGCAGGTAGCCATCGGTTTATCGCTACGATAGGGAGAAAATATTTGCAACTTCCACGGAACTGAAAAACGGGCAGTTAGTTGCGTCATCTTATTTGCGACATCGGCACAAATATTCCTTGCCACCTCATCATCATTGCTGTCGATTATGACGTCGACTGCACTATAGCGACTGTTGACAGAGCATTGTTTGGCGAGGCCGGTGCCCTCAATAGACGAACACAATTTGGACGTATCGTCCGCTGCACCCGGCTTTCCTGGAGTGGACTCCTGCTGCGAATCGGAATTATCGCATCCGGTGAACGTCAGGGGCAGAGCGAGTATCACAAGTAATAGAGCTGTCTTGGTCATTTTGGCCACCTTTAAACTTCGCCCGCTTTCAGCGGTGCTTTACATCAAAATCACATCGTATTGCCCTTGGTTGTACATCGTTTCGACTTGCATTGAAATCGGCTTGGCGATGAAGTCGGAAAGCATCGCGAGGGCTTGCGATTCCTCATCCAGAAATAAATCTATCACATGCGGTGAACCGAGGATGCGGTATTCGCGCGCGTTGAACTGGCGCGCTTCGCGGAGGATTTCGCGCAGGATCTCGTAGCACACCGTCTGCGCGGTTTTTACTTCGCCACGCCCCTGACAGGTAGGGCATGGTTCGCACAACACATGCGCCAGGCTTTCGCGGGTGCGCTTGCGGGTCATTTCCAGCAAACCCAGCTCGGAAAAATCGTTCACGGTGATGCGTGTGTGATCGCGAGCCAGGGCTTTTCTGAATTCTTCCAGCACGGCATCACGATGTTCCTGGGTATCCATGTCAATGAAATCGCAGATGATGATGCCGCCCAGATTGCGCAGACGCAGTTGCCGCGCGATGACTTGTGTGGCTTCCAGATTGGTCTTGAAGATGGTGTCGTCAAAACTGCGCAACCCGACATAGCCGCCGGTATTCACGTCTATGGTGGTCAGTGCCTCGGTTTGATCGATGATGAGATAGCCGCCGGATTTCAGATCGACGCGCTTGGACAAGGCGCGCTCGATCTCTTCTTCCACACCATACAAATCGAACAGCGGACGCACGCCGGGATAGTGCTCGAGCCTGTCGCTCGCAATCGTATTATAGGCTTGCGCGAACTCCAGCATTCTTTGGAGGGTGCTGCGCGAATCGACCAGAATGCGCGTGGTTGTGTGATTGACAAAATCACGCAGCACACGCAAGCTGATGTCGAGTTCCTGATACAGCAATTGCGGCGCACTGGCGGTTTTCGCAGCGGTTTGCAAATTGCCCCACAGTTTGTCCAGATAAGCGATGTCGGCGACAAAATCCAGTTCTGCCGAGGCTTCCGCCACGGTGCGAATGATGTAGCCGCCCTGATGTTCCGGTGGCAGCACGGCTTGCAGCTTGGCACGCAAGGTGTCGCGCTGTTCCACGCTCTCGATGCGTTGCGATACACCGATGTGCGTCTCCTGCGGCAGATATACCAGCAAACGTCCGGCGATACTGAGCTGGGTGGACAGCCGCGCACCCTTGCTGCCGATCGGTTCCTTGATGACTTGCACCAGCAGGGTCTGTCCTTCAAACAGCATTTTCTCGATCGGTTTGGCTGTCTCGATGTTGTGGCTATTCTCCCAAATATCTGCCACATGCAAAAACGCCGAACGCTCCAGGCCAATGTCGATGAAGGCAGACTGCATCCCCGGCAATACGCGTTTGACCTTGCCGAGGTAAACGTTGCTGACGATGCCGCGACTGCTGTCGCGTTCGATGTGCAGGTCTTGCACCACGCCGAGTTGCATCACCGCGACACGGGTTTCCTGCGGGGTGACGTTAATGAGGATTTCTTCGCTCATGATTTTTGGGCTCATGATTTTTGGCTCAGCGGAATTTTACGGCGTGGGGTAATCAAAGCGTTGCAGTAATTGAACTGTTTCGAACAGCGGCAAACCCATCACGCCGGAATAGCTGCCGGAAAGGTGTTCGATGAATGCCCCGGCCTGCCCCTGTATGGCATAGCCACCGGCCTTGTCCGTGTACTCACGGGTGAGCAGGTAGCAGCGGATACGCTCTTCGCTGAGCGTAACGAAGCGCACCGTGGAGGTGGAAAGCGCAACTTCGACATGTTCTTCCAAAGCGATTGCAACCGCACTGAGCACATGATGTTCTCTGCCGGAAAGCTGACGCAGCATTTCAGCGGCCTGTTCTGCACTGTCAGGTTTGCCGAAGATCTTGCCGTCCAGCGTGACGGTGGTATCGGCGGCCAGCACCGGAAACTGGGGCAAGTTGCGCAACTTCAACACGTCGTAGCCCGCTTCGGCCTTGGCCTGAGAAACCCGTCGAACATAGTTCTCCGGCTGCTCATTGGGATGTTGGGTTTCATCCACCTCCAAATTGCGGCGCGGATCAGAGCGCATCAACAGCATCTCGAAGTTGATGCCGATTTGTTTAAGCAATTCGCGGCGGCGCGGACTCTGCGAAGCGAGGTAGATGCGTGGCTGGATGATGCGCATGACGGTTTCCTATTCCCGATGGTAGGGGTGATTGTGCATCAAGCTATGCGCCCGATACAACTGTTCGGCAAGCAATACTCGCACAACAGCGTGAGGCAGGGTGAGCGCAGATAGCGCCAGCAGTTGTTGCGCAGCCTGTTTGACAGATTCATGCAAGCCATCTGCGCCCCCGATGATGAACGCAACATCGCGCCCTGCCCGCATCCAGTCCTGCATCTGGGCGGCAAGCTGCATGGTGGTTGGTTGTATGCCGCGTTCATCCAGTGCGATGCGCAAGCAGTTTTGCGGCAGGGCAGCGAGAATGCGCTGCGCTTCGGCTTCCATGATCTGCGCCGTGGTTTTTCCGGTGCTGCGCGGTTCGGGCTTGATTTCCAGCAGCACTATCCTCGCTTCGCGCGGCATGCGCTTGGTGTATTCGTTGAAACCCGCCGTGATCCAGTCCGGCATTTTGTGGCCAACCGAGACGATCAACAGTTTCATGTCGGCGCGCCTTGTGGAATCCGGCACGCCAGATCGTCATAAACGCCCGCGATATTTTTCAGCACATCTTCGTTGGTATAACGGATTACCGTAAGGCCGCGCGCATTCAGAAGTTTGGTGCGTTCGAGATCATAGGCGTTCGTTTCTCCATGCGTGTCACCATCAATCTCAATGACGAGGAGCAACTCCGAACAGTAAAAATCAACAATGAAATTGGCGATGGGTTTCTGGCGCAAGAATTTGTAATGCGCAAATTGCCGCATATGCAGCACTTCGTTCCACATTTTGATTTCGGCTGCGGTGGGGTTCTTGCGATTTGCGCGGGCGAGTGCGGTGAGGTTTTTGTTGTAGAGGAGAAAACTCAACCCCTCCCGGCCTCCCCTTGTCAGGGGAGGAGACTCGGCGCTTCCCCCCTGATAAGGGAGGACTGAGGGGGGTTGGGGTTTTGCTTTCATCTTCAAGCGAGGCAATTCAAAGCAAATGACTCCGCGTTTGATAGTAAACAGTTTTTCATGTTTATTTTGGCGCTGGAGCGAGCTTGGGCCGCGCCGCCTGCGCCTTGCTCCACAATTCTTCGAGGTTGTAGTAATCGCGGATGGCCGGCTGCATGATGTGTACCAGCACTTCGCCCAAGTCCACCAAAATCCACTCGCCGCTGTCTTCCCCCTCGCGGCCAAGCACCTCTTCACCGCGCTCCTTGAGCTTGACCACCACGTTGTCGGCGAGCGCTTTGGTTTGCCTGGTGGAATTGGCGCTGGCGATGATCATGCGCTCGAACATCGAGCTGAGTTTGCTGGTGTCGATCACGGTGATGTTTTGTGCTTTGACGTCTTCAAGTGCGGCGATGACGGCTTTGGTTTTTTCTTCAGTAGTTAGCATGCTCGTATAAATGATGTTGATGAATGTAATCGGCCACTGCGTTGGGCAGTAGATAACGTATGGAGCGATTTTCCGCCACGCGGCTGCGAATCAGCGTGGCGGAGATTTCCAGTTTGGGAATAGCCAGTTCGGCGATACCGCCAAACGGCTGCTGTGATAAGTCTTGCGCAGCACACAACCGCTGCTGATAGTGCCGGCGCAATTTCTCCGTCGCGCTGTGTATGCGTTCCTCCAGCGTGAAGCCGGGACGAAAACCCACCACGATGTGCGCCAGCTCGAACAATCGTTCCCACTCGAGCCAGGTGTGCAATTGCAAAAATGCGTCCCCGCCCATCAGCAGGCATAGCGGTTGTGCTGCGCCCAACTCGGCACGCAGTTCGCGCAAGGTATCCACCGTATAGCAGGGCGTGGTGCGCTTGACTTCGCGGTCGTCCAGCACGAAAGCCGGTTGATCGGCGATCGCCAACTGCACCATCGCGCTGCGATGCCGTGCAGATACTTGCGGTGAGTCGCGATGCGGCGGTGTGCCGGTGGGGATGAAACGAATTTGCCGGAGATTTGCGAGTTCCAGCATTTCCTCGGCGAGCCGAAGATGCCCGAAATGAATCGGATCGAACGTGCCGCCTAATATCCCGATTGCCCTGCTACTGACCACAAACTACAACGCCAGGCGGCGAGTGTCAGCCAGCACTTGCGCAAGGAAAACGGTAAAACGCGCTGCGGCTGCGCCGTCGATCACGCGATGATCATAAGACAGCGACAACGGCAACATCAAGCGCGCCACAAATGTGTCGTCTTTATGCATCGGCTTGATGATGGCTCTGGACACGCCGAGGATCGCCACTTCCGGCGCATTGATGATGGGTGTGAAGGCCGTGCCGCCAATGCCGCCCAAACTGGAAATCGTGAAGCAGCCACCTTGCATATCGGCAGCGGTAATTTTTTTCTCGCGTGCTTTCGCGCTGATTTCGCCCAGTTCTTTGGCGAGTTGCACGATGCCTTTTTTGTCCACATCGCGCAACACCGGCACCATCAATCCGTCCGGCGTATCCACCGCCACACCGATATGACAGTACTGTTTGATCACCAGATTTTCGCCGCCGGCATCCAGCGAGGCGTTGAACTCCGGATATTTTTGCAATGCGGCAACCGCTGCCTTGAGCAGGAAAGCCAACGGTGTGATTTTGATGTTTTGTTTGGAATATTCCGCGCCGAGTTCCTTGCGGAAGGCTTCCATTTCGGTGATGTCAGCCTCATCGAATTGTGTGACGTGCGGAATGGTCACCCAGTTGCGATGCAGATTCGCACCGGCGATTTTCTTGATACGCGACAGCGGCCTGGTTTCAATCGCACCGAACTTGGCGAAATCTACCACCGGCGAGGCCAGCACTTGCAGACCGTTGCCGCCTGCGGCACCGCGCGGTTGCGCAAGAGCGGCCTTGACGAACAGTTGCACGTCGTCTTTGGTCACGCGGCCTTTTGCACCGCTGCCTTTGACTTGCGCAACCTGCACACCGAGTTCGCGCGCGAAGCGGCGTATGGCGGGGCTGGCGTGAGCTAACCCCTCCCCACCCCTCCCCTTATCAGGGGAGGGAGCCGCGCCCTCTCCTCCCCTGATAAGGGGAGGCTGGGAGGGGTTAGGGGCTTGAGCAGCGGGGGCTGATGCCAGTGCTGACGGAGCGGCAGCGACTGGAACGGCTGTAACTGGAACGGCTGTAACTGGAACATCTAGCTTGCCAGCCTGTGGCGCACCCGCCACGTCGCTGCTTTCCAACAACAAAATCAGCGAGCCTTGCGACACTTTGTCGCCGACCTTGACCTTCATTTCCTTGATCACGCCGGCGTATGGCGACGGCACGTCCATTGCCGCTTTGTCAGTTTCCAGCGTCACCAGATTGTCTTCAGCTTTAATCGTGTCGCCGACTTTCACCATTACTTCGATGATACCCACATCTTTGTAGTCGCCGATGTCCGGCACCAATACTTGTTTGATCTCTGCCACTGTGTGTCTCCCCTAACCTTAAACAGTCGTTGGGTTTGGTTTGTCGGGATTGATGTTGTAAAGCTTGATCGCCTTGCTGACTTCGCCGGCGCTTATCGTGCCTTCATCGGCCAAGGTCTTGAGCGCCGCAACTGCTATGTAATTGCGATCGACCTCAAAGAACCGGCGCAATTTCTTGCGTGTGTCGGAACGGCCGAAACCGTCCGTGCCCAGCACCTTGTAATGCTGGGGCAGGAAGCCGCGAATCTGGTCGGCGAACGAACGCATGTAATCGGTCGCGGCGATCACCGGGCCGCTGCGTCCGGACAGACATTGTTCGACATAGCTGGCGCGGGCCTTGGCTTCCGGATGCAGCATGTTCCAGCGTTCGCAATCCAATCCCTCGCGGCGCAATTCGGTGAAACTGGTCACGCTCCAGATATCCGATGCAACTCCAAAATCTTTTTCCAGCAAGGCGGCTGCAGCAATCACTTCGCGCAGGATGGTCCCGCTACCCATCAACTGCACGCGAGGATTTTTCCCTTGCTCCTTTGTTGCCCCTTCACTGAACAGATACATACCCTTGATGATGCCCGCTTCCGCGCCCTTGGGCATCGCCGGATGGACGTAGTTTTCGTTCATCACCGTGAGGTAATAGAACACGTCTTCTTGCTCGACATACATGCGGCGCATGCCGTCATGAATGATCACGGCGAGTTCATACGCAAAAGTCGGATCGTAGGATATGCAATTCGGAATGGTCGCCGCCTGCAAGTGGCTGTGGCCGTCCTCGTGTTGCAAGCCTTCGCCGTTCAGCGTGGTGCGGCCGGCTGTTCCGCCGAGCAGGAAGCCGCGTGCGCGCATGTCACCGGCAGCCCAGGCCAGATCGCCGACGCGCTGAAAGCCGAACATCGAATAGTAAATGTAGAACGGCAGCATCGCCTTGCCGTGGTTGGCATAGGAAGTGGCGGCGGCAATCCAGTCGGCCATGCCGCCCGCTTCGTTGATGCCTTCCTGCAAAATCTGCCCGCTCTGGTCTTCCTTGTAGAACATCAGTTGATCGGCATCCTGCGGAGTATAGAGCTGACCCACCTGCGAGAAAATTCCGAGCTGGCGGAACATGCCTTCCATGCCGAAAGTGCGCGATTCATCCGGCACGATCGGCACGACTTGCTTGCCAATATTTTTATCTTTAATCAGGATGCCGAGCATGCGCACGAACGCCATCGTGGTGGAAATTTCGCGTTCGTCCGTGCCTTTCAGCAACGCATCGAACGCCTCCAGACCGGGTATCTGCAGCGGCTCGTTGACCGGCGTGCGCTGCGGAACCACGCCCATCTCCCGGCTGCGCTCCTTGAGATATTTCATTTCCAGGCTATCTTCGGCGGGACGATAAAAATTCAGGCTGGCGACTTGCTCGTCGCTCAGCGGGATGTTGAAACGGTCGCGGAATTTGAGCAGTACCTCACCGGTCATTTTCTTTTGCTGGTGGGTGATGTTCTGGCCTTCGCCCGCCTCGCCCATGCCGTAACCCTTCACCGTCTTGGCGAGAATCACGGTCGGCTGGCCCGTGTGTTTGCTGGCCGCCGCATAAGCGGCGAAAACTTTTTTCGGATCGTGACCGCCGCGATTCAAGTGCCAGATTTCCTGATCCGTCATGTCGGCGACCATCTCCAGCAATTCGGGATATTTGCCGAAAAAATATTGGCGCACGTATGCGCCATCCTTGGATTTATAAGTCTGATAATCGCCGTCCACCGCTTCCTGCATGCGCTTTTGCAACAGACCATTCTTGTCCTTGGCGAGCAAACGATCCCAATGATCGCCCCATACCACCTTGATGACATTCCAGCCCGCACCACGGAACACGCCTTCCAGCTCCTGGATGATCTTGCCGTTGCCGCGCACCGGACCATCGAGGCGTTGCAGATTGCAGTTGACGACGAAAATCAGGTTGTCGAGCTTCTCGCGCCCGGCCATGGAGACCGCGCCCAGCGATTCCGGTTCGTCGGTCTCACCGTCGCCCAAGTACGCCCACACCTTGCGTCCGGCGGTTTTCACCATGCCGCGAAGTTCCAGATAACGCATGAAGCGCGCCTGGTAAATCGCCATCAGCGGACCGAGGCCCATCGATACGGTGGGAAACTGCCAGAAATCCGGCATCAACCACGGATGAGGATATGACGGCAGCCCGCCGCCCTCGGTTTCCTGGCGGAACTTGTACATTTGTTCTTCGCTGATACGCCCTTCGAGGAAGGCGCGTGCATACATGCCGGGCGACGAATGACCCTGGAAATACACCAGATCACCGCCGTGACTGTCGGTCTTGCCGTGAAAAAAATGATTGAATCCCACGTCGTACAAAGTGGCTGCCGAGGCAAAGCTGGCGATATGCCCACCCAGCTCAGACGAGTCGCGGTTGGCATTCAACACCAGCACCATCGCGTTCCAGCGCATCCAGCCGCGGATGCGGTGTTCCAAATCCTGGTTGCCGGTGGAGCGTTGCTCTTCGGCCACCGGAATGGTGTTGCAGTACGGCGTGGTCGCGCTGAATGGCATGCCCGCATCGGAGTTGCGGGCTTTGTCAATCAGTTGTTCGAGCAGGAAATGGGCGCGTTCCGCGCCTTCGTTTTCCAAAACCGACTCGAGGGCATCCAGCCACTCCTGGGTTTCTTGCGGATCGTAATCAGGTAATGAAGCCATCTTTGCGTTCTCTCATTATTACAACGTTATTCTTCTGCTGAACAAGCGATTGTCTCTTGCTCGGTGATAATCCACTCGACTTTTACATCCGTCGCTTCCTGCGGAATTTGCTCCACGATTTGCAGCGCAAAAGCTGCTGCGGCCAACGCAGGTTGATGCGTCATGTGTGCAAGCAATTTGTCGTAAAAACCGCTGCCATAGCCCAGCCGCGCCCCATCCCGGGTAAATGCCACCCCGGGCAGCAGTGCGAATTCTACCTCATTTAGCGTGACCAGCCGCTCACAGCGTTCGACTATCGGCTCGCGTATCCCCCATAGCCCTGCTGCCAACTGGTTTTCCAAGTCATCCACCCAATATAACTCAAGCTGGTTGGTGTGGCGGTTCACCCGGGGCAAGGCTAATTTTTTGCCATCCGCCAACACCTGTTGTATCCAAAGTTCGCTGGCGAACTCCGCGCCGAAATTCATGTAGCCCAGTATCGTAGTGGCCTGCCGGTAAACTTCCAGTTTGGCGATGCGTGCGCTAATCGCCGCGCTGTGCGCGGCGCGCGTGTCGGCGGAAAGCTGTTCGCGCTGCGCCAGGATATTTTTGCGGATGTTTTGCTTGAGTGATTGCGTCATGAATCTATCCACAGGGTAACCAACATCTACTTAACCGTCGCGTCCGTATCCGCCCATGTGTATGTGTAGGCGCATACCGCGTGATAATTGGCATCCAGTTTTTCCTGCAACATTACCAGTGCAGCGATGCGCCGTGCCATCGCGGTGACTTCGCGCACCTCGTCACTGCTTAATGGCCGTCCGAGCAAAGTCTGCTCGCGATAGGACAGCCACTTCTTGATGACCTGATAACCGCCGATGGTGTAGTCCCACACGGCGGGCGGAATGTTCTTCCAGTAAGCGGTGTTGTTGAGATAAATATCCAGCGTTTGAATGGAGCCGTTATTCCGGCGCAGGCCGGAATCCAGTTCTTTGTCACCCGCAGAGCGCGTTTCCATCTTGCCACGCCCAGGCATAGTCACGCCGTTTTTGCCACCATGCCCCCAGCCTGCGGTCAGCGCGAATTCCTGTTGCTGTAATGTCCCACCACCCACACGGGAAATCACGGCGATGGATTTCAACTCATCGCGGATGGTACCGGTAGTCACACCCGGCACGGGCGCTTCGCTGTCCAGCAGCGCGGCCACTTGCTGCCCCAATGCGGCAGACGCACGCAATGACTCGGCACTGGCGGGCAGCGGGATGCGCGGCCAATCCTGACGGATGCCGACGGCATGTTCCGCCAGATACGCCGGGCTGTAGCCGATGGCCAGCGCGTGATGCCAGATCAGCGCAGCCGTGTCGCGGTCGGCGTCCGGATCGGGCAGGCTGAGGGACGCGAGGTAGTTGCGTGCGGCGGCGGAGAGATTGGCGCGAATGGAGCTTTGCTGCGCATCGAATAGGGAATGGTTGGGCGAATCTGCGGTGGTTTCTTCGCGCAGCCAGAATGGAATTGCGGAAGGGTTTACAGAAATTAATTGTCCATCTGGCAATGCCGAAGTGCAATACATCGGACTACAGGCACTGGAGCTTCCCTGTTTTAGTCGGCTAATAAGAAAACGGTTGCCGCTCCAAAGTTGGGCATAAAGACTGGGGCGTGAACGATTCCAAAGAGGATTGACTAGGGAGTGATAACACCAGCGCGTATCAAATGGACGGACAACGTAGCGCATCAGTCGTGTTGCATTAAAAGGTTCCGCCGCCACTACCTTATCGCGAACTTTGCGTGCTTCATAATCTGAGGCATTTTCGGTAAGGCCGCTGTTGATCGCAGACAGCCCCTCCCAAGATGTTGCGGGATCAAAATACATGCGCATCCGATTTTCCAGCGGGGTACGATCTATATCAATCAATGCACCACCGCGTTTCTCAAACAGGCCATCACTACGCAACTCGCACAACTCCGTCAGCTTCGGCCACGCGCCGTAAGCCACCGTCACATTGCCGGGACGGAAGTTGTAGCGGTTTTGCGCGCTGGCTTCGGCAGTCTGGTAGTGGCTGTCGAATTGCGCATCATCCAGACTGGCGAGCAGGGCAGCGCGGCGTTCTTCGGCCTTGGCGTTATCCAAATCATCCCGGTAAAACACACTGGCCGTTGTTTGAGGTTTGCCGCTTTTCGTCCATAGCGAAATCACCACGCCTTGCTGTATGCCCGGCGAAAAACCGCGCTGGGCGAACACGGTTTCGCTGGTGCGGCCATCCGGCGCGTATTCAGAAATCTTGCGGTTGCCGTGCATGTTCTCAATCCACAGCTTGTCGAACGAATTAAGCAGGTGTTCACGCAACACCACAAATGACGGCTCGCTCACCCACGAATGATTGGAGATGAACGACACTACGCCGCGCCCGCCCTGTTCGGCGATACTCCGCTCGGCTAGGCGGAAGAAACGCACGTAGAGATCGTCAAGATTGAATTTTTTGATGCCCCATTTTTTAATCAGCCCATCCTTGTAGGGAGCGACCAAGTTCTGCTCTTGGCCTAGGGCGACGCCCGCGAAGCTGTTGTATGGTGGATTGCCTATGATGACCAATATTTTTTGCTTCTGCTTCACGGCATCGGCGGCATCGCGTTCCTCTTCAAAATCCGGGAATGGAAGCACGTGGGTCTTCTGGTCTTTGGCAGATTCCCAACCAGTCAATGCGTTGGTGAGGAAGGTGGCAGGGCGTTCGTCTTTGCCTTGTGTGTCCTGACCGAGGGGTACGCCAAGGTTATTGAGCATTAGTCCGATTTGCAGGTGCGCCACGACGTAAGGCGCAGGCAATATTTCAAAGCCGAACAGACGTTGCATCGCGGCTTTTTTCAGCTCGTGCGCGGACAGCGCATCTGCGCCTTGCGCTTTGAGTTTTTTGGCGATGAGACGCAGCACTTCGACAAGATATGCACCGGTACCGCAACAGGGGTCGAGAACGATAACGTTGGGGTCGGCGAACCCATCCGGCAAACCGAGTTCGCTTTGCAGCACTGCATCCACCCGCGCCACTTGATAGCGCACGATTTCTTTAGGCGTGTACCAAACGCCGAGTTCTTTGCGTAGTTCTGGGTCGAAAGCTTGGAGGAACGGTTCATAGAAATATTGCACTGAGTGCTCGGCCTGAAATTTGGTGAAGAATGCGGTGGAATCCACACGATTGAGCGCGTCGGTGGCCCAATCGAGCACTTCTTCCAGATTGAGGGCGTGCAGTTTGGCATGTTGAGCGAGCTGCTCGAACAGTGCGGAAATCATTGGCACATGCAGGGAATAGGCAGCTTTGTGCCAATCGAAACGCGCGCTGGTGTCTTTCTTTTTTTCCAGCACCCAAGCGGCGAACATGCCATAGAACAGGGTTTGCACCAGAGTTGAACGGAAGAAGTGTTCACCTTTTTCGGATTTAAAGCTCATGCCAAGCGCGCTTTCCAGACTTTCTTTCAGTGCGGCGAGTTGCTTTTCAGCGTTTGCGCTGGCGTGCTCGATACGGTGTCGTGCCTCACGCGCATAGCTGGCGAGAAACCATGCCAAGTCTTTCGGGTCGGACAAGGGGGCGTTGTGCTGCATGACGCGGGCAAGGAAATCGGCGAATGCCGGGCCCAATTCTTTCTCGGCTTTTTGCGGGTGATTGGCGAGTTGCCAGAATTCCGCTTCGCTGGCAGCCAGTGTGTAGCTTTCGAGCTTGACTCGCTTGCCGTCGCGTTCGCCCAACAGCAGAAAGTCGCGGTAGTTGGTAACCAGCACCAGCCGGTAACGTGTCCAGTATTTGTCCACCTGCGTGCTGGTTGCGGTGTCATCCACCGCCTCCGCGAGGCCTTTGATTTCAATTACGCCGCGCGCCGGGCTAGAGATGTCTTTCGGGCTATGCGTCTTCTTGTCGAACTGCTCTTGCGTGAACAAACCACCGTCCGGCATGCCCGCGCCAATGTTCTTGAGTTGCATGAAGCAGCGCACATGCGGCTTGAGCGTGTGCCCGGTAGCATCCAGCAGATTGTTGAGCGGGGTGTAGAACGAGGTTTCCTTGGTATGCGCTCCGGTCGCCTTGATGGCGAGCATGGAGGTGAGATAGGTTTGAAGGGGCATGGGTTATTCGTTGTTAGTTTTGTTTTTTATCGCCAGCGATCATTTTGCCGGCGCCGGCAAAATGATGCTCAAAGTCGCCATCAAACATGAATTATTTCTTTCTCGACGTAAGGCCTTAGCTGTGGGCGTAACGCATCATCTGTCACCAAATCAACAGGTCTTCCCAACAGGTCTTCCAGATAAAACTGCACCCCAAAATAGCGCTTCGACGTGGCAGGGCCATCGAAACTGACCAGTACATCAATGTCACTATCCGGGCGCGCCTCGTTACGCACTGTGGATCCGAATAACGCTAAGTCGGTGATTCCGAATCGCCGGATCAATTCCGGCTTGTGCTGGGTCAGCAATTTTAAGACTTCATCTTTGCGCATCGATTGCTCCCTCATCTTTTCCAAGCCTGCGTTGGGTTACGCGGTGATACTGCTAACCCAACCTACACAACCGAGCATTGCTTTATTTAAATTTTAGCCCAAGAACAACCGGTACGCCGGGTTGTCGCTCTCGTCCCAATAGCGATAGCCGAGCGTGTCGAGAAACAGACGCAGCGCTTTTTTATCGTGATGCGGCACTTGCATGCCGACCAGCACACGGCCGTAATCCGCGCCATGGTTGCGGTAGTGGAACAGGCTGATGTTCCAGTTGTGGCTCATACTATTCAGGAACAGCATCAGCGCGCCGGGGCGTTCGGGGAACTCGAAGCGGAACATGATTTCGTCTTTGACTTCCGGCGCGTGCCCGCCGACCAGATGGCGCAAGTGCAACTTGGCCATTTCGTTGTCGCTCAGGTCCAGCGTGTTGAGTTTGTTGCGCTGCAACTTTTTCACCAGTTCGGCGGTTTCCGATTGGTTGCGCACCTGGATACCGACGAACACATGCGCCGCTTTCGGGTCGTCATAGCGGTAATTAAACTCAGTGATGTTGCGCTTGCCGAGCAGCGAGCAGAATTTGCGGAAGCTGCCCGGCGTTTCGGGAATCGTGACGGCCAATATCGCCTCACGCTTTTCACCGATTTCGGCGCGTTCCGCGACGAAACGCAGACGGTCGAAATTCATGTTCGCGCCGCTGGCGATGGCGACCAGCGTTTCGCCCTTGAGCTTTTCGCGCGCGGCATACAGCTTGGCTCCGGCGATGGACAGCGCACCCGCCGGCTCGAGGATAGAGCGGGTGTCTTCGAATACATCCTTGAGCGCGGCACACGCCGTATCGGTGTCCACCAGGATGATTTCATCGACCAGCTTGCGGCACAGCCGGAAGGTTTCCTGTCCGACCTGCTTCACCGCCACGCCGTCGGCGAACAGCCCGACATGGTCGAGCGTGACGCGCCGCTTGGCTTTCAAGGAGCGATACATGGCATCGGAATCCACCGGCTGCACACCGATGATTTTGATGTCGGGACGCAATTGTTTGACGTACGCCGCCACGCCGGAGATCAGTCCGCCGCCGCCGATGGCGACGAAAATCGCGTGTATCGGCTGGGTGTGCTGGCGCAAAATTTCCATGGCGATGGTGCCTTGTCCGGCAATCACATCGGGGTCGTCGTAGGGATGCACGAAAACCATCCGGCTTTGTTGCTCCAGCTCCAGCGCATGTTGATAGGCATCGGAATATGAATCGCCGTGCAGCACCACTTTCGCGCCACGGCTGGCAACCGCCTGTATCTTGATTTGCGGCGTGGTCGACGGCATCACGATGACCGCTTTGCAGCCGAGCTTCTGCGCGCTGAGCGCCACGCCCTGGGCGTGATTTCCCGCCGAGGCGGTGATCACGCCGCGCTTGAGTTGCTCAGGCGTGAGTTGCGCCATTTTGTTGTAAGCGCCGCGCAGCTTGAAGGAAAACACCGGCTGCATATCCTCGCGTTTCAGCAACACCGTATTGCCGATGCGCGCCGACAGGTTGGGGGCAAGCTCCAGCGGGGTTTCGATCGCCACGTCATAGACGCGCGCGTTGAGGATACGTTTCAAATAACCATTCATGATTTAACTTGACTGAAAAATACGCGCGCAGATTAGCATAAAAACACTGCGAAACCCTTGCGACATAAGCAAAAATCGGTTCAAATGCCGCGCATGGAAGAAATCGATCAACATGGTGTCGTCATACAGACGCAGGTGAATTACCTGCCGGAGCAATCCGATGAGTCGGGCAACCGTTTCGTGTTTTCTTACACCATCACCATTACCAATCTCGGTCATTCGCCCGCCAAGCTCATCAGCCGCCATTGGGTCATCACCGATGCCCATAACCATGTGCAGGAAGTGCGCGGACAAGGTGTGGTGGGCGAGCAACCATTGCTAAAACCGAGCCAGAGCTTCGAATATACCAGCGGCACGGTGCTGACCACACAGGTCGGCACGATGCGCGGCAGCTACCAGATGCAGACTGATGAGGGTGCGCAGTTCGAGGTCGAGATCCCGCAATTCGTATTGAGTGTGCCGCGTGTTTTGCATTAACCTTCCCTCTTGCGCACGATTTGTAGGAGCACGGCGCGCCGTGCCATTACTGCTAATCTTTCTTGCCGCCTGTGCCACGTCCAAGCCGCCCGCCGTGCCGCCCTCCGTTCAGCCTTTCGCACCGTTTGCGGTAAGCAAGTGGGAGATGTTGCCGGATTGGCAAACGATAGATTTGCAGCCGACCTGGGGAGCTTTTTGGCAGAGCTGTAACGCGCTGAAGAGCAAGCCGGGCTGGCAAATAATATGCGCGCGCGCCAACGAATTGACGCAACCGGACAACAACTCGTTGCACGCTTTTTTTGAGCAGGGTTTTACGCCCTACCAGGTTTACAATCCGGATGGTTCTTCACAGGGTTTGATCACCGGCTACTACGAACCGAAACTTTATGGCAGTCGCGTTAAAACCGCCCGCTTCCATTATCCGCTGTACGGTGTGCCAGATGATCTGCTGACCATTGATTTGAGCGAGGTGTATCCGCAACTGAAAGACTTGCGTTTGCGCGGACGGCTGCAAGGCAATCGCGTCGTGCCCTACTACAATCGCGGCGAGATCGATAGCGGAAAGGCGCCGTTGCAAGGCCGCGAATTATTCTGGGTGGACAACGCGGTCGACTTGTTCTTCCTGCAAATCCAGGGCTCGGGGCGCATCGAATTGCCGGACGGCAGTCTGGTGAAAGTCGGTTATGCCGAACAGAACGGACATCCATACAACTCCATCGGCAAGAAACTGGTCGAGATGGGTGCGTTCAAGATTGAAGAGTCCTCGATGCAGAACATCAAGCTATGGGCGGCACAGCACCCCGAAAAGCTGACCAGTCTGCTGGAACAAAATTCCAGCTACGTGTTCTTCCGCGAATTGCCCAATGGACTGCCCGCCCCGCTGGGCGCATTGGGTGTGCCGCTGACCAATGAATACAGCCTGGCGGTGGATGCGCGCACCATCCCGCTCGGCGCACCGGTATTCCTCGCCACCACTTATCCGAATACCACCGATCCGTTGAACCGCCTGATGCTGGCGCAGGATACCGGCGGCGCGATCAAGGGCGCGGTGCGCGGCGATTTCTTCTGGGGATTTGGCGAACTGGCCGGAACGCAAGCGGGACGCATGAAACAGAGCGGCCAAATGTGGGTGTTGTTTCCCAAGGGCGCGGAACCGGTTCTTAATCCGTAGCTACCATCGTTCTCGTCAAGGCAATACCCGCTACACATCACAGTAGTGAGTGACCTTGACCATCCGCTTTCGGGCAAGCATTTAGCAAATGTCACTGGCAGCTTTCGACACATTGCAGCCCTTCGAGATATCCAAAACCGGATGGTCAACGTTGAGTTGAGGGACGGCACGCTTTTGCGCCGTCCCACTCGAACGGCGGGTTGAACGGCGTTAGCGAGCAGTTTGCGACCTCGACCTCTTCATTCTTTCGGGTGCCATCCTACTCCACTTTCGCAACGGCAAGGGACGCCTGGTGAAACCGAAAATAGCATCCCGTTGATCATCGGAACCGCCATTTCGGAGTGATTAATCCTCCTTTCAGTTACTCGGTTTAACGCATGATTTCAGCTTGCCATCGAGGTAGAATGAAATCAGGCCATCTTCCTTGCATGATGTATTCATGTCTATGGCAGCCGGCTTGGAGAGCACGCACGATTCCAGGTTGCCGTTGTCATAGAAACTAACCGGATTATTGCTTTTACATTGGATATTATTCGCATCATAATTGTTTTCAAGTTGACATGCTTTTAGTGACCCATTGTCATACAGTAAAACGTTTGCGCCGGCATGACAAATCGACTGGTCGGCGGCATAGACATTAAAACCGTCTAATACTGATACCAACGCTAAACGCAAAGAATAAATTGAAATCCTCATAATAAATTGCCTCCTTTAACTGCAGATTTTGTTCATTTGGACTCAGCTGTTACTTTTTGACGTTCCCTTTATTCTACGTGCACAATTCTTACAATTACTTTAGCGATATCCTCGCAACTAGCACACTGTTGTCGGTCGCGAGCGACCGCATTACGGCTGCCTATTTCACACCTCGATAGTCGGCAAATGGCACCAACCTGCACGTCAAGTTGCCATACTAACAGCCGGAAAGCGGGATATTCATAACGCACAGCCAGCCACACGAAGCCGACATTCGTTTTGCATCTAAGCAGCCGTTCGATGTCCTTGAGCACGAGCCGGATGTATAGGCGCGTAAGATTGTCGCAGTAGGCCAGAAGCTAACTTTCTTGCACTGCGGCCTTACGCTCCCTTTGGTCGATATATGATCCGACATAATGAGTGACCAACCCGTCACCCCTCTTGACTGCTGAGATGGTGAGCCATTTGGGATAGGTCTCGCCATCTTTGTGCCGGTTCCATATTTCGCCCTGCCATTTTCCAGTCCTATGGACGCTATCCCACATCGCTCGGAAGAAGGCGCTGTCGTGTCGATCAGACTTGAGCAGACGCGGTGTCTGGCCCACGACCTCCTTGGCTGCATAGCCGGTGATCTCGGTAAATGCCTTGTTGACCCGCAGAATCGCCATGTCGGCATCAGTGATCATCAAGCCTTCCTGAGTCTCGAAGGCGATGGCCGCGATGCGAAGCTCAGTCTCGCTTCTTTTCTGTTCAAGAAGCAACTTCCGAAAACCCAGCACAGCGTCTGCCATAGCCTTTATGTCTCCGCTTTCCTTAAACTGCATTTCAACCAACTGCGGTATAGATGGTAGTTCTCCGGTTTTGTTACCGAGCGTCTTGAGCGCATCTATCACCGTACTAATGCGTTGTGACACTCGCACTGTCGAAAGATACGACAAACTAATCAATCCGAGTAAGCCGCCCAGAGAGATCAACGCTATATTTAGAAGAGTATTCCTAGATGCAACTTGTGAATCAGCAACTCTGGATCTGACTCGATCGCTGATCAGACTGGAAACAATATTGGCATTTTGTGCAAACGACAAATAGTGCACTTGTGCTTTCTCGATATATTGAGCAGCTGTATGAGGATCGGTGCTTGAGATATCAGTAGCGATAGTGATGATGTTGCCATAACTCTGAAAATCCCGTATGAGTAGATCGAGTTGATCATTTCCAAGTCCAAGATCGTTTGCATTTTGAATAAGGTTCCTAATGCGATTTTTGATTGTAGCCAGATCATTAACAATCCTGGTGTGAATACTATATATGCCCTCCTCACTCGTATTTCCTGCTACCGCTTTTTCAAGTATGGTGACTACCTGTTGGTGAAGTTTGCCAATATCAACTACAAGACTGTCGGCCTCAGTATCGACCGCCAGTTCGTGGTTGATCTGCGACAACATACTCTGCTGATCTCTGTTGAATACATATAAAGTTCCCAGATTGATCGCAGCGGCCAGCAACGACACAATGAAAGCGGGAATTAGAAAAATGAATAGCGTCGAATTGAACTTGTTCATTTAGGAATCCTTGGGAGCTTTCTTCACATGACCAATTATTTCTCTTGTATATACGCTAACATTGCGATATCGACTATCGGAGCAGATTAAGAGGAAGCCGTAAGATAAGTAAGTTACTTTGGCAATAGTTTTTGCCACTGTTCTGGAAAGATCGTGCAGATGTACTCAAATCCTTCTTCTGCCTTTGGACGGAATACTACAATGGTCCCCTCCTGCTTCGGGTAATAGCCTACTGCATCCCTCAGATTGGGACCGTGTGCGACAATCACACGGTTGGTATGAGCAGGGACTGGCCGGGAAAGTAACTCGCGAGTCTCTTTGATTACAGGAATTTTCTCCGCATCCGTCATGTTGCCTGAATACACGAGGTTAACATCCACGTCATAATGACCAAATGCAGCTTCTGCCGACTCCTTGGCACGGCAAAGCGGGCTGGACAAGACTTCACCCACGGGTATTTTTGCTTTCCGTATGTTATTGCCTAACCGCGCAGCCAATTCTCGGCCTTCAGCTGTTAGTGGCCGTTGTGTATTGCAATCATTAAGGTCGACCTGAGGAGCGCGGTCAGGGTGTGAGCGATCGGTGCTTCCATGTCTCATAAAGATCACATAACCACCTTCACGCAGGTGATTGATGAGTTCCGGTGTAGCCGAATTTTCCTTGAAAGTCGCAGGTTCGTCTGCCGCCATCGCAACGGGGACGCAAACTTGCAATATAAAAAGTAGAAATAATTTAGAACAAATTGAACTACGCATAATTAACTCCTTCCGTCTCAATGTAATTAAGGGCATTCATCGCAGAACTCCGCTTTGCGACCGTTGACCAAGGGATATACCTAAGTCATGGGCACTGACCATGCCAGTACTGTGTATTTGGCAATCTTTACGATCGTATCCTGACGGGTAGCAAATGGAAGATCAAGTTGAAGTTACGGTAATGGCGTAAAACCAAAGCGGGATACTAATGAATCAGTATTGTTTTGTAAGCTGTCAGAAATGACAGAAATGGATACTAGGTAGCGGTTTTTGACACCCCCCAGCACTTCATGTTGCCATATTAACAGCCGGAAGCAGACATTGGCCGTAGAAGCTAGAGGGGCACATATATAGGCTGTGCTTTTGAACATCTCGATCTTGATTCCAGCATCCTGTCGTGAATCAAATCGAATAGCAACCTCGACGTGCCGCTATTGGCACATTTCTGCTACTCGCCAGAGCCTGCTTTGGGGCAATGAACTATCCGATGATGTGCACGCGGTCGCGACCGCTGTGCTTGGCGGAAAGTAATTCCTGATTGGCCAGTTCGACGAGCAGCTCTTCCGTGGTATCCCGATTCGGCAGACGATGAATGCCGCCGATACTGATGGTGACCAATCCATGCGGGGAATCGCCATGCGGGATATTGAGTGCGCGCACTTGTTCGCAAAGTTTTTGCGCGTGATTACGCAAAGCCTCGATACCGGTGGAAAATGACACGATGGCAAATTCTTCGCCGCCATATCGCGCTACGCAATCCGACGTGCGTATGAATGATTTTGCGATGCAATCGCCCACCATACGCAAACATTCATCTCCCGCTGAGTGCCCATAATGCTCATTGAATAACTTAAAGTGGTCCAAATCAATCATCAGCACCGATATCCCGGTGTGGATGCGTTGCGCGACATGCAGCAAGTCGGCGAATCGTTCGTCGAAGTGGCGGCGGTTACCCATACCGATCAGCGGGTCAGTATAGATCGAGGTTTCCGGCTGTTGTCCTATCTGGCCTCTGGCCGCCATATCTTTCAGGATACCGATGAAATGGGTGAGTGTGCCTTGCGCATTATGCATCGGAGAAATGTTGAGCTCGCTCCAGAACATTGAGCCATCCTTGCGGTAATTGCGTAACGTGACAACGCAACCCTCGCCTTTGGCGATAGCGGCGAGCATTACGGCTATTTCAGGC
>OBLT010000467.1_pt1 | contig 26515 bp, 23 predicted proteins | sample 1518721 | NCBI WGS metagenome assembly OBLT01 (sample SAMEA3539307, study PRJEB22396) | soil metagenome | biome: tundra; feature: field; material: soil | place: USA | collected 2010-05 | depth 0.15 m | reverse complement strand
ACCCGGCTGGCCTGCCCTGCCGGCCTGGCCCGCGCCGACGTCAGCGGGCCCGCCCGTGGCGCCCACGGCCCCGCCCGCGCCCGAAGCCGAGTACGGCGGGATGTCATTCTCGAAATCGGTGTCGATCCAGTGGGTGTGCACCGCGAACGGACTGTCGGTGAACGCCGGGTGGTTCACGATGACACGGTGGAACGGCAGCACCGTCGGCATTCCGTCGACCTGGAACTCGGCCAGCGCCCGCCGCGCCCGCTCGAGCACCTGCTCCCGGCTGGCCCCGGTGATGATCAGCTTGGCGATCAGCGAGTCGAACGACTGCGGCACGGTCATCCCCGCGGCATAACCCGCATCCACCCGGACGCCCGGCCCGGACGGCAGCTCCCACCGGCCGATAGTTCCGGGCCTGGGCATGAAGTTGCGGCCCGGATCCTCCGCGTTGATCCGGAACTCGATCGAGTGCCCGCGCGCCGGCGGATCGCTGTACCCGAGCGCCTGGCCGTCAGCGATGCGGAACATCTCCCGCACCAGGTCAATCCCGGTCACCTCCTCGGTCACCGGGTGTTCCACCTGCAGGCGGGTGTTGACCTCAAGGAACGAGACGGAGCCGTCCCGGCCGATGAGGAACTCACAGGTGCCCGCGCCGACATAGCCGGCCATGTGCAGGATCGCCTTGGACGACGCGCGGATCAGGTCCTCCTGAATCTCGTTCAGGAACGGGGCGGGTGCCTCCTCGACAAGCTTCTGATGCCTGCGCTGCACCGAGCAGTCCCTGGTCGAAACGACGACGATATTGCCGTGGCTGTCGGCCAGGCACTGGGTCTCCACATGCCTGGGCCGTTCCAGGTACCGCTCGACGAAACACTCGCCGCGGCCGAACGCGGCGGTCGCCTCCCGGACCGCGGACTCGAACCTTTCGGTGATCTCCTCGGCCCTGCGGGCTATCTTGAGTCCCCGGCCGCCGCCCCCGTAGGCCGCCTTGATCGCGATCGGCATTCCGTGCTCGGCCACGAACTCGACGACCTCGGCCGGACCGGCGACCGGGCCGTCGGTGCCGGGCGTGAGGGGAGCGCCGACCACCCGCGCGATGTGACGTGCCCGCACCTTGTCGCCGAGTGCGTCGATCGCGGCGGGCGGCGGCCCGATCCAGGTCAGGCCGGCCGCGATGACCTCCCGGGCGAAATCGGCGTTCTCCGCCAGGAACCCGTATCCCGGGTGCACGGCGTCCGCGCCGGACTCCGCCGCCGCCTTGAGGATCTTGCCGATGTCGAGGTAGCTTTCGGCGGCGCTCTGGCCGCCCAGTGCGTAGGCCTCGTCGGCCATCGTCACGTGCAGCGCGTGCAGATCGGGCTCGGCGTAGACGGCCACGCTGCCGAGCCCGGCATCGCGGCAGGCTCGCAGAATCCGGACCGCGATCTCGCCGCGGTTGGCGATAAGGACCTTGCGCACGAAAACGACTCCTCTCGACTGCGCAGGAGTCTAGGTGAGAGCGTGGCGGGCCGCTGGCGCTGGCTCCCGTCTGGCAGTCCCGGCACTGCTCTTCTCAGTATCGCCTTCGTAGACAAGTCCGGCTAGCTGCACAGGCCGCATGATCGGTGACCAGCGCCGAGCGTCGGGCAGAATGTGACGCCGGCCCGCTGTCGAGGGGAGTACCAGGGACCGGGCTGCTGCTGCTCTCGAACTCAACGGGGGCTAGCGGGGGAGGGCGCTGGCGCGCCAGGCGCCGGGCCCGCGGACCAGAGGTGCCCGCAGCCGCCGGGACCCGGCGCTCCATTCAGAACGGGTGACCGGACGGGGCGCCGGCGGCTCCGCTGGTGCCGCCCGGGCGAAGAGCACGGCGACCACGGCCGCGATCTCCTCATCGGTCGGATCCCCCTTGACAATGACCAGGTCCGGCGGGGGCGTGAGGTCGTCCTGCGCGAGATGCGGGCCGGATTTTCCGTTCTGCTTTTGCGGTGAATTCTCTGTCGCGGAAATGACTGTCAGCTCCTTGACTTGCCGACGCCGATATTGAACTGCCGGTGCACCCGCGCCCAGAACGCGTCCCGCAGCCACTCCCGCGCCTCCTGGTAGGCGCGCAGCGACATGCCGAGTTCCTTCTCGGCGTCGACCAGCAGCTCCTTGTCGATGACCGGCGGCAGAATCGGCCCCGGAAGCAGGTCGCGGATGTTGTCCTCGCCGCGGGTCAGGATCCACTTCTGGGCGACGTGCTCGCCGACAAGCTCGACCCGCTCCCGCTCGGGGCCGAGCCTGGCTGGTGCCGAAGCCAACGGCGCCAGCGCCCTGACGTGCGCGCGTGGCGCCTGCCGCTCGCCGAACACCTGGGCCGGATTGGGCTTAGGCGACACCGCCTGGCTGATCCTGGCCAGCGCGTTGACCGTCGCTGAGGCGGCGGCAGGCTCGGCAACGGCCTGCCTGCTGAAGTAAGGCTCGAGGAACGCGCGTTCCAGCACCTCGACGGTGTCGGACTCCCAGACCAGCCGTTCGGCCTGGTTGGTGCCGTACGGCGGCTCAACGCCCCACAAGTGCACCCGGACGCCGAATGCCTGGGCGGCTTCGACGGCGGGGACCATGTCCTCGTCGCCGGCCACCAGGACGGCGTCGGTGATCGCCCGGTGCCGGGCCAGGGCCTCCATGTCGGCCCGGATCTGAGCGTCCACGCCCTTCTGCTGGCCGCGCGCGTTGAGGTTGCCCAGGCGCAATTTGACCAGCGCCATCTGGGCGATCACCCGCTGGTCGATAGTGGGCACCCGGTCCCTCGCCGCGTCATACCAGTAGATCCGGAGCAGTTCACCGCGGACCTTCTCATCGGCGTGCGCGGTGAGTGCCTGAATCAGCCGGTCGGCGTCGACCCGGTACTCGCGCCTGGATGCCGCGCCGAGCAGGAGCTCGGCCGCGGATGCGTAGATATACCCGACATCCACCATGATGGCGTAGCGGGAAAGGAGCGGAAGCGGCGAGCCGTTCTCGGTCATGACAGTGACGACTCTAGTGCTACCTGCGGCGCAGCGTCCCAGGCAAAGCAGTAGCGTTGCGTTACGTCCCTTTTCACAATGGGATATTTCCGTGCTTCTTTGGCGGAAGTGACTGGCGCTTTGTGCGGAGCGCGCGCAGCGCGCGGATCACCTCTCCCCGCGTCTCGGCGGGGCGGATGACGCCGTCCAGGTAACCGCGTTCCGCGGCAATGTAAGGATTCGCCAGCGTGTCCTCGTATTCGGTGACCCGCCAGGCCCGCTGTGCTGCCTGGTCCTCGGGGGTGGACTCGGCGGCGATCTCCCGCCGGTACAGGATGTTCACCGCGCCCTGGGCACCCATCACCGCTATCTGCGCGGTCGGCCAGGCCAGGCTGATGTCGCCGCCAAGGTGCTTGGAGCCCATCACGACGTAGGCGCCGCCGTATCCCTTGCGGGTGATCACGGTGATCTTGGGGACGGTCGCCTCCGCGTAGGCATAGATGAGCTTGGCGCCGCGGCGGATGATGCCGCCCCATTCTTGGCCGGTGCCGGGCAGGAAGCCGGGCACGTCGACGAAGGTCAGCACCGGAATGCTGAACGCGTCGCAGGTCCGCACGAAGCGGGCTGCCTTCTCCGCCGCGTCGATGTCAAGGCAGCCGGCGAAGTGCATCGGCTGGTTGGCCACCACGCCGACGGATGAGCCTTCGATACGGCCGAAGCCGACGACGATGTTCTGCGCGAAACCGGCATGGATCTCCAGGAACTCGCCGTCGTCAAGGACCCGGGTGATCACGCCGTGCATGTCGTAGGGCTGGTTGGGCGAGTCGGGGATCAGGGTGTCCAGCTCGGCGTCGGTCTCGGTGATCTGCGGGATCGCGGTTTCGTCCAGGTCGGCGTGCTCGGCCGCGAGCAGCACCGGCGGGTCCTGGAGGTTGTTGGAGGGCAGGTAGGAGAGGAGCTCTCGGGCGAAGCCGAGGCAGTCCTGCTCATCGGCCGCCTGGTAGTGGGCGACACCGGACTTCACGTTGTGCGCGTGCGCGCCGCCGAGTTCCTCGAAGCTGACCTCCTCGCCGGTCACCGTCTTGATCACGTCGGGGCCGGTGATGAACATGTGCGAGGTGCCCTCGACCATCAGGGTGAAGTCGGTGATCGCCGGCGAGTAGACGGCGCCGCCCGCACATGGTCCCATGATCAGCGAGACCTGCGGTATCACGCCGGAGGAGATCACGTTACGGTAGAAGATCTCGCCGAACAGGCCGAGGGCGACCACGCCTTCCTGGATCCGCGCGCCGCCGCCATCGTTGATGCCGATCATCGGGCAGCCGGTCTTCAGCGCGTGCTCCATGACCTTGACGATCTTCTCGCCATAGACCTCGCCGAGCGAGCCGCCGAAGACGGTGAAGTCCTGGCTGAACACGCAGACCGGCCGGCCGTCGATGGTGCCGTAACCGGTGACGACGCCGTCACCGTAGGGCCGGTTGGCGGCGACGCCGAAGTCAGTGGCGCGGTGCCTGGCGTGCTCGTCGAGCTCGCTGAACGAGCCGGGATCGAGTAGCTCGTTGACCCGTTCCCGCGCGGTCATCTTGCCCTTGGCGTGCTGCCGCTCGACAGCGCGCTGCGAGCCGGCATGGATCGCCTCTTGCCTGCGCCTGTCCAGGTCGGCGATCTTGCCTGCGGTCGTGTGCGGGTCAGGCTTGCCCGCGTCGGCTGATGGCGGAGAAACTTCGATGGCCATGCCCGACAGGTTAAGCCAGAGCCGGGAGCCGGCCGCTCGCGGGCTAGCCGGCCGCTCGCGGGCTAGCCGCAGGGGAGACTGGCCCGGCCGCCCGCAGGTGGTGGCCCGGGCGGTGGCCGGGCCAGCACGGGTAACGGGCGGTGCATCCCTCGCCGGCGACCAGGCTGGCGAGCGCGGAGCGGGTCGTCTCGTCCGCGGGCGTGTAGACGACCACCCTGGTGCCCGGCGCGGCGAGCACGGCCAGCGAGTTGATCTTCATACCAGCTGGTCATGGGCCGGATGTCGGAAGATCTTCAGGTAGCCCGCCGGGCTGGCCACTTCCTGCTGTGCCCAGAGCCGGCCGAACTCGGGGCTGGCGGCCTGCAGCCGGCGGACGAAACCTGTCCACGCGGGCTCGCCGACATGGCGCCCGTACGCGGCACGCAGCTGGGCGACGAGGATGCCCAGCTGGTCGGCGCGATTCAGGTGCGGGTGACAGCAGGGCGGAAACGTGAAGGACAGCCACAGCGTGTTCCGGTCGGCGCATGGCTGGCTGACCACACCAGGGAAAAGGGCGGCGTAGGGCACGTTCCAGGCCAGCAGGTCGAAGCGCTCGTTGATGACGCTGGCAGGAAGCGTGGTCAGCCCGTCCAGGATCTCCTGGACCTCGGGGATGACCTGCCGCCCGGCCTCCGGTGCCGCCACCACATCCGGCACGTCGGCCAGCCGGTACAGGTGCTCTCGCTCCGGCTGGTCCAGCTTGAGGGTTCGGGCCACCGCGTCCAGCACCTGGGTGCTGGCGTTGATCGGCCGGCCCTGCTCCAGCCAGGTGTACCAGGTGACGCCGACGCCGGACAGCTGAGCGACCTCCTCCCGGCGCAGCCCGCTGGTACGGCGCCTCAGGCCCGGCGGCAGCCCGGCCTCCTCGGGCGAGATCCGCTCTCTGCGGCTACGCAGGAACGCGGCGAGCTCAGCCCGGCGGATCCGTTCCCACGGCGGGCCCAGAGCTGGCGTGGTGCTGGCAATCGTCCTGGCCGGTCAGTTCATGGCGGTCCTGGACGCCTCGGTGGTGAACGTGGCGGGGCCCTCCATCCACGATGGGCTGCATGCCTCGGGCGCCGGCCTGCAACTGGTGATTGCCGGCTACACGATCGCCTACGCTGTGCTCCTGGTGACCGGCGCGCGCCTCGGTGACCTTCTTGGTCATCGCCGCGTTTTCCTAGCGGGCGTGGCCGTCTTCACTCTCGCGTCGCTCGGCTGCGGCCTGGCTGGCTCGGCCGGTGCGCTGGTGGCGCTGCGCTTCGTGCAGGGCACCGGGGCGGCGGCCATGATCCCTCAGGTGCTGAGCCTGATCCAGCGCACATTCACCCGCGCGGCCAGGGGCAAGGCAATGAGCGCCTACGCAGCGGTGCTGGCCGGCGGCGTGATCGTCGGGCAGATCGCCGGAGGCCTGCTGATCAGCGCCGACCTGTTCGGCCCGACGTGGCGGCCGGTATTCCTCGTCAACGTGCCGATCGGTGCCGTGCTACTGGCAGCCGGGTGGCGGAAGCTGCCCGCCGGAACCCGCGCGGCGGCCCGCGGCCTTGACCGGCCTGGCCTGCTCACCCTTTCTCCCGCCGTGCTGGCCCTCGTCGTGCCGCTGGTCCTGGGCCAGCCAGAGTACTGGCCCGTCTGGGGCTGGGCCTGGCTGGCCGGTAGCGCGGTCCTGTTCGCAGGCTTCGCGCGCATCGAAGGGCGGCTGGCCGCCCGTGGCGGCTCCCCGCTGGTTCCTGGCCGGGTCCTCAGGCTGCCCGGTGCGGGACTGGGGATCGCGGCGCTGTTCGCCGTCATGACAGTGTTCGGCGGGTTCTTCTTCGCCCTCGCCCTGCACCTCCAGGGTGGCCTGGGCGACTCGCCGCTGCGCGCCGGCCTGACGTTCGCGCCATCGGCGGCGACCTTCGCCGCAGTGAGCCTGAACTGGCAGCGGCTGCCCGCACGGGCTCGTCCCTGGCTGGCCATCTGCGGTTTCGCCGGCATGACTGTGGCCCTGCTGACGCTGGCGCGCATCCTGGACGGCGGCGGGAGCGGCGGCGCCGCGCTGTACCTAGCGCTTGCCCTGCTCGGCGGGGCGATGGCGGCAGCGTTCAGCCCGCTGATGACCGCGGTGCTGATGCGGGTGCCGGGCGCGGATGCCGCCGATGCCACCGGCGTGATCGTCACGGTCAACCAGCTCGGGCTGGTGATCGGCGTGGCGACGTTCGGCACGCTCTACCTGAACCTTGCTGGCAGTCTCCCCGCGCACCCGGGCATGGCGGCATCCGGGCAGCTGTCGGCCCACGCCGCGGCAGCCACCTGCGTGGCCCTGGCTGGCGCCGCCCTGGCTGGCGGCGGACTGGCAGCAATCCGTGCCTGGACGGCCTGCGCTGACCTGCCGCACCGCCGTGGGGGATGTGGCCGCTACGCTCCAAGGTGGTATCCGGAGTCAAGGAAAGGTTCCCTCGTGCTGTCCCTGGTCCTGCCGAAGGGCTCGCTGGAGCGTGCCACCCTTGACCTGTTCGATGCGGCGGACCTCACCGTCCGCCGGTCCTCCGAACGCGACTACCACGCGTCGATCGACGACCCGCGGATCGAGCGGGTCAGGTTCCTCCGCCCGCAGGAGATCCCCTCCTACCTGGAGCAGGGCCTGTTCGACCTCGGTATCACCGGCCGTGACTGGATCGAAGAGACCGGGGCAGACGTCACCTCCCTCGGCGAGCTCCAGTACTCCAAGGTCACCTCCGATCCGGTGCGCGTGGTGCTCGCGGTTCCGGCCGCCGCACCGTGGACAGCTCTGTCCGATCTGCCGGACGGAATCCGGATCTCGACCGAGTTTCCGGCCCTGACCCGGCGGTTCCTTGATTCGAACGGCGTCAAGGCGATCGTGATCCCGTCCTACGGCGCCACCGAGGCGAAGGTGCCTGACATCGTCGACGCGATCGTGGACCTCACTGAGACAGGCTCGTCGCTGCGCAGGAACGGCCTGCGGATCCTGGAGACGGTGCTGACCAGTTACACCGAACTGGTGGCCAATCCGGCCGCGTGCGCCGACCCGGCCAAGCGAGCCGCGATGGAAGACGTGGCGCTGCTGCTGCGCGGCGCCATCGAGGCGCGCGGCAACGTGCTGCTCAAGCTGAATGTACCGGCCGCCCAGCTGGCCGCGGTGACCGAGATCCTGCCGTCGATGTCGTCGCCCACGATCACCTCGCTGGCCCGTGGCGGCATGAACGCCGTCGAGGCCGTGGTGCCCAAGCGCGGTGTGAACACGCTCATTCCGGCGCTGAAGTCAGCCGGTGCGCGGGACATCCTGGAAATCCCGATTTCCAAGATCGTCGAGTAGCGCGAGCGCGGGTGGAGTCGAGTAGCACGAGCCTGCGCGGATCTGCCGGTACGGATGGTCCCGATAGGCTTGGCCCGTGCTATCCAGGATCGACCTGCGCGGACAACCGGGGGCCAGCCTCAGCGGGGTGGCCCTGGCCGACGTGCTGCCACGCGCGGAGCTTGACGTCGAGGCGGCGCTGGAGGAGATCAGGCCGGTCTGCGAGGATGTGCGCCGCCGCGGGGCCGTGGCGGTCCGGGAGCAGACGGCCAGGCTCGACGGGGTCGACCTGGCCACAACCCGGGTTCCGGCAGCTGCCGTGGCCGGCGCCCTGGACCGGCTCGACCCCGACGTCAGGGCGGCATTGCAGGAAGCGGCCCGCCGGGCCCGGCGGGTGCACGAGGCACAGCTCCCTCGCCAGACCGTGACCGCGGTGGCGGCCGGTACCGAGGTCACCGAGCGGTACGTCCCGGTCACCCGGGCCGGTGTTTACGTGCCAGGCGGCCTGCTGGCCTACCCGTCGTCGGTGGTGATGAACGTGATCCCGGCCCAGGTGGCCGGGGTTAGCGAGATTGCCGTCGCATCGCCGCCAGGGGCCGCACGCGGCGGCCTGCCGCACCCGGCGGTGCTGGCCGCGTGCGCGCTGCTGGGAATCACCGAAGTCCACGCCGTCGGCGGTGCCCAGGCGATCGCGATGTTCGCCTACGGCACCGCGGACTGCGCCGCGGCGGACATCATCAGCGGGCCGGGCAACATCTACGTGGCCGCGGCCAAGCGCCTGCTTCGCGGCATGATCGGGACCGACGCGGAGGCCGGCCCGACCGAGGTCGCGATCCTGGCTGATCACACCGCGCGGGCCGACTTCGTCGCCGCCGACCTGGTGGCACAGGCTGAGCACGACTCGCTGGCCGCCTGCCTGCTGATCACCCCGGATCCTGCGCTCGCTGACCGCGTCGAGGAGGAGCTGGCCAGCCAGGTCGAAGCGGCCAGGCACCGGGAGCGCGTCGAGGCGGCCCTGGCGGGTCAGTCGGCCTGCGTGCTCGTGGATGGCATCGACGCCGGCCTGGCCGTTGTCGACGCCTGGGCGCCTGAGCACCTGGAGATCCAGGCGGAAGGCGCGGCCAGGCTGGCCGGCCGGGTCCGCAACGCCGGGGCGATCTTCGTGGGGCCCTGGGCGCCGGTCTCGCTGGGCGACTACCTGGCCGGATCCAACCACGTGCTGCCGACCGGCGGGACCGCCCGGCACTCCGGCGGCCTGTCGGTCCTGTCCTTCCTCCGCATCATGCACGTGGTCGAATGCAGTGCTGCCGGGCTCGCGGCGGCCGCGCCGTACATCGACGCGCTCGGCGGGGCCGAGGACCTGGCCGCGCACGTGAACGCGGTCCGGGCCCGCGTCCCGGCGGCGGCCAGGCTGGCACCATGACCGGCCTCGCGCTGCCGCTCCGCGCCGACCTGGCCGGCCAGGAGCCATACGGCGCACCGCAACTGGACGTGCCGTTCCGGCTCAACACGAACGAGAATCCCTACCCGCCCTCACCGGCGCTGGTCCGCGAGATCGCCGAGACGGCCGCCGCGGCGGCAGCTTCGCTCAACAGGTACCCGGACCGGGACGCGACCGGGCTGCGCGACGATCTCGCCGCCTATCTGGGCCACGGGCTCACCCGCGGCCAGGTCTGGGCCGCCAACGGGTCCAACGAGATAATCCAGCAGCTACTGCAGGCGTTCGGCGGCCCGGAACGCACCGCGCTCGGCTTCGAGCCCTCGTATTCGATGCACCCGACCATCTCGCGGACTACCAGCACCCGGTGGGTGCCGGTCGCACGGGACGACGACTTCGGCGTTGATCCGGGCCGGGCCGCCGAGATCGTCCGCGCGGAACTCCCGGACCTGGTCTTTCTCACCTCGCCGAACAACCCGACCGGCACGGCGCTGCCACTGCCGGTGATCGAGGCGGTCTGCGCCGCCGCACCTGGCATGGTCGTGGTCGACGAGGCGTACGCCGAATTCGCCAGGGACCGGGCGGCGAGCGCGATCGCGCTACTGCCGCGTTACCCGCGCCTGGTGGTCGTCCGCACGATGTCCAAGGCGTTCGCGCTCGCCGGAGCGCGGGTCGGTTACCTGGCTGCCGACCCCGCGGTGGTCGACGCGCTGCTGATCGTCCGGCTGCCCTACCATCTGTCCGCGCTGACGCAGGCGGTGGCGCGGGTCGCGCTGGCCCATTCCGGCGAGCTGCTGGCGAGCGTTGCCACGCTTCGCGCCGAACGGGACCGGGTGGTGGACTGGCTCCGCGGCCGCGGCCTCAGCGCGGCGGACTCCGATGCCAACTTTGTGCTGTTCGGCCAGTTCAGCGACCGGCACGCGGTCTGGCAGAGCCTGCTCGACCGCGGTGTTCTCGTCCGTGAGACCGGTCCGGCTGGTTGGCTGCGGGTGACCATCGGCACTCCGGCGGAGATGGACGCGTTCCGCGCGGCGCTCGCCGCGGTGCTGCCCGGCCGGAGCGAGCCTGCCGCGGGACAGGATCCTCCAGGGAGTTGCCGATGACCGGTGCAGGCAGCCGCGGCGGCAGGAGCGCCCGGGTGGAGCGTGTCACCAGGGAGACGCAGGTCCTCGTCGAGCTGGACCTCGACGGCAGCGGGATGACGGACGTGCAGACCGGAGTGGCGTTCTTCGATCACATGCTCGATCAGCTTGGCCGGCACGGGTGCATTGACCTGACCGTGCATACTCGCGGCGACACTGAGATCGACGCGCATCACACCGTCGAGGACACCGCGATCGCCCTCGGCCAGGCCCTCGGCCAGGCCCTCGGCGACAAGGCGGGCATCCGCCGGTTCGGCGACGCGCTGATCCCGCTGGATGAGACCCTCGCGCGGGCCGCCGTGGATCTTTCCGGGCGGCCCTACGTTGTGCACACCGAGCCGGATGGCATGCCGCCGCTGATCGGAACCTATGACACGACGCTGACCAGGCACTTTCTTGAGTCCCTGGCCATGGCGGCGGGTATCTGCGTGCATCTGAGCGTGCTGACCGGACGCAATCCGCATCACATTGTCGAGGCACAGTTCAAGGCCCTCGCCCGGGCGCTCAGGGCGGCCGCTGCTCCTGATCCGCGGTCACCCGGCATCCCCAGCACCAAGGGCGTGCTGTGAGCGGCGCCAAGCCGCGGGTCGTCGTGCTGGACTACGGCTCAGGCAATCTCCGCTCGGCGCAGCGGGCCCTGCAACGGGCTGGCGCGGATGCTGAGGTGAGCGCCGACTTCGATACCGCGATGAACTGTGACGGCCTCGTGGTGCCTGGCGTGGGCGCGTTCGCCGCCTGCATGGCCGGGCTGCGGGCGGTCCGGGGCGACATGCTGATCGGCCGCCGGCTGGCCGGTTCCCGGCCGGTGCTCGGCATCTGCGTCGGAATGCAGGTGCTGTTCGCCGAGGGCGCGGAGCATGGTGAGCGATCCGCCGGATGCGGCGAATGGCCGGGGGTGGTGGAGCGCCTTGATGCTCCGGTGCTGCCGCATATGGGCTGGAACACGGTTCGCCCGCCCGCCGGATCAGCGCTGCTGGCGGGCCTCGACCCGGCCACCCGGTTTTACTTCGTGCACTCCTACGCCGCGAAATCACTTCTGCTGCAGCCCGACAGCCGGATGAAGGCGCCCCTGATCACCTGGGCAACGCACGGCGAGCCGTTCATCGCGGCGGTGGAGAACGGCCCGCTGAGCGCGACCCAGTTTCATCCCGAGAAGTCAGGTGACGCGGGGGCGGCGCTGCTATCCAACTGGCTGGAGCTAGTGCGATGAATGTCAACAGCGGCCCGGCCGTGACCGGCGGGGGCGCCTTGACCCTGCTTCCCGCCGTGGACGTGTCCGGCGGCCAGGCGGTCCGGCTGGTCCAGGGGGCGGCGGGCACCGAGACCTCCTACGGAGATCCGCTGGAAGCCGCGCTGGCCTGGGAACGGGCCGGAGCGCGCTGGATTCACCTGGTGGACATCGACGCGGCATTCGGCCGCGGCTCCAACGCTGCTCTGCTCGCCTCGGTGGTCGGGCAACTGCATGCGGCCGTTCAGCTAGCGGGCGGCATCCGCGATGACGCTTCGCTAGCGGCCGCGCTAGCAACGGGCTGCGAGCGGGTGGTCATCGGGACCGCCGCCCTGGAGAACCCGGACTGGGTACGGGGCGTCATCGCCGCGCACGGCGAGCGGATCGCGGTCGGACTGGACGTCAGGGGAACGCGGCTGGCCGCCCGCGGCTGGACAGCCGACGGTGGCGAGCTGCTCGACGTGCTCGCGCGGCTGGAGGCTGATGGCTGCCGCCGGTACGTGGTCACCGACGTGACCAAGGATGGCATGCTCGCCGGGCCCAACCTTGATCTGCTCCGCCTGGTCTGCGCGCACACGAAGCGGCCTGTCATCGCCAGCGGCGGCGTGTCCAGCCTGGCTGACCTGCATGCGATCGCGGGGCTGCTACCGACAGGCGTGGCGGGCGCGATCGTCGGCAAGGCGCTGTATTCGGGTGCCTTCACGCTGGAGGAGGCCCTCGCGGCGGTGAGCGCGTGACCGGCCACGCCGCCGCCGCAGGATCTGCTCCCGCCGGATCCGCCGCCACAGAATCCGCCGCCACGGAAAACACCACCGCAGTCCCCGCTGGTCGGCCCGCGGTCGCGCAGTCCACCGTCGCGGTCCGGGTCATCGCCTGCCTCGACGTCGACGACGGCCGGGTCGTAAAGGGCGTGAACTTCGCCGATCTGCGCGACGCCGGCGATCCCGTCGAGCTGGCCGCCGTTTACGACCGTGATGGCGCGGACGAGCTAGTCTTTCTCGACATTACGGCGTCCAGCCAGCGCAGGGACACCATGGCTGACGTGGTCTCCAGGACCGCTGACCAGGTCTTCATCCCGCTGACGGTCGGGGGCGGCGTGCGCAGCGTGGCCGACGTTGACCGGCTGCTGCGAGCAGGCGCCGACAAGGTGGCGCTCAACACCGCAGCGATCGCCCGCCCGGAGCTGCTGACCGAGGCAGCGGCCAGGTTCGGCTCGCAGTGTGTGGTGATCTCGGTCGACGCGCGCCGCCGCCGGGACGGGAGCGGCTTCGAGGTGACCACCCATGGCGGCCGGCAGGGCACTGACCTGGACGCGCTGCGCTGGGCGGAGCGCGCCACGGCGCTTGGCGCTGGTGAGATCCTGCTGAACTCGATGGATGCGGACGGCACTGGAGCCGGATTCGACCTGCCGCTGATCCGGGCCGTGCGCGCTGTGGTGAACGTGCCGGTAATCGCCAGCGGCGGCGCGGGCCAGCTCGCGCACTTCGCGCCCGCCGTCGAGGCGGGTGCCGACGCTGTGCTCGCTGCGACCCTGTTCCACTTCGGCCAGCTGCAGATCGGCGAGGTGAAGGAGTCACTGCGGGCGGCGGGCTACCCGGTCCGCTAGCCAGGACGCGGCGCCCTTGCGGGAGAAGAGAGAGCGGGAGAAGAGGGACCAGCCAGGAATGATCGATAACCGGAGGTGGCCACGCCAATGAGCACGGACGCGGGCGGACCGGCCCTCGGCCCTGAAGTCGCCGCCCGGCTCAAGCGCGATGCTGCCGGGCTCTTCGCGGCCATAGCTCAGCAATATGACACCGGCGAAGTGCTCATGCTGGGCTGGATGGATGACGAGGCCTTGCGCCGGACCCTGACGACCGGCCGGTGCACGTACTGGTCGCGCAGCCGGAAAGAGTACTGGATCAAGGGCGAGACCTCGGGCCACGCACAGTGGGTGAAATCAGTCGCGCTGGACTGCGACGGTGACGCGGTCCTGGTGAAGGTCGACCAGGTCGGCGCCGCCTGCCACACCGGGGACCGGACCTGTTTCGACGCCGACGTGCTCGGCGCGATCTGCCTCGAGCACGCTGACCAAGGCTGATCACCGGCCAATCGGCGCTAGCCGGCGCTGCCGGAAGACCGCGCGGGGGACCCGGTGCCTGGCGGTTCCTGGTCTGGCGCGGCGTCGGCAGGCGGTTCCTGGTCTGGCGCGGCGTCGGCGGCTGGTTCCTGGTCTGGCGCGATAGCGGGCAGCGCCTGGTCCGCGGCGGCGCGCGGTGCGGGATCGGGCAGCGCGGGTGCGGTCGCTGGCCCGGCCAGCACAGTTGCCGGCCGCGGGCGCTGGCGAATGAAGGCCATGCCTGCCGCCAGGCAGGCGAGCGGGACCGCCGTCAGGGCGTACCGGTACAGAGCCTGCGTGAGCATGGCAGGCAGGATCAGGCTCAGCAGCCCCAGTGCCCATGGCAGCGCCGCCGGGCCGCCCCAGAGCCCGCTCCATTGCCGGCGCTTCCTGATGAGTCCGACAAGACCGGCCACCACGGCAGCGAAGAAGACAAAGCCCGGGAAATAGACGGGAAGCTGATAGATGAACAGGAAGTATCCATACGGATAGACCACGTGCGTGTTGGCGGTCGTGCCCGCATACGCCTTGATGTCACTGGCGTAGAAGGACGGCAGCACGGGGACGTGCGGCGTGGTCGTGAAGGCCAGCGTGAGGAGGCTCTGCGGGCGGTCGTTTTTCAGGAAGAGCAGCATGACGTCTTCGGCGGTGGCCCGCATGTAACCCAGCGGCTGCGCCTTGATCGCGTCGAGCGAGAACTGCATCGCGAGCTTGTTGTTATAGGGGTTGATCCCCGGGTGGGCGTCGTGCCGCCACCAGGCATTGGACGCCCACAGGCGGTCGGTCGGGGATGTCGGGTCGAGCAGCGCGCTGATCGACCAGGCAGGGGCCTTGGCGGGCGACTTGAGCGACCCGTTCGGGCACAGCGGCACCAGATCCGCCGGCGGCTTGATGATCGCGCAGTTCGCGAAGCTGGTCGTCCGTGACCACAGGAAGATGCCGTCGCTGGTGGTGAGATTGAATTGTCCGTAGAGATTATGGAATGAGATGACATAACCGAGAACCGGCACGGCGAACGCCGCGACGCCTGCCGTGACGGCCCGCCAGCCGACCCGCCTGATCAGCAGGTACGCCGCCACCACCACCGCCAGCGGCAATCCGTTCCCGCGCAGCACGGTTACGTACGCCATGAGCAGGCCCGCGAGGGCGCACTGCCAGAGCCGCGGGGTGCGCTTGGTGATCAGCAGCGCCACGACCACCATGATCGTCAGGCAATACACCGTGTCCGGCAGGATGTAGGACTCCAGCGCGATTTCGCGCGCGTCAAAGAGAGTCGGAACGGCGGCCAGGACGGCGCCCCAGGCCGGCAGGCCCCAGTAGCGCAGCAGGCCGTACACGAGAGCCGCTATGGCGATTCCCATCAGGTGCTGGGTCATCGTGACGGCCAGCAGCGTATGCGGCAGGTACTGCAGCAGGCTGAGGAAGAGCGAGTAGCCAGATGGCCGGAGCTCGCCCAGGGTGCCTTTGGTGGCCTCCTGCATGTACAGGAACGAGTCGGCCGTGAGCATCGCGGGCCGGTAGGACAGCGCGGCGAGTATCCGCGGCAGGAGCGACACCACGGCCAGGATGGTGAACAGGCGATGGTCACGCCACAACGCCGAGGGCGCGGCGAGCGCGGCGCCCCGGCGCGCGGAGGACCGGAAAGTCCGCGGGCCGGAGCCGGGCTCGGCCCGGGATTCTCGCCAGGCCGCACCGGCCGCGGCGGGGTGCTCCCGCTCATCATGCAGCTCATCGAGCTTGAGATCAGGCACTGCTCTTCTCGACTCTCCTCGGACGGCGTATCTCCAAAGGACAGCTTGCCCAGATCCTGAAGCGCTGGCGCGGCGATTCCAGAAGGCCGGGCGCAAAGTGGCACCCCGGCGACGTACGGGCTATCCAGGCCCTTGACAATAGCGGACGTGGTTGCTAGCAGCGGCACCAGCCGGCCATGCCTGAACGCGGCAGGGCTGAACGCCACGGTAGTCAGGCCCGGTGGCCTGTGGCAGGCGATCACGGTGGTCGCCGAGACCGGCTCCACCCACGGCGATCTGGTGGCGGCGGCCGGGCGGGGCGCCAGCGAGGGAACCGTGCTGGTCGCCGAGGCTCAGTCGGCCGGCCGCGGCCGGCGGGGACGGAGCTGGATCAGCCCGCCGCGTGCCGCGCTCACCTTTTCTGTCCTGCTGCGGCCCGCGACGGTACCCGTGTCCAGACGAGGGTGGGTGCCCTTGCTCACCGGAGTCGCGATCGCTTCGGCCATTCGCGATGCGGCCGGGGTGGAGGCCTGGCTGAAGTGGCCCAACGACGTCCTGGTGCGGGACGCGAAGCTGGCGGGCATCCTGGCGGAGCAGTCTGGTGACGCAATTGTGGTGGGCGCGGGGATCAACGTATCGACCGCCCGTCCCGAGCTTCCGGCAACCGGGGCGACCTCGCTCGTGCTGGAGGGCGGCCCCCTGACCGATCGCGGCCAGCTGCTGGCCACCGTCCTGGCCCAGCTGGAGCACCAGTACCTGACCTGGGTCCTGGCCCGCGGTGACGCGGACGCGTGCGGTCTGCGGGAGCGCTACCAGCGCCTCTGCGGGACCCTGGGAAGGACCGTGCGGGTATCGCTGCCCGGGGGCACGGCCATCACCGGGACCGCGCGCGAGGTCGATGCCACCGGCCGCCTGGTGATCGAGTCAGCCACCGGAGGAGTCTCGGTCAGCGCCGGTGACGTCGTCCACGTCCGGTGACGCGTCGGGGGAGCTTATTGCGAATATACATGCCACGATGTGGCCTATGGCCGGTGAAGGTTCCCTCTCCGAGGGCGAGCGGCTCGTCCTGAAGCTGCACCCGCACTGGAAGACATTGGTGCGGCCCGTCTTCATACTGGCGGTCATCGTGGCGGCCGCCATTGCCGTGGTGATACTGCTGCCGCCGCGTAGCTATACGACGATAGCCAGGCTCGCTGTCGCGGCGGTGGCGCTGGCCGCGGCGATCATCTGGTTCCTGATCCCGGTCCTGCGCTGGCGGACGACAAGCTACGAGCTGACCAACCGCCGGCTGAGGCTGCGCGAGGGCATCCTGGCGAGGTCTGGGCGCGATTTTCCGCTGATCAGGATCAGCGATGTGTCGTTCTCGCACGGACTGATCGACCGGCTGCTCGGCTGCGGACGGCTCATCGTGGAGTCGGCGGGTGAGCACGGCCAGCTGGTCCTGACCGAGATCCCCCAGGTGGAGCAGGTCCAGGCCACCTTGTTCCAGCTGGTCGAGGACGAGCAGGCCAGGCTGGCCCGCGAGGACCGCTGAGCCGGCCGGCGTCGTCGGGCTAGCCTTGCAACTCATGAGCGTGAAGGACGGCGGCGCGGCGGACGATGGCGGAACGGCCAAGGATGGCGTAGGGCTGCGCAGGCTGCCGGTGGCGGAAGATGCGGACAGCGACACCGGCCAGGCAGCCTCGGCTGGCCCGGTGATCGCGGAGGTCACCCTTGACCGGCCGGAGGCCATGAACGCGATCAATAGTGCCCTGGCGGTGCGCCTGGCCGAGGTCTGCGCTGAGCTAGCCGCCGACCGTCAGGTCCGCGGGGTGGTGCTGGGCGCGGCGGGTGAGCGCGCGTTCTGCGTCGGCGCCGACCTGAAAGAACGGGCGGCCATGTCCGACGCAGGCCTGCTAGCACAGCGGCTGGTCTTCCGTACCGCGTTCGGGTCGGTGCTTGGCCTCCCGCAGCCGGTGATCGCCGCGGTGCGCGGGTTCGCGCTCGGCGGCGGCTGCGAGCTTGCTCTGTCCTGCGACCTGATCGTGGCCGACGAGACCGCTGAGTTCGGGCTGCCCGAGACCACGGTGGGCCTGGTTCCTGGTGGCGGCGGCACGCAGCTCGCGTTGCGGCGGCTGGGCGCGGGCCGTGCCGCCGACCTGATCTTCACTGGCCGCAGGATCGGCGCCGCCGAGGCCGAGCGGATCGGGCTGGCAGACCGGCTGGTGCCAGCGGGCCTCGCGGCCACCCGGGCGCTCGGGCTGGCCAGGAAAATCGCGGCTAACTCGCCGGTAGCCGTTAAGAATGCAAAGAGGGCTCTGCGCCTGGGCGATGGCCTGAATCTGGCGGCCGGCCTGGAGATCGAGGATGCGGCCTGGCGGGCTGCGGCCTTCTCGGCGGACCGGAAAGAGGGCATCGCGGCCTTCGTGGCGAAACGGGAGCCCAGGTGGCCCGGGGAGTAGCGGCGGGAATAGGCGCCTTGTCGCCGGCGGCTTGAGTGATAAGGCTGACAGCGCGAACGGAGGGCAGCCGGTGAGCGATCTGCCGGAACGGATATCGGTGCGCGAGGTCGGGCCGCGCGACGGACTGCAGAACGAGGATCCGGTGCCGACCGACGCCAAGATCGAGCTGATCGACCGGCTGTCGGCGACCGGCGTGCGGCGGATCGAGGCAGTGTCGTTCGTGCGCCCTGAGGCGATACCCCAGATGGCCGACGCCGAAGAGGTATGGCGGCGGATCACCAGGGCGCCCGCGGTGCGTTATTCGGCTCTGGTGCCGAACCTGCGCGGTGCCAGCCGGGCCCTCGACTGCGGGCTGGCCGAGATCGAGGCGGTCGTATCCGCCTCTGACACCCACAACCGCAAGAACGTCAACCGCGGTACCGAGGAGTCGCTGGACGACATCGCGGTCATCATCGCCGAGGCGCACCGGCGCGGCGCCACCTGCCAGGTGATCGTGTCGACCGCGTGGGGCTGTCCGTACGAAGGCGACGTTCCCGTGGACCGGGTCGTGCGGGTGGCCGGACGGGCCGTGGCGGATGGGGCCGACACCGTCTCGTTTGGCGACACCACCGGGATGGCCACCCCGGGCCGGGTTCGCGAGCTGGTCGGAGAATTCCGCTCGGCGTACCCGGACGTCCCTCTTAACCTGCATTTCCACAACACGCGGGGCACCGGGCTTGCCAACGTCCTCACCGCGCTCGAACTCGGGGTAGCCGACTTCGACGCCTCAGTGGGCGGGCTCGGCGGATGCCCGTATGCACCGGGCGCTACCGGCAATATCGCGACCGAGGAACTTGTCCACATGGTCGAGGACATGGGCGTGGCCACGGGCATCGACCTGGATGCGATGATCGAGGCCGCCGCGGACGCGGAGCGGATCATCGGACGGCAGCTGCCATCGCAGGTGCTCAGGGCCGGGCCGCGGACCCGCACGATCCTCGCCTGAGAGATTCGTGCCAGCTGATATTGCCTGGCGTCAACTTGCGCATTCCCTGACGGATGCGGCCGGGCGGGGCGGCCGGGCGACTCGGTACGCTCGCGACCGTGGACGTAGAACCGAACGACGCAGGACTCCCGGCCGCCGGCGCCCCCGCCGCCGGCGTCCCGGGCCATCCCGAGCTTGCGCAGATCCGGTCCAGGATCGCCGAGGGCGGCGCGGCCAGGTATCACGAGGCCGCGGCGGCCAACGGCAAGCTGTTCGCGAGAGACCGGATCGCGCTGCTCGCCGATGCGGGCAGCTTCAGCGAGGACGGCGCTTTCGCCAACGTGCTCGCCGACGGCCTGCCCGCCGACGGCGTGATCACCGGTACGGCCACGGTCGGCGGACGGCCGGTGGCGCTCATGGCGAACGATTCCACGGTCAAGGCCGGATCCTGGGGCGCGCGCACCGTCGAGAAGATCATCAGGATTATTGAGCGGGCCTATGCCGCCAGCATCCCGATGATCTACCTGGTCGACTCGGCCGGGGCCCGGATCACCGACCAGGTCGATATGTTTCCCGGGCGCCGTGGCGCCGGCAAGATCTTCCATACCCAGGTACGCGCGTCCGGCTCCATCCCGCAGGCCTGCGCGCTGTTCGGCCCGTCAGCAGCGGGCGGTGCTTACATCCCGGCGTTCTGCGATTTCGTCTCGATGGTGGAGAAGAACGCCTCGATGTACCTGGGCAGCCCCCGGATGGTCGAGATGGTCGTCAAGGAGCGGACCACGCTGGAGGAGATGGGCGGCGCCCGGATGCACTGCACTGTTTCCGGCTGCGGTCACCATCTGGCCGGCTCGGAGGGCGAGGCCATCGAAGCGGTTCGCTCCTACTTGTCCTACCTGCCGGGCAACTGGCAGCAGCAGCCGCCCGCTGCGGCGGCGCGCGCGCCCAAGCCGGCCGACTTGCGGGCGCTCGTGCCTGTCAGCGAGCGGCAGGCCTATGACATGCGCGCCTACGTGCGCGGGCTGGTCGACGCCGAGTCGCTGTTCGAGATCCACGCGCTGTGGGCCAGGGAGCTTGTCACTGGGTTCGCCCGGCTGGACGGCCAGGTCATCGGCGTGGTGGCGAACAACCCGATGTTCAAGGGCGGCGTGCTGTTCGTTGACTCAGCCGACAAGGCCACCAGGTTCATCCAGCTCTGCGATGCCTTCAACGTGCCGTTGCTGTTCCTGGCCGACGTTCCCGGGTTCATGGTGGGCACCGCCGTCGAGCGGCAGGGCATCATCAGGCACGGCGCCAAGATGATCAGCGCCGTCTCCGAGGCCACCGTCCCGAAGATCTGCGTGGTGGTCCGCAAGGCATACGGCGCTGGCCTGTACGCGATGGCCGGCCCGGGATTCGAGCCGGATGCCACGCTGGCGCTGCCGACGGCGAAGATAGCGGTCATGGGCGCCGAGGCAGCCGTGAACGCCGTCTACTACAACAAGCTGGCGCAGATTGCCGATCCAGCCGAGCAGGAGCAGGAAACGCAGCGGCTCCGGCTGGCCTACGACAGCGATATCGACGTGCTCCGGCTAGCCGGGGAACTCGTCATTGACAATATCGTCGAGCCGGAAGATCTGAGGGGAGAGCTTGTCCGCAGGTTTGCCGTAGCGCGGGGTAAGGACCGGTCGTTCTCGCGCCGCAGGCATGGCGTTACCCCCGTCTGAAATGCGGGCTGCCGGTACAGAATGCCCTGGTCAGCGGGGTGGTATGAGAAGCCAGCTGGGCACTTCCTGCGCGTAGCTCACCGGAAAACTTGGCCGGTCCCCTTACGATCTGTTCATGACCAGCGTTTTGCTTGCCGAGGATGACCCCGCTATCTCCGAGCCGCTGGCGCGGGCGCTGCGGCGGGAAGGCTACGAGGTCGGCGTCTCGGCTGACGGTCCCGCGACTATCGAGGCGGCGCGGGGTGGCGGGATCGACCTGATCGTCCTCGACATCGGCCTGCCCAGGCTCGACGGCCTGGAGGTGTGCCGCCGGATCCGATCCAACGGCCAGGCCATCCCGGTGCTGATCCTGACCGCCCGGGCCGACGAGGTCGACACGGTCATTGGCCTGGATGCCGGGGCCGATGACTATGTCACCAAGCCGTTCCGGCTGGCTGAGCTGCTCGCAAGGGTCCGCGCGCTGCTGCGGCGCGGCGCCTCGGAGACGCATGTCGTGCAGGGTGTGCGCATCGACGGCGACGCCCGCCGGGCGTGGCTGGAAGACAGCGAAATGGATCTCACCTCCAAGGAGTTTGACCTGCTCTCGCTGCTGGTGGTGGAGGCCGGAAAGGTGGTCACCAGAGAGCAGATCATGCGGCAGGTCTGGGACAGCAAATGGTGGGGGTCCACGAAGACGCTCGACATGCACGTCTCGTGGCTGCGCCGCAAGCTGGGGGACGACGCGCACTGCCCGCGCTTCATTACCACGGTGCGCGGAGTCGGGTTCAGGTTCGAGCGCGGGGACTGACGCCGGGTGCCGTACTGGATGGGGTGTTAAGTGCTCGACCCTGCGGTGGTTGATGGCGGGCGCGGAGGCTGAGCCGTGCAGCGTCGCCTGCTTTTTTCCACGCTAGCGGTCGCGGTGGTGGCAGTCCTCCTGCTCGGCGTTCCGCTTGCCTTCGTCCTGAGCCGCCTCCAGGCCGGCGAGGCATCCCAGGAACTGCGGCGCGATGCGACGACGCTCGCGACCGGCCTGCAGCAGCGGGTGAACTCCGGGCTGCCCGCCGATGCCACTCAGGTCGCCAGGTCGCTGCCCGACCGGTACGTGACCATCGGCCAGCGCAGCGCCCGGCCGATCGCGGTCGGGATCAGGCCGCCGCCCGGTGACACGATTAAAGGGCAGGCTTCCACCAGGGATTTCTCGGTGACGGTTGCCGCCGACGACACGTTCGTCTCCGGCCGGATCATGGGCGGCCTGGCGCTGATCGGCTCCCTGTCGCTGCTCGCCGTCGCGGTCGCCGTGGTGCTGGCTTTGCTCCAGGCCCGGCGGCTCACCCGGCCGATGCTGGACCTTGCCAGGGCGGCTGACCTGCTCGGCTCGGGGGCTGCCCGGCCACTGGGCCGCAGATACGGGCTGCCAGAGCTCGACCGGGTGGCCGAGGGCCTGGATGGCTCAGCGCAGCGCATCGCGGAGCTGCTATCCGCCGAGCGGGCCTTCGCCGTGGATGCCTCCCATCAGCTGCGCACGCCGCTTACGGCGCTGTCCATGCGGCTGGAGGAGATGATCGCGGCGGCCAACTACCCGGACGTGGTGCGGGAGGAGGGCGCGGCCGCGCTGGCGCAGACAGAGCGCCTGGCCGAGGTCGTCGGCCAGCTGCTCGGCCGGGCCCGCCGGTCGGTGTCGGGCGCGCCGACGCTGGCCAGCGTCGATGACATCGTGGCCCAGCAGGTCGTCGAGTGGGATCCGGCCTTCCGCCGGGTCGGCAGGAAGCTGGAGGTGACCGGGGATAAGGGACTGTTTGCCTATATCACGCCAGGCAGCGCGGCTCAGGTGATAGCGACCCTCCTGGACAATGCCCTGGTGCACGGCGAGGGAACGGTCACGATCAGGACGTCGCCGACGCCTCGGTCAGTGGTGGTCGAGGTCAGGGACGAAGGCAAGGGCGTGCCGCCCGAGCTGGTGCCGAGGATTTTTGAACGCAGCGTCAGCGGGACTCCCGGCGGTACCGGGCTCGGGCTTGCGCTAGCCAGGACGATGGCTGCGGCCGACGGCGGCCAGGTCGTCCTGGTGCGGCCGCGCCCGGCGGTATTTGCCGTGTTCCTCCCGCACGGTGCCCCGGGATCGCCGGACGCGCCCGTGGTCAGCGGCCCGGCGTGACACCTCGTAGGCTACCCGGGTGACCGATCGGCAGACCAGCCCCGCGGCCGCGCCCGCCCCGTCGGCCGTCTCGTCGCCCGGTCCCGATCCGGTGGCCGCCTCGGCCAGCCGGGATCCGGTGGTCGGAATGATCGGAGCCGGGCAGCTGGCCAGGATGACCTGCCAGGCCGCGCCCAGTCTCGGGATCAGGCTCCGGGTGCTCGCCGCCGCGCCGGACGAGAGCGCCGCCCAGGTCTGCGCGCAGACCCGGCTCGGCGATTACCGGTCGCTGCCCGACCTGCTCGACTTCGCGGCCGGCTGCGATGTCGTGACCTTCGATCACGAGCATGTGCCTGGTACGCATCTGCGCGCCCTGGAGCAGGCCGGGGTCGCGGTCCGCCCCGGATCCGCCGCGCTCCGCCATGCCCAGGACAAGCAGGCCCTGCGGGACCGGCTGGCCGGGCTTGGCGTGGCGTGCCCGCGATTCGCCCCGGCGGGCAGCCTGGCTGAGGTGATCAGTTTTGCGGACGGCGCCGGCTGGCCGGTGGTGCTCAAGGCGGTCACCGGCGGGTATGACGGCCGCGGCGTCTGGGTGTGCGAGTCGCCGGCGCAGGCGGCGGGGGCGCTCGAGACCGGGGTGAAGCTGATCGCGGAGGAGCGTGTCGACTTCGACCGGGAGCTCGCCGTGCTGGTGGCCAGGTCGCCGAGCGGCCAGGCTGCTGTGTACCCGGTCGTGCAGACGGTGCAGCGGGACGGTATCTGCCGCGAGGTGCTCGCACCCGCTCCCGGGCTGGCGCAGCCGCTAGCGGTCGAGGCCCAGCGGCTGGGCATCGCGATCGCGGCCGAGCTCGGCGTCACCGGGCTGCTCGCGGTGGAGCTCTTCGAGGCGCGCGGCGCGCTGCTGGTCAACGAGCTGGCCATGCGGCCGCACAACAGCGGGCACTGGACCATCGAGGGAGCCAGGACCTCGCAGTTCGAGCAGCATCTGCGCGCCGTTATTGACCTGCCGCTCGGCGCCCCGGCGCTGGCGGCGCCCGGAGCCGTCATGGTCAACGTGCTCGGCGGCGCCGACCCGGGCCTGAGGTCCCGGCTTGTCCACGTGATGGCCGCTGATCCGGGCGTCAAGGTACATCTGTACGGCAAGGCAGTCCGGCCCGGCCGGAAAGTCGGCCATGTCACCGTGCTCGGCGACGACATGGCCGACCTCGCCGACCGGGCTAGGCGCGCGGCCAGCTATCTGAGCAGCGGCACTGATGAGCAGCGGCACTGATGAGCAGACGGTGGGGCAGCGGTGCGGAGCACCCGAAGGGGGAGCGGACATGGGCGGTCAGCCGCTGGTCGGCGTCGTCATGGGCAGTGATTCCGACTGGCCAGTGATGGAGGCTGCGGTCACGGCGCTGGGGGAGTTCGGCGTCGCCTGCGAGGCCGATGTCGTGTCAGCGCACCGGATGCCGCGGGAAATGATCGACTACGGCAGCGCCGCCGCCGCCCGTGGCCTGCGGGTGCTGATCGCGGGCGCGGGCGGGGCGGCTCACCTGCCCGGCATGCTCGCGGCGCTCACGCCGCTGCCGGTGATCGGCGTCCCGGTGCCGCTGACGCACCTGGACGGGCTTGACTCGCTGCTGTCGATAGTCCAGATGCCGGCCGGGGTCCCGGTCGCGACAGTGGCGGTCGGTGGGGCGCGCAACGCCGGCCTGCTCGCGGTCCGGATCCTGGCAGCCTCAGACGAGGATTTGCGGGCCCGGATGGTGTCGTTCCAGGACGACCTGCGGACCGCCGCCCAGCGGAAAGGCGCGGCGCTGCGCGAACGGCTCAGCGGCCCACGGCCGTGAGCCGTCGGCCCGAACTACCATCTACAAAATGAGCCTCGACTATTCCCCCTTCGCCCTGACCCCGGAGCATGAAGCGCTCCGTGCGGCGGTGCGGGCCCTTGCCGATGACAAAATCGCTCCGCATGCCGCCAACGTCGATGCGACTGCCGAGTTCCCGCAGGAGGCGCATGACGCGCTGGTCAAGGCTGATCTGCACGCGATCCACATCCCGGAGGCCTACGGCGGCGGTGGCGGCGATGCAATCGCGACCGCGATCGTTATCGAGGAAGTCGCGCGAGCCTGCGCGTCGTCCGCGCTGATCCCCGCCGTCAACAAGCTCGGCACGTTTCCGTTGCTGCTCGCAGGCTCCGAGGAACTGAAGCAGCGTTACCTGACGCCGGTCGCCAGCGGTGCGGCGATGTTCTCCTATGCGCTGTCGGAGCCCGAGGCCGGGTCCGATGCGGCCGCGATGAAGACGCACGCCGTCAGGGACGGCGACAGTTATCTCCTTAACGGGACCAAGCGCTGGATCACCAACGCAGGCGTCTCCCGCTACTACACAGTCATGGCAGTAACCGACCCGGCTGCCGGCGCAGCAGGAATCTCCGCGTTCGTGGTGGAGTCCGGCGATGCCGGGTTCTCGTTCGGGGCGCCCGCGCACAAGCTCGGCATTAAGGGCTCGCCGACGAGGGACCTGTACTTCGACGACTGCGTGATCCCGGCCGACCGGCTGATCGGCGCCGAGGGCAGCGGATTCCGCACCGCGCTGGCCACCCTCGACCACACGAGGATCACGATCGCCGCCCAGGCCCTGGGCATCGCCCAGGGCGCGCTGGACTATGCCACCGGCTACGTGAAGGAGCGGCACCAGTTCGGCCGGGCGGTGGCCGAATTCCAGGGCGTTCAGTTCATGCTGGCCGACATGGCCATGAAGGTCGAGGCAGCCCGGCAGCTGACCTACGCGGCCGCCGCCCGGTCAGAGCGGGCGATGGCCGGCGATCGGGCCGCGGACCTCACGTTCATCTCCTCGGCGTGCAAGTGCTTCGCCTCGGATGTGGCCATGGAGGTGACCACCGACGCGGTCCAGCTGCTCGGCGGCTCCGGGTACGTCAGCGATTACCCGGTGGAGCGGATGATGCGGGACGCCAAGATCACCCAGATCTACCAGGGCACCAACCAGATCCAGCGCGTCGTGATGGCCCGCCAGCTCCTCAAGTAGAACCCTGGCGGCAGTTCGCGCCGGTCATAGCGTGGCAGTTCGCCGGACCGGTTCCGGTGACTGTCGCCGGTTCGGCTGATCGCGGGCAGTGCCGCCATCAGGCACATACCGGGGCGTACCAGTAGGGCGCCGCGGCTGCCCCAGTCTCGCGGCGGGTGCACACTGAGGGGAAGCGGCGCCGTGCGCATGGTGACACCGCAGCGCGGTGCTATCGCCGCACCCCTGCCGTATCCGGCGCGGATCGTCAGGTCTGCCTGAGTTGTCCGGAGCGTGACGGATGTTCGAGAGATTCACTGACCGGGCGCGCCGGGTCGTGGTCCTGGCTCAAGAAGAAGCCAGGATGCTGAACCACAACTACATCGGCACTGAGCACATCCTGCTCGGCCTGATCCACGAGGGCGAGGGCGTCGCCGCCAAGGCACTCGAATCGCTGGGGGTCAGCCTGGAGGCCGTGCGCCAGCAGGTCGAGGAGATCATCGGCCAGGGCCAGCAGGCTCCGTCCGGGCACATCCCGTTCACCCCGCGGGCCAAGAAGGTCCTGGAGCTGTCGCTGCGGGAGGCGCTGCAGCTCGGGCACAACTACATCGGCACTGAGCACATCCTGCTCGGCCTGATCCACGAGGGCGAGG
>OBLT010000463.1_pt1 | contig 26644 bp, 23 predicted proteins | sample 1518721 | NCBI WGS metagenome assembly OBLT01 (sample SAMEA3539307, study PRJEB22396) | soil metagenome | biome: tundra; feature: field; material: soil | place: USA | collected 2010-05 | depth 0.15 m | reverse complement strand
CGGCACAGCTCGTCCAAGGCCCGCTGGTCGCCCGACTGGGCAAAGCGAAGCAGCGACGCGACGCTCTGCCCGCAAGCGGGCAAGAACGGCCAAGGCAACTCGTTCGCGTCCTCCAACTATCCGACCAAGTTCATCCGCCACTACAACAGCAACGTGTACATCGCGAGCAACGGCGGCACGAACGCGTGGGATAGTCCCACCAGCTGGACGGACGACGTGAGCTGGGCCGTCAGTCCTCCCTGGGCGTAGAAGCCCAGGTCAAGCGGTGGCCAGGTACTGGAACCCCACCGGGCGTCCGAATACTCCACCCGGCGTGTTGCGAATGATGATGAGGCTCACGATCTTATCGTCGCTCACCCTGAAGTAGTGGGTCAGGATCACGACGTAAGGAGGGTTGGTCTTATCAAACTCTTCGTCGACGAGGGCGTCGACGACGAAGTCACCGTAGTGCTCTTTGACATTCTTGACGTCCATGGTCACCTTGTCGCCGATGACCTCCTTGTCAGACCAGCGCTTGATGGCATCTGTGCCCCAGAACTCTCGGCGCGCGTCGTTGACCAGGGCGTCGTCGGCGAAGGCCGCGATTAGGCGATCGCCGTCAAAGGTGTTCGACGCCTCGATGTACTCCGTGATCGGCTTGGGCAGGGTCTGAGTCATGGCTACCTCCTCGTTTGGTTGATAACGACCACTGGCGAATGCTCCCGATGCGGGAGGGTCAGACGCGAAATCCGGTGATTCACGCGCGGATCACCCGCAGCCCCGCGTCCCCGAGTTCGCGCATGTCCTCGAGCGGCAGCCCGGTGTCGGTGACAAGCAGGTCGATCTGATTCAGCTCGCCGTACCGGGCCAGGCTGACCACGCCGACCTTCGAATGGTCGGCCAGTAGAACGGTCCGCGCCGCGATCGTGAGGGTGGCTCGCTTGACGGCGGCTTCGGCCAGGTCAGGTGTGGTGAGCCCGCTACCGGCTGAGATTCCGTTGGTGCCGAGGAAGGCGACATCGACATGCAGCCTCGATAGGACGTCCAGCGCCCAGTCGTCCACGCAAGCCAGGCTGCGCGGGCGGACTCGACCGCCGACGGATAGCACGGTGAGATGGTCGTGCCGGGCCAGCGCATTGGCGATGTAGCCGCCGTTGGTGACGACGGTCAGGGCGCGGTCCGAAGGAAGGGCGTTGGCCAGGTAGCTTGGCGTGCTCCCGGCCTCGATGAAGATAGAACCCCCGGCCGGGAGTTCGGTGAGAGCGGCTGCCGCTATGCGTTCCTTCTCGGCCGTCATCCGGCTCGCCCGATCCTCGATCGGCGGCTCGAACGTGACCTTCTCCGCCGGGATGGCACCTCCATGCACTCGCCGGATGACTCCGCGCCGCTCGAGTTCCGCCAAGTCCCGCCGGATCGTCTCGCCTACCACCGCGAACCGCTCAGCGAGTCCGGCGACTGAGGCCCGCCCCTCCCGGCTGATCTCCGCGAGGATCGCCTCCTGGCGCTCGTCGCTGAAGAGCGCCGGACCCTGGGGGTCCGCGCTGCGCGGGCCGACGCCAGAAGCGTCAGCGCGGTCAGCAGACAATGCGTTCCCCGCACGCACGCCACATGTCCGCCTCCCGGTCAGCGACCGGAAGCCGCCGGCCCAGCAGGCAAGGATTCCCACTCAAATACACACTAGAACCTATCGACGTCATGCCTGGTGAGATAAAAGATCACGAATAGTCATCACCTTGCCGGTAGATAGCGATGTGAATCTAAGTTGATATGAGTGGAAAGTCAACAGGCTGTTATCCTGTTGTGACCTGACCGAGGCGACATGGCTGCACCGTAACTGCCAGTGGTTCCCTAGCTCCTGACGGCTGCCGGGCTGGCCTGGTGTTTGGGGGTGGGGGACTTTGAGGACCAGGGTGACGGTGTCGTCGCTGCTGGCTCCGCCGCTGTAGTCCAGTGCGGCTTGCTGGATGGCATCGGCGATGCGTGCTGCGGGCAGGTCGCCCAGGCCGGCGATGACGTCGCGGAGCCGGTCTTCGCCGTAGATGTCATGGCCGGCCGGGCCGCGGGCCTCGGTGATGCCGTCGGTGAACAGCACCAGGCTGTCACCGGCGCGCAGCAGCCCGCGGGAGTCATGCAGGTCGGGATCGGGCAGGATGCCGAGCAGGGTCCCGGGCTGGCCGAGGGCCTGCACCCGCCCGTCCGCCCGGTGCACCAGGCCCAGCGGGTGACCCCCGGAGCTGATCTGCACCGACGCCCCCGCGCGGGTCGGCCGGACCGTGGCGTAGATCGCGGTCAGGAACCGCGGGTCATCGGTCAGCCACTCCAGCAGCGCCTGGTTCAGCGCGGCCAGGATCAGCCGCGGCCTGGTCTCCCGGTGCGCCTCAGCCCGCAGGGTGTACCGGGCCAGCGCGGTGCTCTTAGCGGCCGGGACCCCCTTACCGCACACATCCCCGACCACCATCCCCCAGCTGCCCCGCACCGACGGGAACACATCATAAAAATCCCCCAGCACCTCAGCCCCGGTCCCCCCGGCCACATACCGCGCCGCGACCTGCAACCCCGGGATGACCGGCAGCCGCGGCGGCAGCAGGCTCTCCTGCAACGTCTGCGCCAGCGCGGCCCGCTCGGCGCCGCGGGCCACCGCGACCTGTAGCGCGATTTCGCCCGAGGCGACGCAGGCCAGGGTGGCCAAAACCTCGACCTCGGCCGCACTCCAGCGGCGGGGCAGCGTGTCAGCCACGCAGAGCGCGCCTGCGGCAAGGCCGTCCGGGCCGCGCACCGGAAACCCGGCCCACGCGACAACGTCCGCCGGCCCGGCCGGGTAACTCCCGGCGGTGCGGGGGTCCAGCCGGGCATCCTCGATGATGAGCTTGCCCCCGGAGTCGATCACCTGCTGGCACAACGACTGCTCGGCCGGGCTCCGCCGGCCGGCCGCGCCCCTGGTGCCGGGACAGGTCCGGCGGAAGGACGGTTGGCTGCCGGCCACCGTGACGAACGCCGACGGCGTGCCAAGAACCAGCGCGGCCAACCGCGCTACCCGGCCGAAGGGTTCCTCCGCGCCGGTAACTGGGCTCGGCGCGCTGCCCAGGACTGCCATATTCGCCACTTCCGCCCATGTGGTGACATTGCATGCCGACATCCGAGCGAAGCGGGGTCTAGGCCTCGAGTCGCCAATCCAACCACAGAACGCGTACTCCACCTCCGCGCAGGTCAGAGTGGTCGGCGTGTCGGCGTGCAGGGCAGTTTCACGGGATCCGGTAGCAATGGAGGCAGGGGTGCTGGGTCAGCGCCTCCGCAGCAACATGACGATAAGTACGATGACCACGATGATAACGATGGTGCTAAGACCGATATACATGGGTAACTCCTCTGTCCTTGGTCCGCCCGCCGGGCGGAATTGTTAGATCTGGCTTTCCAGAAAAGGAAGATCGACGAGAGCGGCCGCCAGCTCAGTACCGGAGCGTGGATCGTTGGCGAACATCGCCAAGGCTTCGTGCCACCTTGCGCCGGAGTTTGCGCTGTCACTGCTCACAGGCGAGGCGGGGGCCGGCTCAGGCCCGGCCGCCGGTATCGCACCGGCCGGACTCCACATCAGCTCAGGCATACACTGTCCATCACCTCGGCTTGTCTGAGCGCGCTAGGCGCTGCCGGGGTCCGGAGCAGCTGAAACCGCAATATCGTGTGCCCGTGGGCACATTGGCGGCCGATTGTCCTAATAAGGACACTACGCTTAATTCGGCACATCTACAAGACGTCATAGGGCTGACTAAAGCTAACCTTACCGAGCCCTTTCCCCGTTCCAAAACGAATTTCGGACCTCCGATTCAAGGCCGCGCGGGCTGCCCGCGTGGCAGCATGAGCGGGGTGACACCGGTGAGCGACGGCCGCTCGCGCCCCGCACGGCCGGGCGACTACGACTCCATCGCGGCCGTAATCGACGCGTGGTGGGGCCGTCCGGTCCTCGCGGCGCTACCCAGGCTGTTCCTCGACCACTTCCACGACACCAGCCTGGTGATCGACGGACCTGGCGGGCTGGTGGGGTTCCTGATCGGCATCCTGTCGCCTTCCGAGCCCGAGCGGGCCTACATCCACTTCGTCGGGGTGGCCCCCGAAGCACGGGGCCATGGCCTGGGTGGCGCCCTGTACCAGGACTTCTTCGCCCTCGCCCGTGCCGATGGGCGCCGGGCGGTCAGCGCGGTCACCGCCCCCATCAACAGCGGCTCCATCCGTTTTCACCGGTCGATGGGCTTCACCGTCGCCGGACCGGTGGCGGACTATAACGGCCCGGGAATCGATCTCGTCGCATTCGAGCGTCCGCTCTAGCGCCCGCTCTGGCGCCACCAGCTTCGTGGCGCCGTCAGGTGCCGGGCTCAGTCATCCGCGGCCTGGCCTGCCTCGCTGGTAATCCCGAGCAGTTCGATGAAGCGGCCGATCATCATGTCGCGCCCCTTGGCCTGGGCGACGATTTCGGCCGGGACGAGATCGTCGCTGCCGGCCCGCTGACCCGAACCGCCCTGCGGCCCGATCGGCACGATGATGGAAGGCTGCGACGGCTCGTAGGTGGTGAGGTCACCATCCCCGGTGATGAGCGCCCGGATGTTGGCCGCCACGAGCTGGGCTTGCCGCATGGCTATGCCGGCCATCTTATGATCGGCGGCAGCGACGTCGCCGATGGCGAAGACGGTGTCCTGGCCCGCCACCCGCAACTGCGGCGTGACCTCAACGAAGCCGTCTGCCTGGCGGGCAGCGGCCAGGCCGGCGGCGAGGTAGTCGCTGACCGGGACGACCCCGTAGCAGCGGAACCAGATGTCCGCGGTCACCTCGCGACCGGACTCGGTGACGACGGTGAACGTCTGCGCTGCGCCGGGCGGCGTCGGCGGCCCCTCCCGCAGCGGGCTGGCGAGCAGCACTTCCACTCCGATGTCGTCGAGCTGACGGCGCAACTCGGCCTTCAGCTCCGGCCGGAACCGTGTTCCGAGGACATCGTCAGCGACGTCGAGGAGAGTCACGTGCTTATCTGGCCAGACCGCTTTGATCTCGCCGGCCAGCTCGATACCGACCGGCCCCGCGCCGAGCAGCAGCACCCGGTGCGCCGCGGCGAGCGCGGCGTGGGCGCCGTGGACCTTGCCGTGGGCGGCGGCGGTGCTGTCAACGTCGCTCTTGGCCGGGAACGGGTAGTCCGACCCGGTCGCCAGCACGATGTAGTCCGCCCGGATCTCCTCGCCGGAGGCCAGCGTCACCCGGCCTGCGTCGACCTTCACGGCCCGGTCGCGAACCACCCGGCCGTTGCCGAGCAGCCCGTCATAGGGCAGGTAAATCCGCGCCAGCCAGGACGGGTCCGTCAGCGCACGGAGGGCTGCGACGTTGTGCACGAAGGCATCCTTCGGCTCCACGAGCACGACGTCGGCCACCTCGTCGAGGGCCTTGGCCGCGCTTATCCCGCCGTAGCCGCCACCAATGACCACAACGGTCGGCTTTACCCCGGAAGGCTCGCTCATCGGAACTCCAGTTGACGTCGTCAGTTAACAGCGTAACGTTGCACGGCAGATAGTATTCAACACAGAGCATCTGGCCGGCAAATCTTCGTTCATACCACTGATCGAAGGTAAGCTGCATCGCATGAACGTTGCTCCCCGGCCTGATGCCGACTCCCGGCGCGATCAGGGATCCGCGTGCGGCGGCGTGCTGAGAAACGACCTCGGCTGGGCGCTTGGCGCGGTCTTCCGTTCCTACGTGAAAGCCGCGAACGCCGCGTTCGCGGATGTGCCGGGAGGTCCCCGCGGCTACCAGGTGCTCGCGGCGGCCACCCGCGGCGAGCCGGAGAGCCAGCTGGCCCTGGCCCAGCACCTCGGGGTCGACCGCACGGTGATGACCTACCTGCTAGACGACCTCGAGGGTGCCGGGCTCATCGAACGGCGCCCGGACCCGGCCGATCGTCGCGCCAGGCGCATCGTGGCCACCACGCGGGGGCGTGAGCTGCTTGGCGACCTCGACCAGCGCTTGCGGGCAGCCGAGCAGCTCGTGCTGGCAGGCCTGGACACCACCGAAGACCGGCAGACGTTCCGCGCGTTGCTCCGGCAACTCGCGACGCATGCCAACGCCCCCGACCCGGTCCGGACTGCCTGCGACGTCGCCCAGCACGTCAGCTGACTACATCGCGTCCATGTAAACCGTAGACGGCACTGAGTCCGTCCCGCTACGATCTCACGCCATGTAGTTAAGTAACTACCATAAGTGGCCCAACGCAAAGCGCTACTGGTCACGCCTGCCCGGAGGGGGGTCGCGGGGTGCTTCCGGAACCCGGCGAGTCCGCAGCTGTCCCGGAGGGCACCTCTGCCTCCGGAGCTACTGCTTTCGCGGAGAACGCTCTTTTCCCGACGAACACTTTTCCCTCGGAGACCACTCCTTTCCTGAACGCCACCCCTTTCGGGGAGACCGCCTCCCTCACGGGCACTGCCTCCCTCACGGGCACTGCCTCCTTCACGGACAATGTGCCCTTCGCAGATGGTGCCTCCTTCGCAGACACCGCTCCTTTCCCGGGGGCTGCTCCTCTCCCGGGAGCTGGTCCTCTTCCGGGAAACCAGGGGGGGCCCCCGAACGCGGCCAGGCTCGCCCTCGTCGCCGGGCGCGACTCCCGTAGCGCCGCCCTGGTGGAACGCCTGTTGCGGGCATCTGTCCGAATCCTGCCTCAGGCCCGGGTGGCCGGCGAGTTCGCGTTCACCCTGACCGGGACGCGTGATCCGGACGGCCTCTGGCAGCTGAGTCCGTCCGGGACCAGCCGCCGGTACGGGGCCATCGCCGCGCTCGGCCTGATGCGGCTGCCCCAGCGGGAACAGCGCACTGCGCTCGGCGGCGAAGACGGCCATGACCTCGTGGGACGCCTGGCCAGGCGGCTGGACGGGATGACCAACCTCGGTGACGTGGCCCTGCTGTGCTGGGCCGCAGCCGAGGCCGCGCACGGCGAACTGCCGCACGCGCTGGACCGGCTGGCCGAGCTTGACCGGCGAGATACCCCGGTGGACGTGGTGGCGGCGGCGTGGGTGGTGACCGCGCTCATCGCGACCCGGCCACTCATTGACGTCGAGCAGCACCTGTCCGCCGCGCGGGACCGCCTGCTGGCCGCCCGCAGCGAGGTCTATCCGCACGTCGCCGTCGGGGCCACCACCTGGTACCGCTCCCATGTGGGCAGCTTCGCCGACCAGATGTACCCGGTCCAGGCGCTCGCGCGGCTGCACGCCAGCGCCGACGACCCCGGGGCGCTGGCCGCCGCGGAGTCGGTGGCCGCCGCGATCTGCCGCGCGCAGGGCAAGGCAGGGCAGTGGTGCTGGCACTACGACGCACGCACCGGCGGGGTCGTCAAGAGCTATCCCGTCTACAGCGTGCACCAGTACGCGATGGCGCCAATGGCGCTGCTCGACCTCGCCGAGGCCGGCGGCCAGCCTTACCTTGAGGCGATCTGCCAGGGCCTGCGCTGGCTCACCAGGCCGCCAGAGATCAGAGAGGACCTGATCCTCGATGAGCCACCGGTCACCTGGCGGAAGGTGGCCCGCGGTGACCGCCGGATGGCGGGACGCGGGCTCCGCGCGGCATCCACCGGGTCGTGCTCCCTGATCCGCTTCCCAGCGCTTGACCGGGTATTCCGGCCCGGCACGGTCGACCACGAGTGCCGGCCATACGAGCTGGGGTGGCTATTGATGGCGTGGCTGCCCGCGATGGGGAGGCTCGGATGAACTGCCGCCGGGTGCCGTCAGGAAAGACCGTCGAATCCTGGTGACTCAATCTGTGTGGCTCTCCGCGAGCCGCGCCGCGAACGCGGCCGCCTGCGCCCGGCGTTGCATGCCAAGCTTGGTGAGCACGGCTGACACGTAGTTCTTGGCGGTCTTCTCCGACAGGACCATGCGCTCGGCGATCTGCCGGTTCGTCAGTCCCTCGCCGATCAGTTCCAGGACCCGCTTCTCCTGATCGGTCAGAGCCGACAGAGGGTCCACACCCGCCATCCGCTCCCGCAGCCGCTCCATCACCCGCTGTGTCGACTGCGCGTCGAGCATCGACCCGCCAGCGGCCACCGTGCGCACCGCGTTGACCAGGTCGGAGCCACAGGTCTGCTTCAGCACGTAACCCGCGGCGCCAGCCATGATCGCACCGAGGAGTGCCTGGTCATCCCCATACGAGGTGAGCATCAGGCAGGCCGTCTCGGGAAGCGTGGAGCGGATCTCACGACAGACCGACACCCCGTCGCCGTCCGGCAGTCGCACGTCGAGCACCGCCACATCCGGCCGCAGCGCATGCATCCGGTTTATCGCCGACACCGCGGTCCCGGCCTCTCCGATCACTTCCATGTCCGGTTCGGCCTCCAGGAGATCCCGCAGGCCGCGGCGGACGATCTCGTGATCGTCGAGGAGAAACACGGTGATCCACCGCTTCGCGGAACTGGCCTGCCCCGCGCCGGCCGCCACCGTGCTGCTTTCAGCTGCGCTGATGCCGTTCATCTGCGGGCCCCTTTCCATGCTTGGCCGGCGCTCGTGAGCGACGGCGAGAGACCTGCCTCCGGGGTACCCCCAGTAGCTGTGCTCTGATTAACTACCTGTCATGATTAAGCTACTCTTTGTAATGCGAATGTCGTTAAACAGGCGGCGCCGGGCCGGGGCGCATCGAGAGGGCTGACGCCGTGCTTGGGAGTTCAGCGGGCCCACGGGTTCTCGTCCTCGACGATGTCGAGGACCTGCGAATCCTGATCCGCCGCGCCCTCGCCGCCCGCGGCTACCAGGTCGACGTCGCGGCCACGCTCGCCGAAGCGCGCGGGATGGACCCTGGCCGGTACGACGCGGTGCTCGTCGACGCACACCTCGGCCGTGAGCGAGGCCTGGACCTAGTGGAAGCGTTGCTGTCAGAAGATCCCTCCGCCGCCAGGCGGTGCCTGGTCATGAGCGGCGGTTTCCCCGAGCCGCTCCCGGACGGGGTCGCAAGCCTGGCCAAACCGTTCCAGATAGGCGAACTGGTCGACGCCGTGCGTGCGCTGCATGAGCCGGATTCCGCGCCGCCACCCGAAGGGTACGTGGGCATCGCCCCAGGTTCGCGCGCGCGCCCTGCAGCGGCGGCACTGACGGGCGGGAGCCAGGCGGCGACCGCTGAACCCCAGGCGTGGCGGCTGCTGCGGCTCACCCGCCGGCTTCGCGCGCGTGAACGCCATGAGCTCATCGACTTCCTGCATGACGGACCGATCCAGGAGCTCACCGCGGTCACCCTCGAACTGCAGATGATCTCCCGTTCGACGCCGGCCGCTCCTCACTTCGACGCGGTGATCAAGCAGCTGAACGCGGCGTCCGGGGCATTGCGCTGGCTGGTTGACGGGCCCTGGCAGTCCGTCCAGCCTGAAACCCAGCTGGCCCCCGCCCTGCATGAGCGCAGCGCGTGGCTGCTCGCGGCGCCGCTCACCGTGGATGGCGACGAGCAAGCAGCAGATCTGGCCGCGGCCGAAATACCCGTCATCGCCGACGTCGTCGAGCTGATGCTGCTCGGCATGGTGACCGCCAGCCCGCCAGCACAGGCACACGTCACGGTGCGGGCCGACCAGCACCTCATCGAGATCGAGCTGACCCTCACCTCCGCCGCCGGAGACGACCAGGCGATCGGCGACCCGGCGACGGCGCAGGCGGCGCTGGACACCCTGGCTTCGGCGCTGGGAGCGCGTGCTCACGCCAGGCTCGGCGGACGGTGCTGGCAAGCTCATCTCGCGCTGCCCAGGCAGCCTGGCGCGATGCCGGGGCAATCCAGCCTGCCGTGGGCGGCGAGGACGGGCCGGGCGTAGCTCGACCGAATACGCAGCGGTAGTGTGTAATTACCTAAAGTCACAATACGTTGAGCCTTGTCCGTTGCGGCCCCGGTCCACCTTCGCGCCGGGGCGGCCGGGGCTCGGGTCGAAGGGGGAATCAGTGGCACCTGAAGACATCTCCGAACGGCATGAGTGGCCTGCAGAAGTCGCGGCCGGGGACTCGGCCGGGGCGCTGCGGGCCAGCGAGCAACGGTTCCGCCAGCAGTTCGGCCGCATTCCGGTCGGCATGCTCGTGACCAGCCTGATCGCTGATCGGCCGAACGCCTACCTCGCGGTGAACGAGACGTTCTGCCAGATGACCGGCTACACCCCGGCGGAACTGAGCCGGGCGGACTTCCTGGGGGATGTCCACCCCGACGACCAGCCTGCGCTCGAGATCCTGATCCACAGCGTCGTTTCTGGCGGAACTGACCAGATCCAGGCGGACGCGCGCCTGGTCCGCGAGGACGGCGGCATCGTCTTCGTCCACCTGACCGGATCTGCGATCCAGCCACCCGCCGGTGAGCGTTACCTCGCGATCTTCATCGAGGACGCCAGCGCCGCGGAGCAGGCACGCGCCGAGATTGGCCGGCTCGAACAGGAACTGCAGCAGTCGCGCCGCGCCGAGAGCGTGGGGCAGCTCGTAGGCGGAATCGCGCATGACTTCAACAATCTGCTCACCGTGATCGGCAACTATGCGAGCCTGGTCCGCGACGAGGTGAGCGTCGCGGAGGCGACGGAGAGCGCGACCAGGTGGGAGCCCGTCCGCTGGGACGTGGAGCAGATAGAAGACGCCGCCGACCGCGCGAAGAGGCTGATAAAGCACCTGCTGGCATTCGCCCGGCGGGAAGAGGGCAAGCCGGTACTGCTGGATTTCGGCCAGCTGATCAACGACGTCACCCGGCTGCTGCGCGAGATGCTGGGCGAGCGCGTCCCGCTCGTCACCCGGCAGGACGCGGGCCTGTGGCCGGTACAGGCCGATCCCGCGCTGCTCGAACAGGTGATCATGAATATCGCGGTGAACGCCCGCGATGCTATGCCGACGGGCGGCCGGGTCACCATCGAGAGCGCAAACATCGACACCGTCAATTCCGTGCCTGACCGGCAGGACGGGGCCGACCTCGCCGAACTGCTCCCCGGGCGCTACGTCGAGCTTCGTATCACCGACACCGGCGCGGGCATGGACGCGGTGACCGCCGAGCGAGCATTCGAGCCTTTCTTCACCACGAAGAGCGGAGACCAGGCGGCGGGGCTCGGCCTCTCCGCGGTCAGCAGGTTCGCCGCGCGGGCGGGCGGCCGGGCGTGGCTGCGGTCGGCTCCAGATCAGGGGACCACCGTCACGGTGATACTGCCCGCCGCTCCCGGCTCCGGGTCCGGGGCGGCCGCCCACCCTGGGGGGGCGCGAGAGTATGCCGGCGTGGTGCTCGTGGTGGACGATGAGGCCGCGATCCGGGAGGTCACACACCGGGTGCTGACCAGCGCCGGTTACCGGGTCATCACGGCAGCAAACGGCCAGGCTGCTCTGGACGTCCTTGAGGACCCGGGGACGCGCGCCGACGTGCTGCTGACGGATGTCGTCATGCCGGGCATGACTGGCGAGGCCTTTGCCGCCAGGGTCAAGACGATGCGCCCTGACATCCGGGTGCTGTTCATGTCGGGATATCAGCGGCCCGGTGGTGGCGAACTAACGGCGGGCACGGACGGCTGGCCCGAGTCCGGGACGCCGGTCATCGAGAAGCCCTTCACCCGGGCCGCGCTGCTGGCCAGGATCACCCAGGTACTGGCGGACGACACCCATGCGGACCGGGTCGAGCAGCCGGAGCGGCAACTGGTGCGGGTCCGGCGCCGCAGGTAGCCGCGCCCCTCGCGGGTCCCGTCGGGAGGCCGGCAGACGTCCGCCTCCGGCCGGCACCGATGCGTCCAACAGTGCCGGCCGGAGGGTGAGATGCCGCGGGCACCAGGCCGGCCATGGGCCGGCCTGGTCCGGGCTTGCTGTCAGCTGCCGTTCTTGGTGCTCGCACCTGGCGTGAGCGCGGCACTACCCTGGCCGCTACGCACCTTGATGCGCTTGGCCTGATTTTCCTTTGCCTTGGGCACCAGGACCTGCAACACGCCGTCCTGCGCCGAGGCTTCGATCTTGTCCGCCACAACATGGCTGGGCAGCGTGATCGAGCGGCGGAAGGCGCCGTAGCGGCGCTCGCTGCGGTGGACCTTCTCCCCCGCGGCGTCGTGCGTGGAGTGCCGCTCGCCCTGGATCGTCAGCAGGCCGTCCTCGAACGTGATCTCCACGTCGCTGGTCTTGACGCCGGGGAGATCGGCCGCAACCAGGTAGGCGTCCTTGCGCTCGGAAATATCGACCGCAGGCGCCCAGGCTGCCGTACTGGTAGCGCCCTCGTGCTGTTGGCCGGAGCGCCAGGTGCGCCCGGCGTTCATCCGCATCATCTCGTCCTGCGCGGCACGCAGATCCTCAAACAAATCCCAGCTATTCACTACAGTCATGAGGTTCTCCCTTGTGCATCTGGCCGGGCCAGTGGCCCGGCGGCCCCGGAAGAACACCGCTCGAGTGAACACTATTCGCTTCCGAGCTACGCCGTTCACTATATAGTGAACGTTGTTCACGGTCAACCTGGAGGTGAGATGACAAACCAGCCGCAGCACGACGGCGGTGGCGCGGGCACCCGCCCGCTGTGGTTCATGCCCCCGGCCGATGCGGAAAACCGCCGTCGCACGCTCACCCGCGAGCGCATCGTCGCCGAGGCTCTCGCGGTCATCAGCAGCGACGGCGTGGAGGCCCTCAGCATGCGCGCCCTCGCCACCCGTCTCGGCGTGGTTCCTGGCGCGCTATACCGCCATGTCCGCAGCAAGGAGCAGCTCTACGACCTCGTCCTCGACGGCGTCTTGGCTGAAATCGACTGCCGGGCCGATCCCTCCCTCACCTGGACCGGGCAGGTCACGGCGCTCGCGCAACGGCTGCGGGCCGTCCTCGAGGACCACCCCGGCATAGCCGGGCTGCTCAGGGCCCGCGACCCGCTCAGCCCCCACTCCCTGGCCCTGGCCGAGGCATTCCTCGCCCCACTGCACACGGCAGGCCTGCCCCAGCGCCAGACCGCCCGTGGCTTCCGGCTGATCTACGACTACACCATCGGATTCGCGCTGAGCGACCGCACCACCGCCAGCGAGCAACGCGTTCAGGACGCCGCGACCAGGCGCGATCTGCACGCATTCGTCCGGTCATTGCCCGCCGACCGCTTCCCCGTGCTGGCTGCCCTCGGCGAATACGTGTGGGCCGACGACCGCGACGAGCAGTTCACCGCCAGCCTCGACACCCTCATCAACGGCCTGCAGGCGGCCCAGCGACGCCACTAGCCTGGCCGCCGCCGACGCGGGCGCTGGCGCTGGCGCTGGCGCTGGCGAACAGTCACGGCCCCGCCCCTGATTGGCAGGCTGCCCTTTCCGGAATGTCCCAGAGCCACTAGGCTGTTTTACAGTTGTCCCCGGACCCCGGCAGCTCTCGAATTGCTTCTATCTCCGGGAGGCTCGCGGTGCATGTCGGCGGTAGCTGCCTTCCCCGCCGAGGCCTGGGCAACCCGCTCACTCGTTACCTAACTGCGTCCTCACTCGTTACCTACCCGCGCGCGGGCGGCCGCATCATCTTATGCGTCGTGAGCATCCCCGTTATGCGTCGAGAGCATCCATGCTGCTTGCAGGTATGTTTGCCGGCGCCCTGATTAAACCCGGCCGGGCTGGGTAGCTTGCGAGCCGACCGGCCGCTCTGCGGCTTTTCCGAGCCTTAATTACTCTGCGCCACCGAACGGAAGGATCTTGGCAATGCTGGGTTACGTCGCAGCCGCCCTCTTCATCATCGCGTTCCTGATCAACGCGACGAACACCGCTACCAGCGCGGTCTTCTCTTATACCAGCCTGATGCTGCTCGGACTGGCCTGCCTCGCCCTGCACCTCTCGGGCGTGGGCACGGGCTGGGCACCCCGGCGCCGGCGATGACCGCGGATCACCATGATCGCGGATCACAAAGCAGGCGTACTGTGTATCACCCCTGTGGAATGTGGGTTTCGGAGGTAAGCAAATGAAAATTGGATCGCTGATACTCATCATCTGGCTGATTATTGGTGCCATAGCGGCCGGCCAGCGTCATTACTTCAACGGGTCCTACAACAGCTGTGTCAAGGTAGGAACGATCGCCCTGACGATTGTTGCTGGCCCCCTCAACTATGTCGGCGTGAACCCAAAGATCTCATGCGTGGCACCGCAGCCCAGTAAGTAACGCATCGCGTGCCATCCGCGCCGCCCTGAGCTGCGCGGATGGCACGCGATCGATCTGGATGATGACGTTTGCGCTTTCCGCTGTTTCCACCGCGGGCCCGCGGTGGGGTTAGCTGAAACTGACAAGCCAGACGGCAAGGTATCGCGATGCGGCGGCAGGGCTCAGCCCAGGCGGCGATCAGGCACCAAACCGGCCATTAGCTAATTACAGCACAGGAGTCGGTTATGGAAGTGTACGCGTTATGGGAGTTATCGCCGGGATCGCCGTCCGCGGCCTCCCCGAGGACTCGCCATGTATGTCCTAGTACCGCTGCTTGCGCCGATCGTATTGCTCGGCGTGATGGGCCTGGCGTGGGTGGAAGACCATCTGCTGCCGCCGGCCAGGCCTATCGAGCCCGCCATCGATCCGCCCCGTCAGCCTGCGGTCTGATCCACGGCTAGCAGCCAGCCCAGCCTCTCGGAACATGGCTCGTGCGCAGCCGACGATGGCACGTACGTGGTCGGAATCGTCGGTCGCCCGCCACAGCACGGACCATGGATAGTAAAGAGGCCGGCTCGGTGAGCGGTCGCCAGATGGTTCCGGGAAGTCCTGAAATGCATGACGAGGGCACGCAATACAGGCAGCGCCCCTGGGCAACGAGATCGGCGGCCGCGCGGATGCTCTCGACGGTGCTTTCGTACACGGTGGGGGTGAAGCCGGCCACCCGGCACATCTCGATGGTGAACTGGTTGAACTCCGGAGCCCGCGCCTCCTCGGCGAGCAGCAGCGGTTCCTCGCAGACTGGGGTGCCCACCCCTCAACCAGGCCGTCGCCGCGCTCATCGACGGCCTGGAACGCTCCTGGACCTAGGGCGTGTCCTGTGGATCTTCAGCGGCGCGGATCGGCACCGCCCGCATCCACCAAGATCCACGGGACACGCCCTGGGCCGGCTGACCTGACACCGACCACGGCAACACGTCGAACGTCTGGGCGATCAGTCCGTGCAGTTGATCATGAGCGCCGGTAGAGTGCGGCTTCGTGAGGACGCCCCGTGCCTGAGTTGCCCGTGCTTCAGTTGACCGTGCCTGAGCTGAAGGTGCCTGAATTGCCCGTCCCTGAGCTGACCTGCCTGGAAATCTGCGCTGGTGCCGGTGGTCAGTCACTGGGCCTGGAGCATGCGGGCTTCTCTCATGTAGCCGCGGTGGAACTCGACCCGGACGCCTGCGAAACGCTACGGCTGAACCGGCCCAAGTGGAACGTCGTGGAGCTCGACGTTCACCGCTTCGACGGTGCCGACTTCCGCGGCGTGGACCTGCTGGCCGGTGGCGTTCCATGCCCGCCGTTCTCGATCGCTGGCAAGCAGCTCGGCGCTGATGACGAGCGTGACCTGTTTCCTCAGGCCCTTCGCCTCGTCGAGGAGTGCGAGCCGACGGCGGTCATGCTTGAGAACGTCCGTGGGCTGTCGACCGCCCGCTTCGCCAGTTACCGCGAGCAGGTGCTCGGCCGGCTTCAGGATCTCGGTTACCAGACCGACTGGCAGGTACTGAACGCCAGCGAGTTTGGTGTGCCGCAGTTGCGCCCGCGCTTCATCCTGGTCGCCATGAAGCCAGCGGCCTACGATCACTTCGAGTGGCCGCGCCCCATCAAAACGCCGCCAACCGTCGGCGAGACCCTGCGCGACATGATGGCCGCAGGCGGCTGGATGGGCGCAGACGCTTGGGCCAGGAAGGCCAACGGCATTGGCCCGACGCTGGTCGGCGGTTCCCGCAAACACGGCGGTCCCGATCTCGGCCCGACACGGGCCAGGGAGGCATGGCTCAAGCTGCAGGTCGACGGCAAGGGCCTAGCCGACGCACCGCCCAAGGCGACCCATTCCATCCACCACCTGCCGAGGCTGACGCTGCCCATGGCGGCCGCCATCCAGGGCTTCCCAGCCGACTGGCGCTTCTGGGGACGCAAGACGGCGGCCTACCGCCAGATAGGCAACGCTTTCCCGCCGCCCGTGGCACGGGCGGTCGGCCACAGCGTCAGCTCAGCCGTCATCGCGGCCCGCGAAATCTCGGCCGCCGATCCGCAGCGCCTGCTTCGGGCAGTCTGAGGCCGGAAACCGCTCCCAGTGGAGCGGCTGCAACGGCCCGGGCCTTATACGCCTGGGGTGACGAGGCCGGATTCGTAGGCGAGCACAACGGCCTGAGCCCGGCCGCGGAGGTCCAGCTTGGCCAGGATCCGGCCGATGTGGGTCTTGGTGGTCTGCTCGGCGATGACCAGCGCGTCGCTGATCTCGGCATTGGACAGGCCGCGGGCGATCAGCCGCAGCATCTCGGTCTCCCGGTGGGTGAGTGCGCCGAGCGAGGCGGGCGGCGGGTCCGGGCGCGGCCGCCGGGCAAAGCGGGCGATCAGCCGGCGGGTCAGCGGCGGGGCGAGCAGCGCGTCATCGGCAGCCACCACGCGGACCGCGTGGACCAACTCGACGGCGGGCGCGTCCTTGAGCACGAAGCCGCTGGCCCCCGCGCGCAGCGCCTCGTACACGTAGTCGTCAAGGTCGAATGTGGTCAGCATCAGCACCCGGGGCCGGTGCCGGCCGGGCGGGCCGCCAAGGACCTGGCGGGTCGCCTGCAGACCGTCCATGACCGGCATCTGCACGTCCATCAGGACGATGTCGGGCTCCAGTCGCCGCGCCTGGCTTACCGCGTCAGCACCGTCAACGGCCTGGCCGACGACGACCATGCCCGGCTGGGACGCGAGCACCGCGGCGAAGCCCTCCCGGGCCATCGCCTGGTCGTCGGCGATCAGGCACCGCGTGGTCATGCCATGTGCCACCGCGCCGCCCACCCCAGTGCCGCCCCTCCGTCAGGCATCCGTTTCACGATTCCAAGGTAGGCCGCCTGGCACCGTCAGGTCGTCCCCCTGACGGTGTCATACCCAGGTATGAGTTCGCCCTGCGCACGGGCCGCCATGCGTCCGTGGTATGACCACCGATTCGCTCGCTGGGGCGACGACTCGGGTCGCCGGGGGGGCAGTCAGTCCGGAAGGGTCCTGGGGAGTCCGAATCGGGGCAGCACGCTGTTGTCAAAGCGGGTCAAGGCGGAGATCTGGCTGCCCGCGACGGTGAGCACCAGCAGCCCGTTCGCGTGGGCGACCCTGGCCCGCGGGTCGCGGACGTAAAAGCCGAACGCGGGCTGGCCGTTGGCCCTGGTCGCTATCAGCCGGTAGCCGAGGTCCTGCCAGACCGCCGTCAGGAACCGGGTCGCCAGCTCGCGGCCCTGGTACTCCAGCGGAAGCGGCGGCATGGTCAGCCAGACGTCGTCGGTGAGCAGGGCAACCACATCATCAACGTCACCGGCCTCGAAGGCCCGGGTGAACCGCTCGACGAGTTCCTGCTCGCTGGCGGAGTTCGGGGGCGGGGGCGGTTCCCGCTCCCACGACGGTGGGAGCCGGCGCTGCAAGGCGGCACGGGCGCGCTTGAGCGCGCTGGTCACCGACTCCTCGCTGCTGTCGAGCATGTCCGCCACCTCGCTGGCGTGGAACCCGAGGACGTCGCGCAGGATGAGGACGGCGCGCTGGCGGGGCGGCAGTACCTGCAGGGCCGTCACGAAGGCCAGCGAAATGGCTTCCCTGGCCTCGTACCGGGCCTCGGGGTCGGGCCGGTGGTCGGCGAGCCCCTCGAGGAGGACGTCCGGGTAGGGCTCGAGCCATACCACTTCGCCCAGCCGGGTGGCCTCCGGCGGGTTAAGCCCGGGTGGCCGCACGTCCGTCCGCGGGCGCCTCTTGCTAGATCGCCGTGCGTTCAGGCAGCGGCTCGTCGCGATCCGGTACAGCCAGGTCCGGACCGAGGCGCGTCCCTCGAAGCCGCCGAGGCCCTGCCAGGCCGCCAGCAGGGTCTCCTGCAGCGCATCCTCGGCATCTGCCGTCGAACCGAGGATCCGGTAACAGTGCACCTGCAGCTCACGCCGGTGCGGGTCAACGAGCTGGCCGAACGCCTCGCCGTCCCCGGCCCGGGCCCGGGCGATCAGATCCGTCGTCACCACGTTCACCCTCCCATCACCTTCCTCTGGTTTCCCGCCGCAGTCACCGGTATAGACACCGCCCGGGAAGCGGACTGGGCGCTCGCCGTCGCCCAGTCCGCCGGCCGGCCGGTGTCTACACCATCGACACATGACGCCGGCAGCGAGCCGGCCGAAGGAGGATCCGATGTCCACGTACCTGTTCTCATACCGCATGCCAGAGAACTACCGGCCGGGCCGGGCAGACGCCATGGCCGCCTGGAACGCCTGGTTCGACAGCTTGGGCGCCAGCGTCATCGACCGAGGCAACCCGGTTTTCGAGTCAAGCGCGCTCGGGAACTGCGGGGGCGGCACCAGGCCCGGCGGTTACTCACTGGTCACCGCCGACGACCTCGAGACGGCGGTCGCCCTGGCCAAGGGATGCCCGGCTCTGAAGGAGGGCTGCGGTGTCGAGGTCGGCGAGCTCACGATTCTGAACAGCGGCACCCGCCCGACCGCCGACGACCCAGCCTGAACACCTGGCTTGAAGGGCGCCATATCGAGTTGGCCCCACCGAGCGGATCGTCCAGGCATGGCTGGCCCCGGTCGAAGTGCAGATCCTGCATGACACCGGCCGGCCGGATGCGCTGTCATCTGTGGCGAGGGGTTGTGGCGGTCAGGTAACGGGCTTGACTTAGATGATCAGGCGGCGTAGTTCGGCTTGGGCGCGTTCAACGAGGTTGCGGGCGGTGTGGCCGGAGACGCCGAGTTGCCGGCCGATCTGGCGGAACGAGCATGCTGGTCCGCCGTCCAGGCCGTAGCGCAAGATCAGGGCGTGGGCTTGGTTTCGGTTCATGCGGGTCAGGGCTTCGCGAGCCGTCGTGGTGAAGGCTGCTGGGATGGCGGTGTGCTCGGGGTCGCTGAGGGTGTAGCCGGTGGCGGGGAGTTCTTCCTCGTCCGTGGCTGGCGAGGTGTAGAGCTGGCGGTGTAGTGCCGCCACGGTCGCCGGTGAGATCCCGAGCGCCGCTGCGGCCAGGTTCAGGCTGCCGGCGTGCTGATCGAGGGCTTGGCGCAGACCGACGGTACGGCCCATCAGATCGGGGGGAAGGACGGTGGGGAACTCCTGCTGGGAGATGGCGCGCTGGATTTCTTTGCGGACCCAAGTGCGGGCGTAGGCGCCGAATGGCACGGAGCGGCCAGGGTCGAAGCGGGCTGCAGCGATCGGCGACAAGCTGGAAGGAGTCACCGGAGTGCTCGGCTGGAGCGCTCTGCGGGCCGCCAACACGATCCTGTGAACCAGAGCCGGCTGCTCACGGCGTGATCATCTAGTTCGGTGAGCCGCTTCCATCGCCCGGAAGGCGGGCCAGCTCCAGCCGACGAGTTCGAAGATCTCCGGTGACTGGCTGCTCTCGAAACCGGCGACGCCTATGTAGTAGGCGCTGATCGGGTGGAGGCCGTCGGCCAGGGTGGAGGTGGTGAGCGTCGCCTGCCCGGTGCTGCCCAGGGTGACCACACCGAGGAGCACTGACCCGTCGGTGAACGCCACGAGGCCGGTCGGGATGGCCGCACCGGTGCTGGCCGTTACCGCGGCGCTGAAGGTGACCGGCTGTGCGGCCGGCGAGGGGTTGGCCGAGGTCGTCAGGCTGGTGGTGGTGCTGACAGGCGCATGGACGCTGGCCGGGACGGTGATCGTGTCAGAGTCCAGGGTGACCGCGGCGGTGCGGGCTAGCGCTCTGCCCTCCAGGGTGACCCCCGTCGTTACCGTGATGGACGCCATGGCCAGGATATTTCCCTGCAGGGCGGAGTAGGTTCCGAGCGTCGCGGAGCTGCCGACCACCCAGTAGACGTTGGATGCCTGCGCGCCGTTGATGAGATTCACGCTGCTGGCGGAGGCCGTAATGAGCGTAGATGCGGCCTGGAAGATGAAGATGGCGTTGGGGTCACCCTGAGCGTCGAGGGTCAGCGTTCCAGTGATCCCGAACGTGCCCGCGGGAGAGCCATACACGCCCGGGGTCACGGTGGTCCCGCCGAGTTCCACCGGGATGGTGGCCGTGGCCTGGGCAGCTGCGGCGGCGGTGTACGCGGCGGTCAGGTCGTTCTGAGCTTGCAACGCGGCACGATCGGCGGCGTCGACGGTCCCGTTGACCTGTCCCGGCGGAAACCCTGTTATCGCTGTGCCCGGACTCAGCCCGAGATCGCCGTTGATCGTGGTGGGACCGGTGTTCGTGACCGTCGAGGCGGCGAGAACCGCGTAGTTGGCGGCGGTGCCCAGCGAGACCGGCACGGTGGCGGCGCTCGCGTCCATCGGCCCGGCCAGACCGGCCAGGGCCGTCGTCGCGGCCGCCAGAGTCAGGGCCAGGGCCATCCGCGATGGAGCGGTAATCCTGCGAATGGCGCCCGTGAGGCGGGTCGTGACCATAAGGCTTTCCCCCCGTGGCGGTGCTACGTCAAGGCCGGGCCTTCCGGTCACCCGCTAACTTATCGTGGTTATCGGACAACGGAAAGTAGCAGACGTTTTACTTGGGAAGCGCGTGGGGCGGCCTTGGCCTGTCCGCGCCGGAAAGCAGCTTCCAGGATTTGCGAATACCCAATGCCTAGCGGCGGATGCGCTCGCCAAATTCTGAGACCAGGCTGAACTCCGCGGCGCATCGCCCGGGCCGAAGGCATTACCGGCGGGGCATTCCCATCGGGCGATTAGCCTATCGGGCAGCATTCGGAAACGCTATAGAGAAATTGTAAAATCATTACTATAACTTAGGACTTCCGGGAGGCGATTACGGGCAATGACGGCTCACCCGGTTGCCCGCACCGCGGCGAGAGTCGCCGGGCACGTTGGCTGTACTGGGTCCCGCCGCAGTTGACCTGGCGCCGGGCTAGCGGGCGTCAGCAGCCGCCGCTGCCCGCCCAGGCGGCGACGGTGTCGGTGGCGGTGTAGCTGGCATTGGCGGTGTTGAAGCCGAAGGTGCGGTTGGCGAGGCTGCCGCAGGTGCTGGTTTCCTCGGCGGTGTTCCAGGTGCCGAGGGTGAATTTGTACGCCAGCGCGGCGACCGGGACGCCGGTGATGGTCAGCGTCCAGGTGCCGGTGCCGGTCCGGGTCATCGGGTAGTCGTTGGCGATCCAGTTGTCACTTGAGGGGATGCCGGTGCCCAGCACGTTGTAGTTGCCGGACAGGTAGACGGTGCCGGTGGACGCCGTGCTGGCAGGCACGGTCACGTTGATGACCGCGGTGGAGTTCCCGCAGGCCGACGGGCCGCCCCAGTTGGCGACCGAGTCATTCACTGTCCCGCCATTTACTGCCATGCCCCGGTTCGCGACGCTCGCGCAATTGGCGGTCTCTTCCGCGTTCGGCCAGGAGCCGCCGAGGTCGTACTTGTAGGAGAGGGTCGCATCGGCGGCCGCGGTGACCGTGGCGGTCCACTGGCCCGGGCTGACCCGGGTCATCGGGATGCCGTTGGCGGCCCAGTCGGACTGGCCGAGGCCGAGCGCGGACAGGTTCCCGGCCAGGTACACGGTGTCACCGGAGGCGTCGGTGTTCACCGGCACCGTCACCTTCACCGTCTCCTGCACCGACCCGCTCCCCGCCGCGGCTGCAGCCATCGCGTTCACGTCGATGCCCACCGCGCCCGCCGCGGGGACGGTCACGGTGGCCTGGCCGGCCGCGTTCACCGCGACCGTGGTACCGGTGCATGCCCCGCCGGAGGCGGTGCCGTTGATGACGTTGCAGTAGGTCCCGGCAGGCAGCCCGGTGCTGAACGTCTCGGTGACCGGGGAACTCTCCGCGTTGATGGCGACCCACGCACTGGAGCCGCGGCTGAACGCGATGGCGTTACTGCCGTCGGTCCACCAGTTCGCCACCGGTGCCGGGCCAGCCGCGTTATGCCAGCCGACCATGCCGGCGATCGCCAGCCAGCGCTGTTCACATTCCCAGCTCCCTGTGCCGCAGGCCGGCGTGGCGATGGCGTTGCCCCCGGCGCTCGGCGGTCCCTGGTCGTAACTGGAGTAGGCGTAGTCGGACAGCACCTTCGGGGTGCCGTAGTCCCAGGCCAGCATGAACACGTTGGCCAGGGTGTACGTGGCCCCGTTGGAGTAGGAGAGCGCCCCGCCGGCCCGCTGCGTGTCCTGGTCGTCGACGAACACGACCGCGTCAGCGCTCGGCACCATGCCCGCCGAGTTCCACGATGGCCCGAAGTCGCTGAGCGAAGCGAGCGTCCCCGAGGTGAACGCGTCGTAGAGGTCCCATCCGTAGCGGAACTCAAGCAGCGACCCCGTGCCCTCGTACTCCTCGGGGGTGACCGGCTGTCCGGCACCGTACTGAACATCCTGGTAGACGAAGACCTGCTTGGTGAGCAGCGCTTCGATCGCGGCGATGTCGGCCGGGTCCATCTCCTTGGCCGAGTCCCAGCGCAGCCCGTCCACCCCGAGCGCGATCAGGCTGTTCAGGTAGGCCGCCTCCTGGTCCCGCACGTACGCCGATCCGGTGTTCAGGTCGGCCAGTCCGGACAGCTCGCAGTTCCACACCTGGGACTCGTCGTCCCAGTTGGTGATGGACGTGCGGCAGCTGTGGAAGTCGGCCGCCGAGTACAGCGGCGGATAGTCGTAGGCATCGGGGAAGGTCGTGCCGTGGTCGCCGACCCCGCCATTGCCCTGGGCGGTCATGTGGTTGGGCACGACATCGGCGTACACCTTGATCCCGGCGGCATGGCACGTCGTGATCATCGACGCGAGCTGCGCCTGAGTGCCGAACCGCGAGTTGAGGTCATAGCCGACCGGCTGGTACGCCTGCCACCACGGGTAGCCGTCCGCGGCCAGGACGACAGCTTCCTGCGGCGGCGATATCTGCACCGCGCCGTAACCGTCGGGGCCGAGGACGTTCGTGCACTCGGTGCCGATAGCCGTCCACGGCCAGTCAAACATCTGCACGATGACATCTGGGTCTGCCGCAGTGCTCGCGGCAGCCGCCCGCGCAACGGCAGGCACGACGGCCGCCCGGGCGGCTGCCGAGGCAACGGCGGGCGCGGCGGGCGGCGCTACGGCTCCGGGTAACGCGCCGAGCACGGCCAGCGCGACCGCGACGCCACACGGAAGTACGGACGAGGCACGCCAGGAGCGCTGCCCCGGGCCTGGGCGGGAACCGTAACGCATCGCTGGGCTGACCTTCCTGCGCGCCGACGGGAACCTGATGCCTTCGCATCAGCGACCCTGCGGCCTGCGGCCGCACCCAGACAGGTCACCTGGACTGGACCGGACCGCGAAGCCCCGCCCACGGGGAGTATCACGCCGCCGAGCGCGGTGCGTCAATGACAGGAGCGCACCCGAAGAGCACGTTAATGAATCATTGACAGATTGTTAACAGATTATTTCTGCACTAACTTCTGGTCCGCCGTTTCAGCCAAACCTATGTTTACAGGAAACCATTGTCCCGCCGCTGGGGGCGGATGGCACTCGCTATCAGCCATTCAGGCCACCAGCGAGAGAAGGGCACACAGGGCACACCATGAGGAACCCACGAAGATCATGTGCCTCGCGAGGGCACAGCCGGATCATCACGCGGCGGTGGCTGCGAGGCACCGCATTAGTCGCCGCGGCAGTTACCGCGGCGGCGCTCACCGCACTCGGGTCGGCCGCACCAGCGCTCGCCGCGGGCACCGCTCCCGGCGCGCCAGGCGCGAACGCGACCTGGAACGAGTCGAACCTGCAGGGTTTCGCGGACTCGCTCGGCTCGGCGTCCAAGGTCTGGTACACCCTGGGTAACGGCGAGTTGGAGAACGTCTTCTACCCGCAGACCGACACGCCCAGCACGTTCGGCTTGCAGTACATCGTCACCGACGGCTCGACGTTCACCAACACCGAAACGGCGAACACCACCCACGCGATCTCCCTCGTGGATCCGACATCACTGGTCTGGCAGCAGGTGAACACCGCGACCAACGGCGACTTCACCATCACCAAGACGTACGTGGCTGATCCCTCCCGCTCGGTGGTCCTGGTCCAGACCACTTTCGCGAACCACACCTCAACCGCGCTCCAGCTGTACGCCGACTACCTGCCGCAACTGAACAACGACGGCATGGGCAACACCGGTGGTACCGACACGACCAGCGGCGACCCGGTGGCCTCCAACGGCTCGGTGTCCAGCGCGCTCGCCGCGTCCACCGGTTTCAGCCAGACGACGACCGGCTACGTCGGCAGCTCAAGCGACGGCAGCAGCCAGCTCACCAGCAGCCACGCGCTGACCACGACATACTCGTCGGCATCGACCGCGGGGCACATCGTCCAGGTCGCGCAGATCCCGGTGGCGGCCAGCGGGTCGACCACCTTCACCCTGGCCCTCGCCTTCGACTCCACCCAGTCCGCCGCCGTCACCGACGCCGCCGCGTCCCTGGCCGCGGGCTTCTCCTCGCTGGAGAGCTCGTTCGAGTCTGGCTGGCACTCCTGGGTCGGCGGACTCAACTCCCCGCCCGCGTCGGTGACCGGCAGCAGCGCCCTGAAAGCGCAGTACTACGTATCCTTGATGGAGGTCAAGGCCGACGAGGACAAGACCTACACCGGCGGGTTCGTGGCCGCCCCGTCCGACCCGTGGGGCACCAGCGTGAGCGCGAACAGCGGAGGTGGCCACGGCTACCACGTGGTCTGGACCCGCGATGAGTACGAGATGGCCTCGGCATTGCTCGCGGCCGGCGACGCGACGGACGCGAACGCCGCGCTGCAGTACATCTTCACCTATGAGGAAGAGTCGAGCGGCGCCGTCAAACAGAACACATTCCTCAACGGAAACGCCGTTTTCGGTTCTCTTCAGATGGACGAGGTCGCCGACCCGATCATCCTCGCCTACCAGCTCGGTGCGACAAACTCGGCCGACTGGGGGCACATCCAGGCGCTGGCCAACTACCTGGTCTCCAATGGCCCGTACACACCGCAGGAGCGCTGGGAGGAGGCCAGCGGCTACTCGCCGGCCACCATGGCGGCGGAGATCGCGGGGCTGATCTGCGCGGCCTCGATCGCCGAGGCCAACGGCGCGACAAACCTGGCCGCCAGCTACCAGTCGACCGCCTTGTCCTGGGCCGCCGAGGTGGACAGCATGACGTACACCACCACGGGTTCCTACGGCAATGGCGACTATTTCCTGCGGATCACCCCGGATGGCAGCCCCAACTCCGGGGCCTCGATCGGCATCGCCAACGGCGGCGGCAGCCACGACGACCGCACCGTGGTCGACCCCAGCTTCCTCGAACTGGTCCGGCTGGGCATCAAGGCGGCGAACGCGACCGACATCACCAACACCATCACCGCCGTGGACTCCCAGATTGAGGTGACGACCCCCGAGGGACCGGTCTGGCACAGGTACAACTTCGACGGCTACGGCGAGACGTCCTCCGGCGGCGACTACACCGGATCGGGTGTCGGCAACCCGTGGCCAGTGCTGTCCGGCGAGCGCGGCGAGTACGACGTTGCCGCGGGCAACCTGACCGGGGCGCAGTCCCTGCTGGCGACCATGGCCGGGGCGGCCAATTCCGGCTACCAGATCCCCGAGCAGGTGTGGGGCGGCTCGACGGGGACCGGCGGGTTCACCTTCGGCCAGCCGGACAACTCCGCTACCCCGCTGATGTGGGCCATGGCCCAGTACGTGCGGCTCGCGGCCGACATCTCCGCGGGCAAGAACGTGGACACGCCGGCGGTCGTCACCCAGTGCGTGCAGTCGGGCAGCTGCCCGACGGGTGGGTCGGGTGGCGGGTCGGTGAAGGAGACGGTGAATGTGACGGTGCCGGTGAACACCGACGCCTCCGGTGACACCGTCTACCTGGCCGGGAACCTGTCCGCGCTCGGCCTCGGCCAGTCCGACTGGGCCGCCAACGGCATCCCGATGACCCGGGTCAGCCCGGGCCAGTGGACCGCCACGGTCACCGCGGCCGCCGATGCGACCCTCTCCTACAAGTACGACCTCGGCGGCTCCTGGCCGAACGCGGAAGAGACCGCCAATTGCGCGAGCGTCGCGAACCGGGGCATGGCAGTAAATGGCGGGACAGTGAATGACTCGGTCGCCAACTGGGGCGGCCCGTCGGCCTGCGGGAACTCCACCGCGGTCATCAACGTGACCGTGCCTGCCAGCACGGCGTCCACCGGCACCGTCTACCTGTCCGGCAACTACAACGTGCTGGGCACCGGCATCCCCTCAAGTGACAACTGGATCGCCAACGACTACCCGATGACCCGGACCGGCACCGGCACCTGGACGCTGACCATCACCGGCGTCCCGGTCGCCGCGCTGGCGTACAAATTCACCCTCGGCACCTGGAACACCGCCGAGGAAACCAGCACCTGCGGCAGCCTCGCCAACCGCACCTTCGGCTTCAACACCGCCAATGCCAGCTACACCGCCACCGACACCGTCGCCGCCTGGGCGGGCAGCGGCGGCTGCTGACGCCCTGCTAGCCCGGGGGCCCCTGCTAGCCCGGGGGGCAACCCCCGGACCCCGGGCATAACCCCGGTTCCATGATCCATCCCCGGGCTACCGCAAACGTGCCGCCGGCCGCCTTCCCAGACGGGCGGCCGGCGGCACCACCACGACCCGCTCAGGGCGTGTCCCGTAGATCTTCAGCGGCGCGGATCGGCGCC
>OBLT010000462.1_pt1 | contig 26736 bp, 15 predicted proteins | sample 1518721 | NCBI WGS metagenome assembly OBLT01 (sample SAMEA3539307, study PRJEB22396) | soil metagenome | biome: tundra; feature: field; material: soil | place: USA | collected 2010-05 | depth 0.15 m | reverse complement strand
CGGCGATGACCGACACGTTGCGCCAGCGCGGCGTCAGGGACCCGGCCGCGAGCCTGGCGGCCGAAGCAGGGATCGCTGTCTTCAGGATCGCGTTCGAACTCTGGGTCAGCGAGAACAGCCAGGCAGACTTGCCGCAACTCATCCGGGAGTCGTTCGACGAGCTTAAAGCCGTGACCGCGGGCAAATGACTACCGGCGGCAGGCCGGCGCGAAGTCGTGCCGGCTGCCGGTCCGAAATGATCTTGAGGCCGGCTCCCGTCTCGCCTTCGCCGCAGTCATCGACCTTGACGGGCACACTCATCTGGAACAGGTCTCTGCGCGGGCCGACCAGGGACGCAAGGGCATCGGCAGCCGGCCCCCTCGGAAGGGGCCCGGCGTCTCGTCAGTGCTTCAGGCCGTGCTCGATCGCCTCGATGATGCGCGGCCGCAGCTCGGCCGCGCTGATGATCGCGTCCACCGAGCCGACCTCGACGGCGCGCTGGATGCTGTGCACGCGGTCGAACTCCGCCGCCGTCTCGCCCAGCTTCTCGGCGCGCACGGACGACTGCACCTCGGCCAGCTCGGCCGTCAGCGCTGCCCGCTCGGCGCCGCTCACCTCGGCCAGGCGGGCCTGCAGCGACGCCACCCGCGGGTCGTTCGCCGTGCGAGTGTTGACCTCGCCGGAGAACACAACCGCCGCGGCGGGAGCGCCGCCGAGCACGGAGGCGAACGAGCCCTCCAGGGCGAGCACCGTCAAGTTCGGGTTCAGCGCCTTGGAGAACACCACGAACGCGCCGCCGTGGTAGCGGGAGATCACGGTGAACACGATCGGGCCGTCGAAGTTGACGACGGCCCGGCCGATCTCCGCGCCGTACTCCAGCTGCAGCTTGCGCATCGACTCCGGTGAGCCATCGAAGCCCGACAGGTTGGCCAGCACCACCAGCGGGCGGTTGCCGCTGGCCGAGTTGATCGCGCGCGCCGCCTTCTTCGACGAGCGCGGGAACAGCGTGCCGGCCGTATAGGTGTCCGGGCCGTCGGTGGGCGGGAAGCCGCGGCGCGGCACCGAGCGCGACTCGATGCCGAGCAGGCACACCGGCCGACCGCCGATACGCACGTCCTGCACCACCGCCGTGTCCGCGTCCGCCATGCCCACCCAGCGCTCCAGCACCGGGTGGTCCTGGTCGGACAGCGCGCGCATCACGGTGCGGATGTCGAACGGCTTCTTCCGGTCCGGGTTGTGCTCGGCCGAGAAGATCTGGCCCACCGTGGTGAAGTCGCTACCGACGATCGCGTGCGGGTAGTCCGACACGTCGCGGCCGACCGGGTCGGTGGTGGTGGCCTGCCGCGGCGTGGGCTCGCCCGGCACCACGTAGGTGTGGTCGTAGTGCGCCATCAGGATGTCGCGCGCCCCGGCCAGGTTCGGCGCCCAGTACTGCGCCTGCCCGTTCGGGCCCATCACACGGTCGTAACCGCCGATGCCGAAGTTGTCCTCGGCCGACACGCCGCCGGAGAAGTCCAGCGCCTGCTTGCCGGTGAGCACCATCGCCGAGTCCGGTGTCATCACCAGGATGCCCTTGGTGTGCATGAGCATCGTGGCCTCGGCGTTCCAGTACGGCTGCGCGCCCACGGTGATACCGGCGACGACGATGTTGATCTCGCGGCCCGCCTGGGTGAACTCGACAATCCGCTTGAGCGCGGCCGCCACCCAGTCCATGTTCTCGGTGCCGGACTCCATCGAGATCCGCGCGCCCGCCGATAGCGCGAACCACTCGAGCGGCACGCCCTTGCGCTCGGCCAGGTCGAGCGCGGCGATCACGCGGACGCATTCCGGCTCCGACAGCGCGCCCAGCGCCTTCGTCGGGTCGCCCAGCAGCACGACGCGCTCGACGCCCTCGGGCACCAGCTTGGTCGGCGTGCTCAAGACACCGGCGACGATCGCGGCCTTGTTCCCGCCCCGTGGCCGGTCCACCGGCACCAGCATGCCGCCGTCGTCGAGGTCGTGCTCGACGAAGCTGCCCTCGCCGGCCAGCATCCCGGTGAGCTCGTACGGGTACACGGTGTCGCGCCGCGCCGCGCGCAGCACCTTCTGCCGGTAGTCGTCCAGCGGCTGCACCGGCTCGGCCGACGGCTGGTCCACCGAGAGCCGGATGCCAACGCCGACATCGTTGCGGATCGTCACGGCCAGGTCCGACAGCTCGCCGGTCTCCGGGTCACGCTGCCGCCCCAGGAAGAGGGTCTCCTCCAGGCCCGCGCCCGTCGTGGTCGGCAGCACGCGCTGGACGACCAGGTTCACCTCGTCCATGGTCAGCTCGCTCGGCGGCCAGACGTAGATGACGACCCGGTTGGTGTCGAAGCGCTTGTTCGCCGGGCTCTGCGCCTGGACGTTGCGGATCGCGTCGAGGCACGCGGCGAGCGTGTCCTCGGCCGCGGGCAGCGAGACGAGCCGTCCGTCGGCCTCGCGCAGCGGGGTGAGGTCACGCACCTGCGCCATCGCGACCAGCCGCTCGTCGGCCGGGTTGGCCCGCGCGACGCACTTGAACAGGTACACCTCCTCGTCCGCCGACGGCAGCCGGGTGAGGTCGAACTCCTGCAGCCGCTCCAGCTGCATGCGCTCGGCGACCCGCGGGTGCAGGCCGCGGATCAGCCGGTCCTCGCCGAACCCGGCCAGCACAGCCCCGGCCGCGCCGCGGCGGAAGGTGAAGTGGTGGTGCATCACCGCGCCGCCGCCCCCGGCGACGGTGATGGTGATCCGGTCGACGCGCTCGGGCAGCGGCTGCGCCGTGATCACCTCGCCGAGGCGGGCGGCGATCACGTCCGCCTCGGGCTGGTCGGCCCACCGCACGTAGACGTCGGCGACCAGGTGCCCGTCGGCCGGGGCGTCCGCGGCCAGCTCGCCGACGGCGCGCACGGCGTCGGCCAGCTGCGCGAAGTCAACGGCGGTGGTGACCACCCGGGCCGGCTCCACGTGCTCGGCGGTGACGAACGTGCAGCCCGCGACGTCGCGCGAGCGGACGTCCGACAGGCCCTTGTTGCCGTAGTAGCGGCGGGTCAGAACCTCCAGCAGCGGCGCCGGGTCGGTGCCCGGACGGCCGATGCGCTGGCCGAGCAGCCGCACTAGCGGCTCGGAGCCAGCGACCATCGTGGCGATCCGCTCGGCGCGGTCCGGCGAGTCCGGGTTCCGGTCGAGGTGACGCAGGCTCTGGCGCACCCCGGCGTAGACCTCCGCGCGGGCCCGGCGCAGCAGCGGCTGCGCGAACCAGCGGAACACCACACCTCGGGCGAGGTCGCCCACCGCCGGGTAACGCACCTGCGTGGCGGTCACGAGGTGCTCCAGCGCCAGACCGGCCTCCTCGCGCAGCGACTCCGCGGGCGGCGCCTCGGTGAGCCACTGGCGCAGCAGCGCCGAGACGATCGCGATGTCGGTCGAGGCGCGCTGCTGAGCCAGGAAGATGCGGAAGACCGCCTCCTCCAGCTCCGGCGTGCGCTCCAGGTCCGCGACACCGTAGTGGCGCAGCACGCGCTGCAGCCTGCCCTGGAACGTCTCCGGCAGCCCGGCGCGCTCCACGTCGAGGCTCTGCAGGTAGGTGTGGAAGTATTCACGGGCGCTGTGCACCGGGCGCTCGGCGCTGATGTCCTCGCCGGCCGGCTTGTTGCGGGTCAGCTCGGACAGGTCCGCGAACACCCCGAGCAGCTCGACCTCGGCGCTCAGCGGACGGCCGGACTCGCCCAGCTCGGCGCGTGCGGCGAGGTAGCCGGCGAGCGTGCGGCGCTGGTCGTGCGGGTCGACGTCGAAGCCGAGCAGCAGGCTGCGCAGGTCCTGCATACCGCGCTCGGCGCGGTTGGCGGCCGACGCGGCGGCGGGCTCGGCGGGCAGCTCGATCTCGACGGTCCCGCCGGTGTCGGCGGCCTCCGCCTCCTCGCCCTCGTCGGCCAGCGGCTCCAGGCGCAGCAGCGCCGCGCCCGTCTCCACCTGGCTGCCGACCGAGACCGGCAGCTCCCGCACCCGGGCGCGGAACGGCGAGCGCAGCACCGTCTCCATCTTCATGCTCTCCAGCACGAGGATCGGCGCGTTCGCTTCGACCTCGTCGCCGATTGAGACCGGCGTAGCGACCACCAGCGCGGGCGCGGGGGAGCGGACGACACCACCCTCGTCGTGGCTGACGCGGTGCGTGACGCCGTCGACCTCGACCAGGTGGATCGGGCCGTGGGTGCTGGTGACCAGGCGGTAGCGCTGGCCGTTCACGGTGATCTGGCCGCTGTAGGAGTCGAAGCGCTCGATCTCGACGTCGGCCGGGTGCACGCCGCCGCCGCCGCTGATGCCGACGCGGAAGCGCTTCTGCCCGATGCGGGCCACGCTCACCCGGTAGCCGACTCCGCGGAGCTTGAGGTCCAGCGGCCGGCCCCTCTCGTGCTGCACCTGCGGGCGGCCGCCGTGCGCGGTGGCGAGCAGCCGCTGCCGGGCGACCTCCTCCTCGTCCTCGTAGGCCTCGATAGCCGCCGCGGCGAGCGCGATGGCGGAGTGCCTGCTGGTCACGAGCCTGCCCTGGCCGCGGACGCGGTCGATCCAGCCGGTGTCTGCGCTGCCGTCGATCACTTCGGGCTGGTCGAGCAGGTCGAGCACGAAGCTCTTGTTGGTGGCGCCGCCCTCGATGATCACGGTGGTCTCGCCCATCGCGCGGCGCAGCCGGGCGAGCGCCTGGTCGCGGTTGCTGCCGTAGGCGATGATCTTGGCGATCATCGAGTCGAAGTCGGCGGGGATGGTGTCGCCCTCGCTCACGCCGGTGTCGACGCGGATGCCCGGGCCCGCGGGCAGCAGCAGGCGCGCGATGTGGCCGGGGGAGGGGGCGAAGTCGCGGTCCGGGTCCTCGGCGTTGAGCCGCGCCTCGACGGCGTGCCCGGACTCCACCGGCTGCGGGCCTTCCAGCCTGCCGCCCGCGGCGACGTGCAGCTGCAGCCGCACCAGGTCGGTGCCAGTGGTGATCTCGGTGATCGGGTGCTCGACCTGGAGCCGGGTGTTCACCTCGAGGAAGGCGAACAGCTTCTCCCCGGGTTGGTAGAGGAACTCGACGGTGCAGGCGCCGCAGTAGCCCACGGCCACCGCGAGCCGCTCGGCCGATGCCTTCAGCTCGGCGGTCTGCTCGGGCGAGAGCACCGGCGAGGCGGACTCCTCGATGATCTTCTGGTTGCGCCGCTGCAGCGAGCAGTCGCGGACGCCGAGCGCCCACGCCGTGCCCTGGCCGTCGGCGATCACCTGGACCTCGACGTGCCGCGCGCCCGTGACCAGGCGTTCCAGGAAGACGACGCCGCTGCCGAACGCGCGCAGCGCCTCCTCGCTGGTGCGCTCGTAGGCGTCGGTGAGGTCGCCGGCCGAGGCGACCATGCGGATGCCGCGCCCGCCGCCGCCCGCGGTGGCCTTGAGCATCAGGGGGTAGCCGATCTCGTCACCGGCGCGCAGCGCGGCGTCGAGGCTCGCGACCTCACCACGGCTCCACGGCGCGACCGGGACCCCGACCTCCTCGGCGATCAGCTTCGCGCCGATCTTGTCACCGAGCTTGCGCATCGCCTCCGCGCTCGGCCCGACGAACGTGACGCCGACCTTCTCGCACAGCTCGGCGAACGCCGGGTCCTCGGCCACGAAGCCCCAGCCGACCCACGCGGCGTCGGCCTTGGTCTCGACCAGTGCCTTCTCCAGCACGGCGAGGTCGAGGTAGGGGCGGGCCGAGGCCGGACCCAGCGGGTAGGCCAGGTCGGCCTCCCGGACGAACGTCGCGGACCGGTCCGCATCGGTGTAGAGGGCGACCGTCTCGATCCGCGTCCCGGTTTCCCCGGAAAGGTCCCGGACTGCGTGGATCAGCCGCATCGCGGCCTCCCCGCGGTTCACGATGGCGATACGACTGAACACCGACTGAGCCTCCCATGTACCCACGCGCAGCAGGCGACGTCCCACCCCGGAGCGTCGCCTGCACTTGCTTACACCCTGCTCGGTTACCGGCGGGGTACACCAATGTCGTCCATGGTGCATGCCGGAGCCGCCGTGTTGTGGGAACCGGCCAAAAAGCGGCCTGGACCACACTGGTCCCGCCGCCATTCGCGCGAGGTTCGCCACAATCACACGATGCACGCTACGGGGGTGGGGCACGGAGGAGACGCCGGGAGTAAGGAATCGTCAGGGGCTGTCACACCGGCATGCGATACTGCACGAGTCGCATGACATGAACCCGGACCGTCACCAAACTTCAGCAACGTTCGGGACATCCTCGCTCGCGGCCGCCCGATGGGCATTGTCGCCGGAACGATAAGAGGGGACAGTCATGAAGGATGAATTAACAAACCTCGGCGGGCCGGCGCCACCAACGCACCGAGCCTGCCCGTGGCCGTCGACCGGGCGACCTTCCGGGCCGACCTGGACAAGCTGCGGGTCCGGGAGAAGGCGCACACCCGGGAAAGCGACGCGATCGCCGCGGCCCGACGGCGCCTGCCCATGGTCGAGGTAGACGCCAACCTCGCGCTGACCGGGCCCCACGGGCCGCTCACCCTGCTCGACGCGTTCGAAGGGCGCCGGCAGCTCATCGCCTACTACTTCATGTGGAACCCCGGCCGGCCCGCGGCCGAGCAGTGCGAAGGCTGCACGTGGGTCACCACCCAGGTCGCGGAGCTGTCCTACCTGCATTCCCGCGACATCACCTACGCGGTCTTCTGCCAGGGTCCCTACGACGAGAGCGTCCGCTACCGCGACTTCATGGGCTGGGACATGCCGTGGTACTCAGCACACGCCTCCCTCGACGCGCTCCTCGTCGGGCGCCAGATCGGCTTGTTCCACCTGGTGTGCTACGCACGGGACGGCGACCGCGTCTTCGAAACCTACTGGACGACCCGCCGCGGCGCAGAGGCAATGGATTACAGCTACGCGCTCATGGACCTCACCGTGCACGGACGCCAGGAGCCGTGGGAGGACTCGCCCCCCGGCTGGCCACAACAGTGCTCCATCACGCGGACTAACGGCGGCTCGCCCGCTTGGCCACCAGTGTCAGTGTGGCCGGGCGGACGCCCCATCGCCCAGTGGCCGCGACTCGAAGCCGGCCGCTCTGACGACCTCGCCGTTGGGTCCTGATCGTCAGTGGAGGACTTGGCCGGAGGGGCCTGCAGCGACCCAGATGAAGGAATCAAGTGACCCCAGATAAGGAATCAGGGGCTATGAACCGCCAGCACTGAAATGCGGCGGCCAGCCGCCCCGTCGGTCACCAGATAAGTCGCGGTGAGCCGGCTGATCTCGCCGCCGTCTCTGAGGCAGCTCACCGGGGTCCGCTCGCCGCTGCCGCCCGTCCCTCAGCCACGCTGACGCGGTCACCAGGCACCGCTCGAGCCTGCGCTCAGAGCACGAAGGCCGCTGCGATCAAGACGGCGACGGCGATCATCGTGAGCAGGAGTAGGCACCGCCGGGGCCACCGATAGGTCTGCTCCTCAACCGGGTCAGTCATCGTCTTCTCCAGGCAAGGACAGCCCGCTGCCCGCCAGCACCCAGCGCAGTAGCTCGGCGATTGAGCCGTCCACCGTGCCGTCCTTTGCCGCGACCGCGGCGGTTCGGAAGAACCGCACCTCCTGGAAGTTCTGCCGGGCGGATCTGACCAGGTTGCTCAGCCCTAGCTCGCGGCACGCCCACTCCGCCACGTCGCCACCGGACGTCGGCATGAGATCGGCATGGCTGAACACCACGGCCAGCCGGGCTTCGCTGAGCGGCACATGCATCGCCTCGATGTGCTGGTAGACCCGGTGATACACGGCATCAGGCGACTGCTTGGCCGGCTCCGCTGGTCGGCCGTCTGGCCGGTGCGGCCAGGCCGCCTGGACGGATAGCGGGTTGATCACCAAGATGAAGGTCCGCGCCGAACCGAGGAAGAGGAGTCCCTCGGTCCGCACCGTGTCCTGGTAAAGCTCGCCGGCCGCATCGAACAGGTGCAGGAGCTGGGTCACCTTGCCTGAACTCACCTGGATGAGCAGGGACCGGGGCGGCTGTACAGGAGTAACAGGGGTAGCGCGATCAGGGAGCAGCATCTCCGCCGCCCCCTGCAGGATATCGGCGGTCGCATTGTCGGCTGGCCCGGCGGAGAGCTTTTTCGCCGTGGCCCAGTTCGTGAGCTGGGTGATCATGGCGGAGACCAGGCGGGTCTTGCCCGCCCTGGCCGCGCCGAAGAAGGCCAGCACGATTTCCGGGTCCGTGCCGGGATGGTGCTGCCACAGCGTGCCGCAGCGTGGGCAGAACGCGGTCATCTGTGCCGAGCCGAACAGCAGCAGCGTCTTCATCCGTTTCCCGCAGCGGCAGTACCGGCGGATGATGCCGAACCGTCCCGGCCGCACATCCCGATGCCGGTGTACGCACTGCGGGCCAGGGCACACGTAGCCGGGATAGGGCACCCGCTCCCCGCAGTTCGGGCAATGAATGCGGATGTTCTTCATCCTGAGCAGCCCTGAGTCGATGCCGCGCAGCACGGCCCCGGCTGCCCGGACGCCGACCGTGCACACGACGACGATGAGCAGATAGACGGCGGCGCAGCCCGCCGCGAGGAGGGCGCCGGCCACGGCGCCCGCCGCCATCCCAACCGCGCCGCCGATGCCAACCGGGACGGTGGCCGGGAGCAGATCTGAGTGCAGGGCAGAGCGCACCCGGTCGGCGCCGTCACTCCACCACTCCCGGCTGCGCTGGTAGGCGACGGTCATCGCGTGCCTGGCGTCGGCCATGGCCGGTCCGTAGAAGTACTGCAGCACGGCTGGGTCGCCGCCCTCCGGCGGCTGCGGCCAGCTTTCTGGCGGCAGCAGCCCAGCCGGCCGGAGAGCCATCACCTGACCGACGGCGGCCAGGTAGCCGGTCGGCAATGCCAGGCCGTAGGCCGCGACCGCGACGGCCGCGGCGAGCAGGCCGGACGCGGCGATGTAGCCGAGGTAGAGCGCCAGCGCGATCGCGGCGGCAATGACGAAGAGCAGGGAATATACGAACGGCATACGGCGGCCCCCCGGTTAGCTGGTCAGGGCCGGCGCCAGAAGCGGGCCGGGCGAGTGCGCCTGCGCCACGTGCCGAACAGCTTGGCCGCGGCGCGGTCGCTGTCCAGCACGCGGCTGAGCGCAGCCAGGTCCCGGCGGGACCAGGAGCGCACCACCTCGGCCGCCGCGGCAAGCTGGCTGGCCAGCGTCGGCTGGCCAACCACTCCGGGATCGGCCCGCGCGGCGAAAACCCGGGCGGCCAGGGCAACATCCGCCCGCGGCGGGGCCAGCCGGCTGGCCAGCTCGCCGCCGAGGGCTAGCGCTACCGCGTCAGGACAGCCGCGCAGGGCCGGCCCGAGCGGCTGGGCGACGGCCAGCAACGCGGGCAGGTCCCCATCCAGCACCTCGCACATCCGGCTGTCGGTGGCGGCCTGGTACAGCGCGAACAATTCGGCAAAGACATCCGCGTCTCCCTGGGATGCGCTGGCTCGGGCCCGGCTGAGCAGCGGCCCGGCCTGGGCTGCGGTCAGCATGATTTGGAGGTCTTCCACAGCAAGCACGTCCTGCACCGGGTGGCTGGCGACCACCCCGGCCAGCCGGTACCAGTCATCGTCGGGCTCGCCGTACTCAGCCAGCGCGCCGGTTTCTGCGCGCAGCCAGCCCAGGACATCGTCCGGGGGGTCGTCGATGGTCAGGTCCAGTAGCTCCACTAGCTGACCGGGCGGGCAGCCGGTTGGCCAGAGACGTCTGAGCAGGTCCTGGTCGACCCGGGGTGAGTGCCCGGCGGCGGCCCGCCCGTCGGCGATCTCATCCAGCGCTCGCAGCGGCGCCACCCTGCCCTGCGCGGACGCCCGGAGCAGCCACAGCTCGGCCAGGGTGGGGAAGGCGGCCAGTTCGTCCCGCCGGATCCCGGTGCCCAGTGGGCCGGCCAGCACCGCCTCGGCCAGCTCCGGTGCCGCGCCGTCCAGCTGGGTCAGCAGGCCACGGCGGACAGCGGCGGAGTGGCGCAGCAGCTGAGCCAGTTCCGGGGTCGGCGGCTCCCCGATGCGGCAGCTCTGCCCGTACTGTTCGAGGCATGCCGCCGGGAGGTCGAGGTGCCACGCGTTGGCCCAGTCCAACACCGCGAGAGCCGTCCGGGCCGTCGCGTCGTCCAACAGTCCGGCGGCCCGGTCCCGGGCCGTCTCAGTGCCGCGCTCAGTGAGCCGGGCCGGCCTGACTGGCTGGCCGGCGCTGATCCGGCTGACAGCGTCCTCGATCAGCAGGTCCTCGATGTGGGCCACCCGATCGGCCGCCTCAGCCTGAGTGGCCAGGCCGAGCAGCTGGGTCAGACGGTCTGTGGTCAGCGGTTCAGCCGGCTGCGCCAGCAGCAGACCGAGGACCGCGTCGGCGGCCTCGGCGGGCAGCTGGCTGGCGGCGGCCCACCGCGCCACGTCGGTTCGTTCGGCCGGGGTCAGTGGTCGCCCGAGCAGCCCGGCAGCCGCGGTGACGACCGGTCGCCAGTCATCGAGATCTTTCTCGGCGCCGGAGGCCAGGGCCAGCGCCTGCCGCCACAGCGCCGCCGCACCCAGCACCCCGGTGTCGGCCAGCAGGCTGGCCAGCGGGTGCACCTCGCTGCCCGGCGTCAGCCCGGACGTCAGATCAAAGAACTGGAAACTGAGGCCGGCGTCCGGCGGCACCACATCGGACAGGATTCCGATGAGCTGGAATCGGGCCGATTCCGGCCGGTGGCAGTAGGTGGTGAAGGTCAGCTGACGGCCGAGGCGCTCGCCCAGCAGGTAGCACAGCGCCGCGATACACCAGGCGCATTCGGTGGCATCGCGGCAGGCCAGCAAGACCGGCGGGGCGCCCGCCATGGCCTGGCTGACCGCGGTGAGCAGCTCGGCGAGCAGGCTGGCCAGGCCGTGTGCGTCGAGGAAGGCCTGCGCCCCGGCCGGGTCGATGCGCCCGGGCCGCGGTGGCCCGGGCAGTTCGGGCAGGTCAGCACCGCGGTCCGGCTGGCGCTGCCACAGGTCCGACTCCCACAGCTCGGCCGGCCTGACCGGGCCGAAGTCCACCTCCGGGGTCGCGGTAACCAGGGCATGCGCGAAGTAGTTGCCGGGGCGGCCTGAGTAGTCAGTGCCCGCGAACACCACCTGCGCGGTGATGACCGCGCCGGTTGCCGCGCTCACCGCGTGCGAGAACATGACCGGGTAGGCGTCCGGCTCGTCCAGGGTCGGGCGGGCCAGCAGCCAAGCGGGCGGCTGATACACGGTCAGCTCCTCAACCTCCCGCAGCACCGCCGGTGCCGTGCCGGGTGTGGTCGCGCTGAACTGAAATCCGCTGTAACCGGCCGGGCCGTCCTGGCAGGAGGTGTAGTGCAGCTGCTGGAACGCCATCTCAGCGCCTCTGCACCGGGATGACGCCGAGCCTGCTGAGGATCCAGGTCAGCGGATCACCGACCCGGTAGGGCCGGATGCCCCGTTCGGAGACCTGGTTGGCGGGGGTGGGCGTCTCGCCGAGTGCGGAGATGCCGAAGTACCGGTGGCTGCGGTAGTGCTTGCGGACGATCCGGTCGATCAGGGATCCGTCCCATTGGCCGAGCAGCCGCTGGACTTCGGTGTGCACGCTGAGGCTGTCGATCTCGTCCAGTTGCGGGCCCGGGGCGGGGGACTGGCGCAGCGGGCTGGTCGGGTCCAGGCCTTGCTGGAATGCGTCGATCTTTGAGAAAGCGACGGCGAGCGGCTTGCCGATCAGGCCGTCCGACGCGGACTGATCGGTACGCAGCACCAGATCGGTGATGTTCTGCAGCACGCTAACCGGCGTATCGGCCGTGCCGCTGGGCGGCGACGGCAACCGGGTGCCCGGGGCGGCCAGCTTGCGCGCCTCGGGCATTTGCAGCGGATCCAGCAGCAGCACGATGCCATCGGCCGCGGCCAGATACCGCGCGTTCTGTTCGGCGGATTGCTGTGACAGCAGGTCCTCGCCGGCCGGATCGAACAGCGAGAGCAGCGCCGACCTGGCTGGGCTGCCGCGGCCCAGGCCGCGGCCCCGGCGCGGCCCCGGCGTCTCGGGGCCGCCGACAGTGAGCCGGAAGACCAGCGGGGCACGGTCGCTCGCGCCCGCTGGCGTGGTGGGAGGCAGCAGCTGGACACCGCCGTAGAGCAGAGCCTCGTAGTAGCTGGCGAACTCATGCGCGGTATAGTCGTCGGCCGGGCTGATCGATGCGCGCAGCTGTTCGCCGAGCCGGTGCATCAGCTCGCGCACCAGCACGGTCATGAACACGGTCTTACCGGATTGCTTGGCCCCGACGAGCGCGATCATGCCACTGGGGAGCTGCCCGAACAGGGCGGGCAGCCGCCGGTGACATGCCGGGCAGATCCGGGTCGTGGTGCTGACCTCGCAGCGTGGGCAGGCCGCCGGGGTGTCCGGAGTTTCCGCGGCGAAGGCAGGCGGCAGGGTCACCTCCCGGCCGATGTGCTCACTCAGCACCTTGTCCGGTTCCGGCTTGCACCGTCGGCCGCCCCAGCCGGTCCGGCCCGAGCAGCGGAATTCGATATCTCGCAGGCCGAACGCCTCATAGCAGTACGGGCAGTGCAGGTCGGCGGCCGGGCGCCGTCTCATGGCACCCTCATTTCGTCTGCTGGCGGCGGGAACAGCAGGATGGGGTCGGCGTCCGGGTCGCTGTGCTGCGGATCAACGAAGCAGCCCAGCCAGCCGGGGTTCTGGTGGGCGAGTTGTACGGTGAACGGCACCGGCTGGCCAGGGTCGACGTGCTGCCGCCCGATTTGGTGGATTCGCTCGCCCTCGGCCGGGTCCCTGGGCGGGTAATGGCCGGTGGTCTGCACGGCCACTAGCGGTGGCAACTGGACGGTTTCCTCGGCGGAGACCTGGACCACCCGCTGCCGCGGATGCAGCCGACTTCTGCCGATGTGGTAGTGGACCGCGGCCAGCCGAGCCGGCACGGTGACCCAGGCCGGCGGGCCCGTCTGGCGGCCATCCGGACCCTGGTGCACAGCGATGATGCTGAAGGTGAACTCGTGGCGGCTCACGCTGATGATGCAGCCGCCCTCGTCGAAGTAGGCGCGCCGGGAGCAGTGCAGCTCGCCACCGGGATGGCGCACGATGACGTCGGTGGCGTCACGTGGCCATACCCAGCTCAGCTCGACGGTGTCGTGCCTGCGCTCGGCGTGTGCGTCGCGGGCCGGCTCCAGCAGCAAGAGCGGCACGGTGTTGCCGGCCACGATGACCCGGCCCAGCTCGGTCAATGGGGTGACGAAGTGCCGCCCGAACGGCAACCTGGCGGCAAGCACCGCGCGGCCACCGGTGTCGTGTTCTGGCTGACCTGGGATGTCGGTCAGGCCGGCGAGGTCCGCCGGGGGTACCCGCGTCCCAACCCGCCAGTCTGAGGCCTGATCAGCCCGGACCAGCCGCACGTGGCCGTGCCGGGGCGGTGTCCAGCGCAGCACGACCTGCGCGGTGGATGTGGCGGCCTCGTCCGCGGGAACGCCCTCCGCGGGGACTTCGTTCGCGGGCACCTGCTCCGGGTGGACTCGCTCGGCGGAGAGATCCTCGGTGAGGTCGGTGACCGCTCCTGGCTCCGGCGTTGGCACGGCGGGCACGTCGATCCCGTCGGATAGCCGGCGTGCGCCGTCCGGGGCGCGGTAGACGGCGGTGATCCGGTAGCGGTACTGGGTGCCCGTCCGCAGCCCGCGGTCGGTGAACCCGCGCATCGACGCCGATACGGGAATGCCGTCCGCGGCGTCCTGCGGTTCGTCGCGGTCCTGGCCCGCGCCCTGCTCCCAACGGACCACGTGGATGCCGTCCGCTCCCGGGTGTGCCCGCCACGACATGGTGACCGAGAATTCCGCTTCCGTGACGGAAACCTCCGCCACGTCCGGCGCGAACGGCAGCGGCGCCGTGCTGGCCGGTGCTGAGTAGACCGCACCGCCGCGCTCGGCGAACACGCTATAGCAGAGGTCCGCCCCGGCGGGTGCGTCCAGGTCGGTCACACTACGCGCCCCGGTGTGCGTGACCACCTCTGTTCCGTCGGTCGCGGAGACCGGGGCCCGGGCCAGGTCACGCACGACGCGGTACCGCACCCGGCCGGTGTGCGCCGGGCTGGGTTCCCAGCTGACGCGAACCTGCTGCCCGTCCAGCTGGGCACTGGCCGCGGTCGGCGCGGGCGGGGGCAGGGCGGCCAGCCGGTCGGCCAAGCCGTCGTCGTCGCTGGCCAGGCCGATGGCTTCGGCTAGCCGCTCGGCGGCCTGCTCGATCTCGCCCTCGGCGGCGGCCGCGGCGGCCGTCCGGCTGAGCCGGTCGACCTTAGCGTCCACCTTGTCGACGCGGGCTCGCAGCGGATCCCCGGCGGGCAGCCCTGCGGCGAGCCGCTGCGCCGCGCGCAGCTGGCCCGTGCTGAGCATCTGGTCGACCTGCTGGCGCACGGCCTCGGTAGTGTCCTCGGCGCGCAGGGCCGCGGCCAGGAGGTTGGCTTCGTCGCTGACCAGGCCGAGTTCCATGGCCCGCGCCGCGAGGCAGCGCGGCCCGGACACGCCAAGCCGGATGAACTGCCGCAGCCGCTCCACGACCTCGGCCAGCATCAGCGCATCGAGCCCGCCCGGGGTGCGGGCCGCCGTGCCCATGCTGGTCAGCGCCTTCTGGAACAGATCCTTGGTCAGGTCGGCGTACGCCTGGCGGTCTGCTTCCAGCCTGGCGCTAACTAGCGCGGCCTCATCCAGCCGCCGCCCGTCGCTGAGCCGGAATCCGCCAAGCACGCGGAAGCCGCGCCGGACGTCGTCGGCAAAGATGATCTCGGCCGATATCTGAAGGCCGAGGTCGTCGAGATAGGGGAGCAGGACTCGCAGCTGCGCGTCCGGCGTGGCGGGCAGCACCGGGAAAGCCTGGACGACGCGCACCCTGGCGTCCTGCAGCGCCGCTACCACGTCAGCGTCAGTAACGGACCCGCCCAGCACGCTGACGAGCTTGGCCACCGTGTCTGGGCCAGCAACGGCCTGCTCGCTGGCCACGGCTTTCGCATGCCTGGCCAGCCTGTCGCGCAGCAGCTCACGGTACTGCTCATGCAGCAACGCGAGACGGTCGGCGGTGAGTGGCCCGCCGCCCTCCAGGCTCTCATGCGCCACCAGCAGCCGGACGGCCAGCTTTCTCAGTACCAGGTCAGAAGAGCGCAGCCCCCGCCAGTAGGCCACGACCTGGGCTATCTGCTGGGCCACGGCGTCCCCGTCGGCGGCATCGGCGGGTAGCTCATACCGCTGGTAAAGGTCTGGGGACGGCACATTCCCGACCTGCCGGGCCGGCTCCAGGACATCGCGGCGATACGCCTCGCGGTCCCAGGCCACCTAGCCAGTCACCTCGATCTCGGCTATCTGGCGCCTGGCCTCGTCCACGGCCGCCGCGTCGAGGCCACCGATCTGGACCTCGAACCGGACTTCGCTGCCGGAACTGGCCTCCCTGCCGTGTACCTGGATGGTGCCGGTCTCGGTCATGTGGAACTGGACCTCGAACGGTGTCCCGGTGGGCCGGGCGGGCAGATCGCTCAGCAACCCCTGGCCGATGCGCTTGTTGTGCTGCAGTTCCTCCGAGGCGACCGAGCCAGCCTGCTCCCAGACTTCGATCGAGGCCCGGCGCTGATTGGGCGTGGCGGTGGCGAACGTATGCCAGCCGGTGTCAGCGGGCACCGGTGTGTTGGCGGTCAGCAGATGCTTGATGTACTCGCGGGCCCGGTCCGGGTCGATCCGGTACACCGGGTCACGGTGGTCGATCAGCTTGAGCCCGAAGGCGCGCGGGACCACTCCGGCCACCGTGATATCCCTGACCCGGTCCAGGCTTTCGATGCCGAGTTCCTCGGACAGCGCCTGGCTCTCCTCGGGCGGGCTCACCCGGACCTTCCGAGTCAGCGCATACAGCGCGGCCCCCTTGGCCACGGCCAGGTTCGGGTCCTGCCGCCGGGCGTCCAGCCCGAACCGCTCCTTCAACGTTAGAGGGATCACCGGGCTGCTGGTCATGCCCCCCACCAGCAGCACGTCGTCGAATCGCTCGACGCCCCTGTCCCGGGCCGTCGCGATCGTCTTGCCGGTGATCTCCATGGTCTGCTCGAGCAGTTCCGCGGTCAATTCCTCGATGTGCTCGCGAGAGAGCTCCACCGACACCACCGAGCCGTCGAACCGCATGTTGTGCCGGCGGGACTGGATCGCGCTCAGCGCCTTCTTCAGCTCCTCGGCCGAGGTGGCCAGGTCCTGCATGAACTGCTCGTCACCGCCCGGGTCGAGCTGCGGGTACTGGTCGGCGAAGCCCTGCAGCAGGAAGTCCATGACCTTCTGGTCCCAGTCCGCCCCACCCAGCCGGTGATTGCCGTCCACGCAGACGACCTGCACGTCATCGCCCTCGAGCCGCATGACCGTGGTGTCGAACGTCCCGCCGCCGAGGTCGTAGACGAAGATGTGCCGGGTTGCCGTGTCCTCGCTGATCGACTGATACGACAGCGCGGCGGCCACCGGCTCGGGCAGCACGTCCAGCACGTTCAACCCGGCGATCTGCCCGGCCCGGCGGGTGGCCTCCCGTTCCTGTAGGCCGAAGTAGGCGGGCACGGTGATGACCACGTCCTCGACCGGCTCGCTGGTCTGCTCCTGGGCCGGGATGGCCAGCGCGCGAAGAATCAGCGCGGACACGGATTCGGGGGTGAAGTACTGGCCGTGATATTCGTAGCGCACGTCCTGCCCCATGTCCCGCTTCACCAGTTCACGGACCAGCTTGGGGACGAGCAACGCGGAATTCTTCGCCTGGCGGCCCACCACCACGCGCCGGGCCGACTCGAAATACACCACCGACGGCGTCGTGTCCTCGCCCTGGAAGCTCTTCAACACGACAGGGCGGAGCGTCTTGTCCACCCGGGCGATGCACGAGTTGGTGGTGCCGAGGTCGATGCCGTAAGTAGCCATGTCACCTCACTGCTCCGGGAGGTACTGGTGGAATCGCGCTTGCAGCGGACGCCGCACGTGGCCGGTGTCCCGGTCGGTGAACCCGGCCCCGAGGACCTCGGCCACCGTGTTGTGCTGCGCTTCCTCAGTGGCGGCCACCACCGCGAGCGGATGATGCCGGCTGGGGTCGAACGGGTCGCCGGGATCGGCGGTGAACGTGTCGATCCCGCATCGCTCCAGGATCTGCGCCACGTCGTCAACGAACGACCAGGCCAGCTTCGCGTCCTGCCCGTCGTCGGCTTGCCGCCGGGCCTCCCGGCTCAATTGGTCGTGCAGCCGGATCAGGTCAGTGACCACCGGCTCCAGCACCATCCGGTTTAAACCGGCCTTGAGTAGCTGGTTTTCCTCATGCAGCTGGTCGATGACCGACTCACGGTGGGCCGCGCGCTGATGAAATCCGACCAGCTGATCCTCGACCCGGCCCAGGCGGCTGGCCAGCTCGCTCAGGCTCGCGCTATCCGGGCAGGCCGCCGGTCTGGCCGGCTCCTCGTCCATTTCGCTCACGGCTGCCACCTGACTCATCCGGACACATCACAAAAAGCATGCCTCACAAGGTGGAACGGCACCAGCCCGGATTATTGTCGCAAATCGGGCATTTCCGGAGGTGGGGCTAGCGGGCTGGATAACGAAGTCTCATTATCGAGGGCAGGGCGAGGCACAGCGCGGTGCGGCCGTGGTGCAGCGGTGTCCGGGGAGGGCCGATGGAATACCCTGATCACCTCAAAATGCCAGTGCGCAAGCGGGGTCCTGGTTCGGCTGATCTGGGTGACGTTTTAGCGGACGAACTGCTTTGGGATGCGGCCAGCTGGAACCCGGATGTGCAGCCACCCGTCCCGGCCATGCCCGGAGGGGAGTCGGCAGAGACGGCCGAGCGGCTACGGAATGGCGGGCCCGAGCCGGCCTATCGGGCACTCGGTCGGCTGGCTCGGCTCGGGGTGCTGCCCAGCCCGCGGTGGCCGCACGTCTGGCCCACGGCGGGCCGACCTGGCACGAGCCCTCCTGGCCCGAGCCGACCCGGCGACCCGTGGCCGCCGAGTGGCCCGGCCGCCGGTCCCGCGACGGCCCGCGCCGTAGGGGTGCAGGAGGCACTCAAAACCCCCGGCGTTCGGCTGCTCTGCATCACCGGGCCAGCCGGGGTGGGCAAGACCCGTCTGGCCATGGACATCGCGACCGAAAGCCAGGCAAAATTGGCTGCGGCCGATCCCGGGGACCGTGCCGCGCCGTTGCTGACGGTTCGGCTGCGTTCCGTGGAGTCAGGAGCGGGGCGGCGCCGGATGGTCATGACGGCTTACGACGCGCTGATGGATCTGCTCCTCGCCTTGGGCGTGGCCGAGCATGACATACCGGCCACCTTGGTGGAGCGGCGCGCTCGTTACGTGGCCGAACTGGAGGGGCGCCGCCCAGTCATACTGATCGACGACGTGGTGGCCGAGAACCAGTTCGAGCTGCTGCGGCCGCCTGAAGCAGGGGTGGTCGTGGTCACTAGCCGCTCCGGCGTGAAGTGGTCGTCCATCACCGGCGTCCTCAACATCCCGGTGGCGCCCCTGGACGTCCGTGGGACCGGCACGCTGGTCCAGGACGTCTTCCGGGCGTGCGGGGCGGAGGCGGACGAAGCCACGGCCACGGCTGTGCACGATTGGTGTCGGGGGACGCCGCTGCCGGTCATCCTGATCTCCCGCTGGCTGGCGATAACGGCCCAGCCGGCGACGTCGTTGGCTGCCGTCCGGCGGGACTGGGATCGGGCCGATGGCGAGCGCGCAGTCGATCGCGTTCTGGCTGGCTTCCAGACGGTGGCCGCCATGCTCGGCCTGCTCGGTGACGACCAGCAGGTGATCGTGCGCATGTTCGGGATGCTGCGGCTGCCGGAAGCGGATCTCGCGGCGGTATGCATGGCGACCGGCCTGAGCCGGGACCGGGCCATGGCGGCGCTCGGCGAACTGACTGACATGGGCCTGCTGGCTGAGGCGGACTCGGCCGCGGCCTGGGTGATGGCCCCGGCGATCGCGGAGTACGCCGCGGCCTGGGCGTGGGCGGCCGATCCGCACCCGGCGGACACGTATCGGCAATTGCTCGATCCGCTGCTCGGGCTGTACGAGCGCCGGGTCCAGGGCCTGCTCGACGCGCATGCCGTGCTGGCCCGGGTGGACTCGGCCGAGGCCGGGGAGTGGGCGGCGGCCGAGGTCCTGGCCGCGCGGGAGGTCGTCGCCACCGTGTTGGATGCGGCCGCCGTGATCCAGCAGCCGGGGCGGGCCGGGGGGCTAGCGTCTGGTTACCTAGCCGCGACTCGCGTGTTGGACGGGCGGGCGGCCGGCGCACAGGAGGTGGATCGGTTCATCGGTCCGGTGCTGGACGTGGCCCAGGCGGCCGGCGATGAGGAACTGGCGGCCAGCGCGCTGGAGCGGCTCGGTCCGGACGCCGCCGCGCAAGTCGACGAGACTCCAGGCACGCCGAGGCCTGTTGAGGAGCCCGATGGGGACCCGGAGCCGGTCACGCAAGACAGCCTGACGCCGGCCGCGGCTGCGGCAGGGGACAGGGCGACTAGCCAGAATCAAGCGCTGCTGTTCGGCGCGAGAGCCTGAGTGCAGTGCCGGGCGAGACCCCCGGGCACCGGCAGGCCCGCGACGAGCTGGACGAAATTCAGGACCGCAGCGGCCAGCCACCGGCCATGCGGGTGGAGCAGCTTGGCCAGGTGCGCCAGGGCTGGCTGCCCATCGAGATCAGCCTCGACTGCTCCGATGTGGCGGCCGGCCCGGGTGGTGTGCGGCTGGCTGAGCGGGAGCACGCGACGGTGCAAGTACCAGCCACGTTTCCGTTCTCGCTGCCGGGTGTCAGGGTTACGCATTCGCGTTTCGCGGGTCTGCCGTATGTGCTGCACGGGCATCAGATCTGCCTGTATCACTCGGACAGCGACTGGAATCCAGCCCGTGGCATGTTCGGCGTCATCGGCCGCCTGATCGCCTGGTATCGCCGGGCGGCGGCCGGCCGCCTGGTCGAGCAGGGGCAGCCCCTGCATCCTCCGCTCGCGCATCCGCTGCTGTTCGGGGACGCCGACTGCGTCGTGGTTCGCCCCGACCTGCCCACCGACTTCGAGCCGGCCGCCGCCATATTGGTGCGCGAATATCCAGGGCGCGTTGACGTCCTCCGCTGGGTGCGCCCGGCGGCGCTGAAGGTGAGCGACAAGCCAGTCCTGGACCGGCTTAAGGATGAACTGGCTAACGCGGCCAGGATCCATGAGAAGCCCACGTTCCTGGCTGCGGTCAAGATCCTGCATCAGCCGCTGAGCTTCGAGTTCCCCGATACCTTCCCGGCGCTGCTGGACGCGCTGTCGGCCGAGTATGTGCACAGCGCGGAACTACTGGGGCAACTGGCCCAGGTATGGCGCGCGAACGAGCTGGCCGCAGTCCGTCCGCCCGGCCGGGCGCCGCTGCACGTCATCATGGGCGCTCCGATGCGCGGAATCGCGGGTGCCGACCGGCTGGACATGCACCTGGCCGTGTGGCAGCTCGACGCCACCGAAGCGGCCGTCCCCGACATCCTCACCGGCGCGGGCGATAGCGGCGGCCAGCCCCCGGCGTGGCTTCAGGCGGAGCAGGATGAAGCACTGGCCAGGCTGTACTACGCGCCGCTGTCCTGGGCGTTCGTCCAGGAGAACCGGCGGCAGGTCGTGACCCGCCGCGATACCGGGAAGCCCGCCCAGTGGCTGCTCGGGAAAAGCGTGCTCGTTCTGGGCTGCGGTGCGCTGGGCGCCCGGATCGCCGAGCACTGCGCGCGAGCCGGCGTGCGAAAACTCCTCCTCGTGGACAACCACGCGGTCGGCACCGGGCTACTCGTCCGGCAGCCCTACCAAGACGCGGATATCGGCCGGCCCAAGGCATGGCAGCTGGCCGAGCACCTGGCCCACATCAGGCCGTCGCCGGGCCTGGAGGTCGAAGCCGAGATTGGTGATATCCGGGACACCGTGCTGGGCGGCGATGCCGGGCCGCCAAAGGTTGACCTGATCGTGGACGCGACCGCTAACCGGGGCGTGTCGGCCCGGATCGAATGGCTGCGCCGCGGGCAGCCGGATCGGTGGCCACCGGTGCTGACCGTTGGCGTCGGGCACGCCTGCGAGCGCGCGGTCGGGGCGCTCGCCCTGCCGCACGCCAGCGGAGCCGGCACAGACATGTTGTACGCCCTGGCCGACCGGGCCTTCCAGGACAACAGCCTGCGAGACGTGGCTGAGGACTTCTTCACCGAACCGGACCCCGAACAGATCTTCCAGCCGGAGATCGGCTGCTCCGAACCGACCTTCACCGGCTCGGACCCGGAGGTCGCGGCGGCCGCCGGGCTGCTCTTCACCTGGGCCCTTTGCGTGCTCAACGACCAGGCCGCCCGGCGTCCGGTCCCGGCGAAGTCGCTGTTCCTCGCCCGGCTGCCCGGTGACCCGAGCCGTCCCGCACATGTCTACCTGGACTGGCCCAATGACCTGCTGGCCGAGGACGAGCAGAGCGGCTACCAGCTCCGCATCCGCGCCAAGGCCCTGGAGCAGATGCGCGTCGAGGCGCAATCCACGGCGCGCCGGTTCCCGCCGTCCTGGGAGACCGGTGGCGTGCTGTTCGGCTACATCGACGACGCCTGCCGCGTCGCGTGGGTGACCGATGCGGCAGGGCCGACCGCCGACAGCGTGCGCGGTGATCATACGTTCCGCCTCGGCCCGGCCGGGGTGGCTGACCTCATCGACCGGCACTACCGCGCCAGCGGCGGGCGGGTGCGGTTCCTCGGCATGTGGCACACCCACCCTGGTCTCGTGCCCGAGCCCAGCAGCCTGGACATCCAGGCCATGGCCAGCGTGCTCGGTCAGACGCCGCCCGAGCGGGTCCCGCGCCGCGTTGCCCATGTGATCGTCGGGGGAGACCCGGACCGATGGGATTACTGGCTGCTGGGGATCGGTAGGCCGGACGTCGGTTTCCAGCTCTTCACCTGGAACCAGTTCCGGCCTGACGGCGGTACCGCTAACGGAGCCGAGCAGGAGCAGTGATGGCCCTTTCACCGGAGCAGATCAGGAAATGGTCTCAGCGCGGCGATCCCATTCATGCCTGGTACTCGTATCAGATGGTGCGGGGCAGCCTCACCCAGGGCAGGCTGGAGGGCATGACCTGGTCGCTCTACCCGCAGGGGTCCTACGCGAACAAGACGAACATCGCCACCGACAGCGATGTCGACCTTGTCATCGCGCTGACCTCCTCGTTCTATCCGAAGAAGGAGGACCTGAGTCTGATCGAGCGTGATGAGTACGACAAGTACTACGAACGGGCCGACCGGACATGGCGTGATTTCCGCGACGCCGTAACGAACATCCTGCGCAAGGATTTCTGGGTGGTCGAGGGATCCAAGGCCGTGAAGGTCCGGTCCGGCCTGATCAGGCTGCCCGCCGACGTGCTCATCGCCCTGGAGCACCGGCACTACAGGAGCTTCCCCAGTCTCGAGGGGCAGACCTTCGTCGACGGAGTGCAGTTCTACCGTTCGGGGGACCACAAGGTAGTCAACTTCCCTAAGCAGCACATGAAGACCTGCGCGTGGAAGGATTCCCGGACCGCCGGGAACTACCGGAAGGTAGTCCGTGTGGCCAAGAACGCGCGGAACGCGCTCATCGCGGATGACGGTAGCCGGGTCGGTCCCGGGACCGCACCGTCCTATTTCCTGGAGTCCCTGCTCTGGAACGTTCCTGATCTGTGTTTCTCAAGTGGCCTGTACAACGCATACCCGCAGGCGATCCGCTGGCTTGTCGGGAACCAGCGCGAACTCTGGAAAATGAAATTTCCGAACGGCAGGGGAGCTCTGTTCGGGAAGATGCTCGACACCTCATGGAACCAGGAGAGCGCAACGCAGATCATCGGCGGGTTGTACGGCCAGTTGTAGTGATCGCCGGGCGGACCGGGCTTGGCGGGCTCGGTGGCACCGCCGGGCTGGGAGTCTGCAGCCGCCCCCTACCCAGCGCGTCGCGCATAGCGTCGATGCACCGGCTCCGCGCCGCGTTGATTTTGTCCCGAGGGTACGCGACGGTCAGGTTGAACTGCGCGGCCTTCCGCGCCGGCGGCTTCAGCCAGGCTTCTCTCATCTGCGGTCCCGCCTGCGCCTTCGTGGCGCGCACTAGTTCCGCGTACGGCTCGGCCACACTGGGCGCCTCGATCCACAGCCAGGCCTGGTGGAACGCGATCCGTGACTGGATCTGGCTGATCTGCTCGGTCAGCTCATGCTGGGCGCTGAGATCCCGGGGCCGCCGACGGATCCGGTACGGCATCTCGGCGTAGTCCTCGATAGCAGTGAGCGCTTCGGCGAATACCTGTGAATGCCGCTCCCGCCGGGCGGCCCGCTGGTTGAGCCCGTAGGTGAGCGCGACGGAGATAGCGGCACCGGCGACGCTGATCAGGCCAGCCAGCAGCACGGCCGTCTGCGCCCACGTCCAGGCCGCCCCAGTCCCCATACCCCCATGTTGACCGAGGCCAGCCTCGCGGAACAGGCCCATTGCCGGCCGTGGCCGCTCTGGGTGCCGACATCACGGAAGAATTACGTCGTATCCCGCGCAGGCCAGAAAATCGCCGAACTAATAATTGAACCAACCATCTCGTCGGTGTCAACCGGTCCCATTCTTGTTTTCCTGCCATTGTCAGTCTAGCCTGTTATTGGCATATGGGCAGGTCAGTGTGCCGATCTGGGTTGCCAAATATCAGCGGATGCCGCATGCTGGTGGCGCGCCTTGATGGCAAACTGATGGCACGGAATTCATTCTGGAGACGTTATGGGATTCACCCGGGAGCGGGCTGGCGCCGGCGGGAAAGTGCGCTACGCGGCGACGTACCGGGACCTCAAGGGACGGCAGCGCTCAGCCGGGACGTTCAGCAGCCGGCGGAGGGCGGACCGGGCCTGGCAGCGGGCCGAGGGCAAGGTCGCCCAGGGCTACTTAGGAGAGCCAGGCCGCGGCCGCCAGACCTTCCGCGACTACGTCGAGAAGACGTGGCTGCCGAACCACGAGATCGAGGCGAGCACCCGCCAGTCGTACACCTACGTCCTGCGGCACCGGGTCCTGCCGGAGTTCGGGTCGATGCGGATGATCGACATCCTGCCCGAGCACGTGCGGGAGTGGGTCGCCGGCATGAAGGCCGGGGGAGTGACGGCACACACGATCAGGTACGCCATGGTGGTGCTCAGCGCCATCTTCACGACGGCGCTGAACGACCAGGTGACGTCGCTGCACCCGTGCAAGGGCGTGAAGACCCCGCCGGTCCCGGCCCAGCCGCGCACCATCATCACGCCGGAGCAGTTCGCGGTCCTGTACAACTGCCTGCCCGATGCGCAGTCCAAGCTGCTGGTGGAGACCGCGGTCGAGAGCGGCTTGCGCTGGGGTGAGCTGACCGAGCTGCGGGTGCGCGACCTGGACTTCGCAACCCGCATGCTGACTGTGACCCGGGCGGTCGTGCAAGTGGACCCCAAGTTCCACCCGGAAGGCAGCCGGTTCCTGGTGAAGCCCTACCCCAAGGACAAAGAGTACCGGCGCTTCAAGCTCAGCACCCAGATCACGGCCAAGCTGAAGGAGCATGTCCTGGAGCGCGGTCTCGGCTACGACGATCTGTTCTTCGAGATGCCGGTGGAGGAGCGGCCGAGGGTGCGGGTGCCGCGCCTCGATGCCGGCCTCGACGTCCTGGGCCGCACCGAGCCGAACGCAGCAGGGCGCCGCTACCGGCACGGCACGCTGACCGGATACTCACTCGGCCGCTGCCGCTGCGACTACTGCCGGGACACGTACTGCCGCTACCGGGCCGAGCGGCGCGCCAACGGCAAGGACGATCCGCGCGGCCTGCGGGCACGTGACACGGACGGCCACATCCCGGCGAGCTGGTTCCGGGAGAGCATCTGGAGGCTAGCCGTGAAGAAGGCGGACTTGATGATCCAGGTGCGCATCCACGATCTCCGCCACGCCCACGCCTCGTGGCTCCAAATGGGCAGAGTTGCATCGGATGCATCATTCCGGCGGATTCGTGAACGCCTGCTACCTGCGGCGCAGCGTGCGGCCCTGGGGCAACCCCGGGCGTCATGGGAGCCCGCGCACCTCGTGTGACCTGCGCTGTCATCATCCGCTTGCATCAGGCCCGACATTGATGCAGCCAGTTCGGTTGCAGCAGATACCCGCATGATGCAGCAGGCACAACCAAAAAGCGCAGCAACGAGGGCAGATGCCACGACCGTCCGTTCGTCAAGCCGGCCTACTCGCAGGGTTGGAACATTGCTCTCTACCAGGTTCGCCGGCGGCGCCGACCTCCAGGTCGTCAAGCAACGCCTCGGCCACGGCAGCCTCCGCACCACCGAGAAGTACCTGCACACCCTCCCCGACGCCGACGAAACCGCCCTCGAAGCCCTCTCCAAGATGAGAAACCGAGCATCTGCTGTGTGACTTACGGCGTTGCCGAATTACGCTCTGTTAAAGATCAAGCGGTGCCGCTGCGCGGCACCGCTGGCGCGCCCGCCGCCGGGCTCCGCGTTGAGGACGCCCGCCCGGCACGGGCGCGCCGCCGTAGCACCCTGCGATCAAGCAGGCTCATCCGTCATGCTGTCCGCTGACTGCACGAAGCTGTATTCCTCGCCCCGGTATTGTCCAGCTCGCGGCCACCGCGTCTAGGGCGCTCCCTGCGGCCGCGTCGCACGCGATCGGCTACGCCGACCCTAGACACGGCAACCACTCGCAAGGATTCGGCGCCTGCGAGGAAAACGGGAAGGACTAGGTAACGGCTGAACAGGCCTCTCTTGTTGGGCCGGGTTCCAGGTCACGTCGCATTCCCTTTACATCGAGGCGCGGGCTATCGGCGTCGCATCGCGCGGTCTGGCACGACTGACATGGCCCTTGACTAAGTTGGCCAGGTGCACTCAGGAACGGTGGAACCGTGATCCTGCCAAAAGACCGCGACCCCCGCTTCATCACCATCCGCCGCGGGGGGACGCTCACGGACTCCGACCACCGGCTCCTGGCTTTGTGGGCTGCCGCGTGCGCAGAGCACGTTCTGCACCTCTTCGAGTCGGTGCAGCCCTCGGACCCGCGGCCCCGTCTGGCGATCGAGCAGATTCGGGCATGGGCGCGAGGCGAAATCAGGATGTCTCAGTCCCGCGCGGCGGGTGGCCATGCCATGGCTGCGGCAAGAGAGTTGAGCGGAGCCGCTCGGCACGCCGCATATGCTGCCGGCCAGGCGGCGGTGGTGGCGCATGTCGCCGCGCACGAGCTCGGTGCTGCGGCCTACGCGATCAAGGCCGCGCGTGCGGCGGCCCCCGGAGGCGAGGGTGAGAGCGTCGGCCGGATCGAGTGCCGTTGGCAGCGCGAACAGCTTCCGGATGCGATTCGCGAACTCGTCCTGGAGGATCAGCGGTTGCGAAACGAGATCTGCTGGTCGGTGTTCGACTGTTGACGGGCGTGACGGCTACGCTCCCAACAATCCATCAGGCGCCGGGCACCTTCCCAACACGGTAGTGCAGACCGCATTGCCACCCTGCGGGATATACGCGGGATGACGGAGGCTCGCGGCTGGAAACTCGCCGCCTTTGCCCAGATCGTGCGCAGTCCGCTGTACGCAGAAGTCATGATCTGTAAAACCGTCGGCTACTCGGGCATGCTTGCGAACGCTCGAGCCACTGCTGAGCCGATGGGAGTACGATGCCTGCCCGATTCCAGCTCGTCATTGACTGCAAGGACCCCGAGCTGCTTGCCCGCTTCTGGGCGGCTGCCCTGGGATATGTGCTTGAACCGCCCCCCGAAGGGTTCGCTACCTGGGACGACTGGCGGCGCGACA
>OBLT010000461.1_pt1 | contig 26746 bp, 26 predicted proteins | sample 1518721 | NCBI WGS metagenome assembly OBLT01 (sample SAMEA3539307, study PRJEB22396) | soil metagenome | biome: tundra; feature: field; material: soil | place: USA | collected 2010-05 | depth 0.15 m | reverse complement strand
CGAGGAGCAGCGCCAGCCGATCGGCATGGACGTATACCTCACGGTCGACCGCAACGCCGACTACACCCCTCCCCCCGAGACCTGAGCCGCGGGCGTCGCAGGGCGTGGACGGACGCGGGGGCCCTGCGCTGCGCCGGCGTTTTACGCGCTGGGCCTCCACCCCGCCCACGCCTGGTCTGGCTAGAGGAGGCCGGCTGCCTGGGCTCGCATCTGGTAAAGGGACAGGAAGTCCTCATCGCGCAGGCCATGCTCGATGGCGGCCTGGACGAGCTGGTAGACGGCGGAGCCGGCCGGCATCGGGACTTCCAGTTGCCGGGCCGCGCCCAAGCCGAGGTCGAAGTCCTTGCGCAGCAGTTCGTTGGTGAACGTCAGGGTCCAGTCCCGGCGCACCAGTTCCGGGCTGCGTCTGCGGATCCAGTCCGAGGTGAGCGCGGAGGCGTTGAAGAACTCGAGGAATGCCTCGCGGCTGATGCCGCCCTTCTCGGCCAGGGTAACCACCTCGACAAGTGCCTCGACCATCATGCCGAGGTAGAGGTTGTGGCATAGCTTGACTAGCCTGCTCTGCTCCTCCGCGCCGACGTGAACCACGGTCTTCGCGATCCGCTCCAGGTCGGGCCGGACCGCGTCATAGGTGTCGGCCGGGCCGGAGACGATGAAGGACCCGTGCCCCCCGGCCAACATCTCCGGGTTGCCGCAGACGGGAGCCGCGAGGAACCCGGTTCCGGCTGCCGCCGCTGCCGTCCGGATCCTGGCCGATGTCTCCTCGGACACCGTAGAGCAGTCCACCAGGATGCCTGGCTGCCGCTCGCCGGTGAGCAGTCCCCCCGCGCCCAGGGTGACCTGCTCCAGGTCGGCGGAGCTGGACACTATGACGAAGACTAGGTCGCAACCGGCCAGTCCGGCGATGCTGTCCGCGACGATGGCGCCCTGCTTGGCCAGCGGCTGTGTTTTGGCCCTGGTCCGGTTCCAGACCGTGACCGGCCGCCCGGCGCCGACGAGCCGGGCGGCCATGGCGGTGCCCATCCGGCCGGTTCCCAGCCAGCCGATGCTCGCGGGGGACTGCGGTGTCATGCGCCCTCCCCAGCGTGTGCGGGCAGTTCCACGCCGGTGAACAGGCGGGTGCCGGCTACGTAGAGCTGGTCGGCGGGGAAGCGGGTCAGCAGCTCACAGCCGCCCGGGGTGACCACCACCTCCTCCTCTATCCGGGCGGCGGCGGAGCCGTCGGCGGTCGGCCAGTAGGTCTCGATCGCGAACACCATGCCCTCCTTGAGCTCCACCGGATGCTCGAAGGAGTGGTAGCGGCTCATCAGCGGGCGTTCCCAGTTGGACAGGCCCAGGCCATGGCAGTACTGCAGGCCGAAGGCCTCCTCCTCGTCGGCGAAGCCGAACTCCTCGGCGGCCGGGAAGTGCCTGACGACGTCCGCTGAGGTTGCCCCGGGCCGGATCTCGGCGATCGCGTTGTCCATGAATTCCCGGGCCCGGCGGTAGGCCTCCCGCTGACGGGAGTTCGCGCTGCCCACGTTCAGCGTCCGGTAGTAGCAGGTCCGGTAGCCGTTGAAGGAGTGGATGATGTCGAAGTACGCGGTGTCACCGGGCCTGATCAGCCGGTCGGAGAACACATGCGGATGCGGGCTGCACCGCTCGCCGGAGATCGAGTTGATGGCCTCGACCTCCTCCGACCCGTTCTCGTAGAGGTAGCGGCTGACCAGCGCGACGCAGCTGTTCTCCCGGATGCCGGCTCTCAGGTACCGGTAGAGCTCGTCGTAGGCGCCGTCGACCAGCGCGGCCGCGTGGTCGAGCAGCGCCACCTCGTCCGCGGTCTTGATGGCCCGGATGTCCTGCATGAGCCCGTGGCCGTCCTCGATGTGCAGGCCCTCCCGTTCCAGGGCGCGGAGCACCGGCAGTTCCACCACGTCGACCCCGACCGGCTCGCCGGCCAGGCCGTGTTCGCGGAGAATGCCGGCGATCCGCTTGGCGTTGCCGCGCTCGACGCCCACCTCCTCGGGGATCGAGCCGCGCCAGCTGGAGATGCCGGCCCGCCAGTTCTCCGTGGCGTTCCATGGCGCGAACTTCTGATGGGTGCGGGCCGCTGACCCGATGTCCCACAGGATCGGATCCTGGCCGCGCATGACGAGGACACAGCGGAACAGCTTGTCCCGCGCCCAGTTCCCGATGTGGGTGGCGGTGGTGTACCGGATGTTGTTCATGTCGAACAAGATCAGCGCGCCCAGGTCCGACTGCTCCAGGGCGGTCCGGACCTTGGCGGCCCGCTCGGTCCGCAGCCGGGCGAAGTCCACCCGCTGCTCCCAGTCCGTCCCCATGGCGGCCCCAGGCGAGGCAATGGGCGTGGGCCGATTCGCGGCGGAGTAGTTCTCGGCCATTATCTGTTCTCCTTGCTGATCAGGGTGGCGCGGGCGGCCACGGGGGGTCCTGCGCTGCGCCTTCGGCGCTTTTATGCGCTGGACCCCCCGCACCCGCCCGCGCCTGTTCGGGCTGGGTAGATCACACGGGGGAGTATTCGCCGGGCTCGGCGGGGAGGGTGGGAGCACGTGGGGGTGGACCCGGCCGGTCTAGCAGGGTCCAGGCGGTGTCGACTAGGTGCTGAGTGGTCAGGCCGTATTTCTGGAACAGGTAGGGGGCGGTTTGGGCGCCTTCGGCGAAGGTGTCCTGGAGTCCGACCCGGCGGAGGGGGCGGCCCAGGCCGGCTTCGGCCAAGGTCTCGGCTACGGCGGAGCCCAGGCCGCCGATGATGGTGTGGTTCTCGGCGGTGATCACGACGCGGGCGGCGGTGGCCGCGTCGAGGACTGTGGCGGTGTCGAGGGGCTTGATGACCGGGACGTTGACCACGGAGACGCTGACGCCGTGGTCGTTGAGATGTTTGGCGGCGGCGAGGGCAGGGGCGAGCATCATGCCGCTGGCTAGCAGGGCGACGTCGGTGCCCTCGGTCAGCAGCTGGGCGTGGTCAAGGGAAAACTGATGGCTGGCGGGGAAGATCACTGGGATCTCGCCCCGCTTGAGCCGCAGGTAGACGGGGCCGGGCAGGTCGGCGATGGCGGTGACCACCTGGCTGGTCTCGGTCGCGTCGGCCACGTCGATCACGGTCATCCCGGGCAGTGCGCGCATCAGCGCGACGTCCTCGATGGCCTGGTGGCTGGGGCCGCCCGGGCTGGAGACGCCGGGCATGAAGCCGACGATGCGCACCGGGAGCCGGGGATAGGCGATGGCGTTGATGATCTGGTCAAGCGGCCGCCGGGTGGCGAACACACCGAAGGTGTGCACGAACGGGATGTGGCCGCTCCGGGCGAGCGCCCCGGCCACGCCCATCATGTTCGCCTCGGCCATGCCGGCGTGGATGAACCGGTCCGGGATCTCCGCCTGGAACAGGTCGATCTCGCACTGGCGGGTCAGGTCACCGCTCAGGCACACGATCTCGGGGCGCCGCCGCGCCAACTCGACCAGGGCGCGGCCGTAGGGCTTGAGAGCGGTGCGGTAAGGCGGTTCGAGCGCCGCAACCTGGTTCGCGGCCACGGTGGGGCGGGCCTGGCCGGCCGTCACGCCGGGCCCATTTCAACGGTGAGTTCGGCGGCCGCCGCGGCCGCCAGTTCGGACGGCAGCTTGATGAAGTGGCCGTCGGCATCCGGTGGCAGGCAGGCCAGGCCATGGCGGGTGGACGTCCGGCACACCAGGACCTGTGGCCGCCCGGCCTCGGCGGCGGCTGCTAGAGCCGCCGCCAGCGCGGTGACGTCGTGGCCATCGAGATCGGTGGCCTCCCAGCCGAACGCGCGCCATTTCGCGCTGATCGGCTCGACCGTGGTGATGCTGTCCACCGGCCCGTCGACCTGGGAGTTGTTGGCGTCCAGCAGAACGGTCAGCCGGGCCAGCCGGTGGTGGCCGGCGAACATCGCCGCCTCCCACACCTGCCCTTCCTCCAGTTCGCCGTCGCTGAGGAAGGCGAATGTCCTGACGTCGGGCCGGCCCTTGAGGCGGTCAGAGAGTGCGAAGCCGGCCGCCGCGGACAGGCCCTGCCCCAGCGATCCGCAGGTGTAGTCGAGCACCGGCGTCCGCTCGGTTCCGATGGCCTCGACCGGCGAGCCGTTCTGCCCGTAGGCCGCGAGGTCAGCCTCGTCCATCAGGCCGAGTTCCGCGGCGGCGGCGAAGGCCGCGATCACGTAGTGCCCTGGCGAGCAGACCACCCGGTCCGTGCCGGCCCGCGCCGCGGCGCCGTACACGGCGGCGAACTGCTCCGCCGAGGACAGCGCCTGCCCCAGGTAACCGAAGCCCTGAGGGGCCACCATCCGGACCGCGCGCAGCCGGATCGCCGTGGCCAGGCGGTGCAGGCCCACTGCGGGCGGCGAGGCCCCGGAGGGGGAGGCTGCAGCAGTCAGGATGATCACCCCTTCTGGTAAATTGGCTATGCCAATCTACCCAGAGCGTGCCAGCCAGGGAAGGGCAGCCGGTGCCAGCCAGCCGAGTCTCCGACGAGGTAGCCGAGGAGATCCGCCGGCTGATCGCGGCTGAGCACATGGCCGAGGGGACACGGCTGCCCTCGGAGCGGGATCTCGCGGAGCGCTTCGGCGCGAGCCGGCCGATGGTGAGCCAGGCCCTGCGGATGCTGTCTCTCATGGGCTTGGTCGAGATCCGCCGTGGATCTGGCGCTTACGTGCTGCGCCGTCCGCAGACGATGGTCACCGCGTCGGTCACCCTCATGCTCGACCTCGATCACAGCTCCGTGGGTGACCTCGCGGAGCTGCGCGTGTGGCTGGAAACACTCGGAGCCACCCGCGCCGCCGAGCGGCAGCCCGCGATCTCCCCCGCCGAGGCGGCCGGGATCGAGTCGGCACTGACCCGGCTGTCCGCCGCCACGGCTAGCTCGTCGGAGTGGATCGCCGCGGACACCGTGTTCCATGCCACGGTGGTGGCGGCTGCGGCGAACTCATACCTGGCGGCGGTGTACGAGAGCGTGCACACGACCGTGCTCGGCTACGAGTACGACCACTGGGTGCGTACCGAGACGGAGCCGTCCTGGCTGAGCCCGGGCACGGCACCAGCGCAACTGGAGTTGCACCAGGCGATCTACCGGTCGGTGATCGGCGGTGACGCGGATGCGGCCCGGGCCGCGGTGCTCCGCCACCACGCGGCCATGCTCGATCATCTGGCGGTCGCCCGGGACCTGAGGACCGCAGGGCATCCCTCAGAGAGATCATCTGGGCGGCCGGATGGCCCAGGGCGGCCCGCATGACGCGGAGCACGCAGTGGAACCTGATGCGCTCCCGGACCGGCTCCGAGCGCGTCACTAACGTGGAGCTGTTCTTCGACCTGGTGTACGTGTTCGCGGTGACCCAGCTCTCGCACTACCTGCTGTCTCACGCCAGCGTCGCCGGGGCGGCCCGCACGGCGCTGCTGCTGGTAATGGTCTGGCTGGTGTGGGCGTACACCACGTGGGTCACGAACTGGCTTGATCCGGAGCGGATCGCCGTCCGGCTGCTGCTGCTCGCCCTCGTCCCGGCCAGCCTGGTGCTGTCGGCCGCGTTGCCGGACGCGTTCGGTTCCCGAGGGCTGGCCGTCGGGGCCGCGTACGCGGCCATGCAGATCGGCCGCAGCGCGTTCGCCGTGGTGGCGCTGAACGGACAGCCGCTACAACGGAACTACCAGCGCATCCTGGCCTGGTGCGTGGTCAGTGGGGTGCTGGCCATCCTGGGCGGCCTGAAGGCGGGGCACGCACGTGAACTGCTCTGGGTGGGCGCGGTCGGTGTCGACCTGGCCGGCGGCATAGTCGGTTTCTACACGCCAGGACTCGGCCGTTCCAGCACCGCGGACTGGACCATCGAAGGCGGCCATTTCGCGGAGCGGTGCCAGGCGTTCATCCTCATCGCGCTGGGGGAGTCGATCGTCGTCACCGGGACCACCCTGTCCCGCCTGCACCGGATCAGCGGGGCGGAGATCGGGGCGTTCGCCGCCGCCCTTATCGGGAGCGTGGGCCTGTGGTGGCTGTACTTCGACCGCAGTGCGGACGAGAGCGCCAAGGTCATCGCGGCATCGGCCGATCCCGGTCGGCTGGGCCGCTCCGCATATCACTTCATCCACCCGATCATGGTCGCCGGGATCATCGTGATCGCCGCCGGCGACGAGGTCATGCTCTCCCGCCCGGGCACCGTCGGCGACGCGGCGGTCTCCTGGATGATCCTGGGCGGCATCGCCGCGTTCATCGCCGGGCACGCCGCGTTCAAGGCCACCATCTGGCGCCGGATTTCGTGGCCCAGAGCCGCCGCGATCGTGCTGCTCGCCCTGCTGGGGCTGCTCGCCCCGCACGTGTCCGCGCTGATCCTCGGCGGCTGCGCGGCCGCCGTGGTGGTGGCCGTCGCCATCGCCGATCAGTTCACCAACGCCGCGCCTGACGGCCCCCTGGCCAATGCCCAGGCACCGTGACCCGGCTCCGCGCCGCGCCCGCTTGGCCGCTTCAGGTCAGTCGAGCGCCTTCGCCAACCAGTGCTCCGAGTAGGGCCCCGCGCTAAAGGGGGGACGTCCACATACCCGTGCCGGGCGTACGGCAACGGCTCACCCCGCCAGCATCTCCCGCCGCGCCCGCTGGATCTTGCCAATCGAGCCAGTCGGCGTCAGCGTATGGTCAAGTGCTGCGGCGCCAGCTGTGCGGGCATCTGTGAGCGCCTCAGCAACGCCTGCAACGAAGTCGGCCATGGCAGCATCCACCCGGTTGGACAGCGATCAGGCGTGCTCAGTATGTACCGTTCCATCCAATTAGCGCAGGGGACCAACCGTCGCTCAACGGTGCGGCGTCGTCCTGGGGCCCGCTTCGAGTTGCGAGCGCTCCGATGGCCAGCGCGGCCTCGTACGAGGCCCAAAACGGCTCGCCCTGGAGCATGCTGTGCCGTCCGAGAATACGGACCTGGCCCCAGAGCGGCGACTGTCTCGTACACATCGCTGGACACGGCGGCGTGCGATCATTTGCCGCAGTCTCGCGGCCTACCGAGCGCTGTGGTCCCCCCGCTGTGGAACCGCTCGTTGCTGCGCAGCACTTCCATGAGGAGGGCTGGGTCATATCCGGCGTCGGCGGCGGCGCGGACGATGGCGCTGACGTCTTTGGGCAGGCATTTGCCGCTGAATCCGGGTGCGTGGGCGAAGGCGGCTGTGTGTGTTGGCTCGATCCGGGGGTCAAGGAGCCAGCCTTCTCGGACCGTGTGCCAGTCGGCGTCGAATGTCTCACAAATTCTGCGGAACTCGTTGACGAACGAGACCTTCGTTGCGAGGTAGGAGTTCTCCATGTATTTAATGATCTCTGCTTCGCGTGCGCTGCACTGAAAGTAGACCTTCGCCGGGCCGAGTACCGGCTGGAATAGCTCGATGAACCATCTGCGTACTGCAGGCTCGCCACCAAGGACCATGAAGGGAACGTCTCTGGTGCCACCTGGCCAGAACGGGTGGTGGTAGCTGCTTTCGCCGACGTACTCCGGTGAGAAGCAGATCTGCTTGCCGAGGGTGCTGACGAGAAGATCGGTCGTTCCTGGCGGAACCGTCGACTTGAGCAGCACCCTGTCGATCGGGAGCCGTCCGACTGCATCACGGACGTGGCTCGTGTCACATGCTCCATCGTCATCCATGGGCGTATCAACGCAGATGATCCCGGCGTCGCAGGCCGCTAATTCCGCCGCGGGATAGTCTTCTGACCCGCTCGCGTCGAACGTCACAATCTCGGCGTGCTGACTGAAGAGATCACGCATCGCCCTTCCGACGTGTCCAATGCCAATGATCGCGATTCTCGCGGACATCATTCCTCGATCCTTCTTCCGGATGGCGTATTCCCAGGTAGCCGGCCATGCGACGGCGTGAACCGCTCAGCCAGCCCGGCGCGTCTGCGGATTCCCAGTGCCGAGCCAGCTGAGGACCTGGGCGATCACTCGGGCGGGTGCCTGCAGCAGCTCGCGATGCGTCACGGTCACCAGTCGGTCTGCGGGCGCGTGCGCATGGACAGCATCGACGAACACCGGCCATGCCTCCTCAGCGGTCAGCAGCCGCTCGCCGTGGCGAAACTCGAAGTGGTTGCGGCGCATCGAGTCCGCTGTCTCGCGGCGGTCCCGGATGATGTGGACATACCGCACGGTGTCGCCCCAGAGTTCCTCGATCTGCGGGATTCGGAAGGAATTGAAGGGCGATTTGGCCAGCAGCAGGGAAGTCCTGAAATAGCTGGTGTGCGCGCGGCTTGCTGCCTCCAGGATCTCTGGCTGCCCAGCCTGGGCTGGGGTGATCTCGTAACGGTGGCCGGCGATGTGACGGTAGGCAGGGATGGCCCGGGCCCAGATGTCCTCCGCTTCGCCGGGCATCACCAGGTCGGGGATGACGCGGGTGCGCTTGTTGTCCACGGCGAGCACCGCGTCGCCGAAGGCGGTGAACAGGTGCCGCTGGGGGTGATAGAGGTTGCGGACCGGCCATGCCCAGCAGGACACGGTGGTGAAGTAACCGAACGGCCCGGCGCGGGCGAGGAGGTTGAACAGGTGGCTGGTCCCTGACCGTGGCGCTCCCACGATCACCACCATCGTGCGCGGGCCGCCAGACAGGGGCACCCGTGGCCATCCGTATGGGCTGCGGGCAGCCAGCTCGGCGGCGACGTCGATTCCTTCGGCTGTCGCGATGTCGTGGCAGAAGGGCAGCGGCCGGCCCTTCGCCCGGATTGCTGTCAGGCATTGACGCACATGAGTGAGGGTTGAGGGCCGCAGCGTGCATCCGGCGAGCAGGCGTTCTTCGAGCGCTTCGGCGAGCACGTAGTGCCGGGAGTCGTCGCTGAAGCGGTACAGGCGTGTACGCAGCAGCGCGACATCGCGCCTGTCGGGATCCGGCGTATCAAGCTGGCGCAGGATGGACTGTGCACCGTTGGCGTCAGGCATCATCTGCCGTCTTGCAGCTGCTGGACTGTGGTCCGGCCATGTGCGACCATCGCGGCGTCACCGGTCTGGGTGCCGCGCACCAGTGCGGTGAGCGCGTCGATCGCGCCGCAGTGGCAGACGGTTTGTTGCTCTGTCTCGGTGAGGCAGCGCCCGTAGCCGTCGAAGAACGCCTCGTGCAGGTCCGGGCGGGATGGCCAGAAGCGAAAGTGGAGCCGGGCGAAGTCGCGGGCCTGCAAGCCGATACGGGCGTGCTCGAAGTCGATAACCCGCAGCGTTCCGGCCTGGTCGATCAGCCAGTTGCGGGGCTGGTAGTCCAGGTGGCAGGGACCGCCGTTGGGGGTGCCGAGCATGTGCAGTGCCGCCAGGTGATGGTCGATGGCCTGCTTTTCCCCGGCGGATAGCAGCGGCGCGGACTGCTCGCGCCACCAGGAGACGCGGGTGGTGAGCCATTGCCGGAAGCCATCCAGCGGCCGGGGCGGTTCCGCGTCGTGGAGGAGGCGCAGCACCGCACCAGCCTGGCGGTGCGCCCGGACGTCATCTGCACCCTGGCACGGGTTGCCGGGCAGGGCTGTGACCAGGATCGCCATTGTCTTGGGGTCGGTGGCCACCAGCCGGGCCGCGCTGGCTCCCAGAGCGGGTGCCCAATGACGGTAGGCGTGGACTTCCCGGCGATGCTTCTCCGCGCTGGGGTGGCGTTTGGCGAAGTATTCGCGCCCGCGCGCATCCCGGATCCGCTCGACGCGCTCGTCATGCTCGCCGCCAGCAAGAGCGGTGACCAGGACGCACGGGCCGAGGGATTGTTCGGCGAAGCTCCGCAGCGTGGACGGCAGCCTGGCCATCAGCGGGTACCCGCCAGGTGACGGGTGTCGTTGAAGGCGGTGAGGAGCCAGACTTCCTGCCCGAACCGGTTGCGCTGCATGTGCCAGCAGGTCAGTGATGCATGATCGGTGACGAAGCCCGCGCGGGTACATGAGCCCTCTGGAAGCGTGAGCATCAGTGTGAAGGCGGCCTCTATGGTTTCCGCGTGCCCGGCGATGAGCACGCGCTGCCCGGCGTGCCGCTGGGCGAGCCCGGCGAGGCACGCCGTGGCGCGGGCAAGGTATTCGTTCCAGGTCTCCGAGCCCGGCCCGTACGGCCGGCCAGGGTCGCTTTGGGGCGGGCCGCCGAATGCGGTCTTGATCTCCTGCCACTTCAGCCCGTCGGCTTGGCCGTGCCGCGGCCCGCTCAGGCCGGGCTCGACCCGCGCCGGCAGGCCGAGCGCGGCCGTGAGGATCTCAGCGCTCTCGCGGACGCGCCGGCGGGGCGCGGCATACAGCACGTCGATTGGTGCCCCAGATTCGTGCTGGTCGCGCAGCCGCGCGGCCAGGCGGATTACCTGCTGGCGGCCGCGTTCAGTGAGCCCTGTGCAGGTCTTGTCGCCGCCGACGAGCCCGGCGAGGTTGCAGTGCGCCTCGCCGTGCCGGGCGAGGATCACCTCCGTGATCACGGCCATGGTGCTCCTGTCACGGCCCGCCGGGCCGCAAGTTGTGCCAGCTCTGCCGGTAGCCCGCCCGGCCGAGATAGCGGCCGGTGAGGATGTGGTGGATCTCAGCCCAGTTCATCAGCGTCGCCCAGGTCAGCGCCCTAGGTCCCGGACCGTGCCGGTCGGCGGCGGTGGCGGCGGCGTTGTAAGCCTCCATGGCGTCGGTGATCTGCCCGGCGGGGAGCGCGCCGTGAGTCATGGCCAGGGTCACCACGAGCTTGGCGAGGTCGTAGCCGAACGGGGCCAGGGTGAGGTCATCGAAGTCGACGGTGACAGGCCCGGCCGGGGTGATCAGGAAATTCCGTGGGTTGGCGTCCTTGTAGAACGCGGCCGGGCCATCGCAGGCGCCGCGTAGCAGGCATGTTGCCTGGCGAGCGCTGAACGCCGGGCTGGGCACCGACCCCGAGGCCAGCTCGCGGGAGATAGTGGCCAGGCGCCGGTCCAGGAAGCCAGGGATCTGGTGACCGGATGCGGTGCGGAAGGGCAAGGCCAACTGGGCACGGTGCAGTTCGGCGGCATGCGTGGCTGCGTGCACCGCGCCGAGGTGGCTGGCGAGCGGCACCAGGTCACCGGGGCAGGCATGCCGCCCGCTGATTTGCTCGAAGTACAGCTGCTGACCTCTTGTGGCGAGTAGCCGGGGCAGGCGGAGTGGGCCGCCAAGGCTAGCCAGCCACCGGTAGTTCCGTTCAGCCCTGTGCCGCGCGGCACGGTCGCGGTAGTGCTTCAGGTGGGCAGTCGGCTGTGCGATCGCGGTCATGGCGGGGTTCCCGCTGGCCGGGTGGCGGTGACGTAGCTGACGGTGGACGTCGCGGTGACCGGGCCGTCGGGGAGCCGTTCCCGGAGGGCTGCGGCAATCGCCTCAGGATCAGCGGCCAGGCAGGCGGGGAGGTTGTATTTGGGCGACGTGGCCAGGTACTCGGCGGCGCAGGCCAGGTCAGTGAAGACGAACCGGTGGGGATGGTGGGTGACCCGCTGGATGTCCAGGTGCGCCGACGCCAGCGCGGCCAGGTTGCCGCTGTGCGCTGTCTGGTACAGGCCTGGACGGGACCGTGCATCCGGGTCGAGATGCGCGGCAGCCACGAGGTGGTCGAGTTCGCGGTAACTGTCAGCGGATTTCGTGGCCAAGATCGCGGTGCCGCCCGTGCGGAGGCAGCGGGCGATCTCGGCGATCACACACTCGGGAGAGACGGAGTGGTACAGGCAGAACGCGGCTACCACGACGTCACAGCTACCGGGGGCGAGCGGTAGGTGGCAGAAGTCCGCGCGGACGAGCCTGGCGCGGGTCGCGGCGGGCAGCCGGTTCCGGGCGGCGGCCAGCAGGGCGGCGGACAGGTCCACCGCGACCACCCTGGCGGCCGGAAGCCGACGCGCGAGCATGCGCGTCGTGGTGCCCCGGCCGCAGCCGACGTCGGCCACCAGCGCATCCCGCCCGCCTGGTCCCACTACGTCTTCCGCGAGGTCTGTGATGACCTGGCCGGCGTGCCGCCCGCTGATCCTGGCCTGGTGCAGTGCGCCGCTTCGGCGGGCCAGCCGGTCCGCTGACGCATATAGCGGGCCCCGGACCAGGGCGGGGTCAGTGAACGGGCTGAAAGTGGCATTCACCCGCATGCCCCAGCGGCGATCCCGATGGGCGCAGCGGCGGCATGCGTCGGCTAGCGGGAAAGCGCCCTGGCCTTGGCCGTAGCGGTGGCTGCGGCCAGGTAGCGGCGGGCGGCGCGGCGGCTGCGCAGCACGACCACCTCCGCGTCGCCCGCATGCTCGGCGATCAGTGCGGCGACCCGGGGGGCCATGGTGCGCCGGTAGCCGATGATGTAGCGGACGAAGTTCCAGGTGATCCGGTCGTAGACGCCGATCGCATCGTGCTGCCCGGCGCCGTGGCGCAGCCGGCGCTGTGCAATGCCCCGCAGGCAGGTCCGGGCGGGCAGGTCGAGGAAGATCACCGTGTCGGCGGCTTCCAGCCGGATTGACAGGCTGGAAGCGTAGTTGCCGTCGATGACCCACCGCGGTGCGGTCACCAGGTCCCGCTGGAGGGCGGCGAACTCGTCCTTGGGCAGCGGGTTCCAGTCTTTGTCGTAGTACCGCGCGTCCAAGTGAACTGGGGTGATGCCGAGCGCCGCGCCGATCTGGCGGGCGAGATGGGACTTGCCGCTGCCACCGCAGCCGATGATTGCGATTCGGTCCACGGGCCGCGAGCCTATCGGGGCGGGACGGGCATGCGGGGCAGGCACGCGGAGGAGGCATCGGTGAGCCTTTCCAGGAGGCGGTCGAGGGCGGCGATCTGGCGGGAGAGGCGGAAGATGCCCAGGCGGTCCAGGCATGCGGCCAGGAGCTGGGCGTGGCGAGGGGTTCCCGCGATGGCCTGGGCATTCTCGATACGGTCGATGACCTGCTGCCCGTCGGCGGCGTGCAGGGCTGGCGGGGTGAAGGCACCGGCGCACGCGATGGCGGCAGGGGTGATGGGCAGGCATCCCGCGAGGACGGCCTCGGGCAGCCGCTGGGTCATCTGACCGGCGCGGGCGTACCGGTCGGGTAGCAGCAGGACCGTCGCCTGCGCTGACTGGTATAGAGGTCCGACGTCACTAAACGGGCAGCGGCCGGTGAAGTTCACATGCGGCCAGTCCCCGGTCCGGGTCCATTTCCCGGCAACCCGGTGGGCGAAGCGAGCAGCGGCCGGGGCGAAGAAGGCACCAAATGCCTCGTCGCGGTCGTACTGGTTTCCGGCATACACCAAGGGCACCGGGCGCTGCGTTTCGGCGAGGGCGGCGGGATTGGCGGCGTCCAGTGCCGCATCAGAGACAGGGAACAGAAGGCTCTCCGCGCCCGGGCTCGGGAGCAGCGCAGGCTCGCAGACGATCACATTGGGCAGGTGCCGCAGCGGGTCTGCGGCCAGGAGCCGCAGGTCTTTGTCCCAGATCACCGTCGGCAAGCCTTGGCCAAGTGTGTAGCAAGCCAGGAGCTGGTCCTGGCGGTGCAGGTCGCAGGTGTGGCCGTCCGCGCTGCAGGCAGTGGTGTTGCGGCCGGGGATGGGCCAGCGCCATTCGAGGAACAGGGCGTCGATGACGGGCAGCCCGCCGTCCCATGCGTAGCTGCCGGTCAGGTTGTGCCCGGCTTCGTGCAGGTCGCGATCGGATTGCAGGAACACGATGCTGTGCCCGGCGCTGAGGATGCCGTCGATGAGAGTGCGGCGGTGGCTGCGCCCGCCGTCAGGGGTGTCGGTGACGCCGGGGCCGAGGAATCCCCAGAAGCTGTAACCGATCCTCACCGGGTCACCCACCATCCGCCGTCCAGCAGCAGTCCGTCCAGCCCGCTGGACGCCAGGCATTCCAGGGCCATCTGCGGGGTACCGCAGACCGGTTTGCCCTTTACGTTGAGCGACGTGTTGATCAGCACCGGGACCCCCGTCTGCCCGGCGAAGCGCCGGAGGACGTCAGCGAGGAAGGGGTTCTGGCCGGATGTGAGGGTCTGCACCCGGGCGGTGCCGTTGGCGTGCACGACCGCCGGGATCGTCCGTCGCGCCAGCGCGGTGACCGGCACCGCCATCGACATGTAGGGGCTCGGCTGGGTGAGCTGGAAATAGTCGGCCGCTTTGTCTGCCAGGACGACAGGGGCGAACGGCCGGAACGGCTCACGGAACTTCACGGCCGCGTTCAGCCGCGCCGCCACATCGGGCAGCAGCGGCGACGCGAGGATTGACCGGTTACCCAGCGCCCGGGGTCCAGCTTCTACGCGGCCCTGGAACAGGCCGGCGATCTTCCCGCCGGCGAGCTGGGTTGCGAGAAACCCTGCCGCGTGTGCGATCTGGCGGGCGGCAAGGCCGGTCCGCGGGGCCGGACCGGGCTGGAACCCGGGATAGCAGGGGCCGAGGTAGCAGGAGTGTGTAACCCCGGCAGGAATCATGCCGGCCGAGTTCAGATACGCGGCGATGGCGGCGCCGATCGAGGTGCCGGAATCGCCGGGCGCCGATGGCACGAACACCTCATCGAACAGATCCTCGTGGATGATCTTGCCGATCGCGACGCAGTTCATCGCGACCCCACCGCCTGCGCACAGCAGCCGTAAGCCGGTCACCTCACGGGCACGGCGGGCCAGGTGGATCATCACCTGCTCCGTGCGTTCCTGCAGCGCTGCCGCAAGGTCCGCATGCACCTGGCCCACCTCGTCGTCGGGCAGGCGGGGCGGGCAGGTCGCGAGCGTGAAGGCAGGGGTGACCCGGGCCCAGCCGTGGCGCAGGACCCGCAGCGGGAGCAGGCCTGGGTCCAGCACGAACCCAGTCCTGGTGACCTGGACTGCATGGGAGAGGACGTTACGGAACCGGGCCGGGTCGCCGAGCGCGGCCAGGGCCATGACGGTGCCTTCCTCGTCGCCGCGCCGCCATCCCAAGTGCGCGGTGACCGCCCCGTAGACGTAACCGAGGGAGGCAGGATCGCTGATCTTCTGGGTCACCCGGTAGCGGGCGCCACGGCCATCGGCGCTGCCGTGGCCGATGGACGTCGTGCAGGTCTCGCCAAGGCTGTCGACGATCAAGACGGCCGCCTGCTCGTAGCCGGAAGCCGCGAAGGCATACAGGCCGTGGGTCACGTGATGGCCGACGCCGCGGACCGTCGCGTTCGGGAACATCTCCCGCAGGGCGCGCATCCTGTGCCGGTAACGGGCGTGGACAACCGCGAAACTCGCGGCGCGCGGCACTGCGCGCCCTCGGGTAGCTGCCCCCAGCAGGAACGGGACGCTGCTGGCCACCCCGGCCAGGTACCGGTGGCCGGCGAAGTTGTAGGCGACCACGTCCACGTCCGCCGCAGTCAGGCCCGCCTCGGACAGCAGCCACGCCACGGACCGTCCGGGGTACTCGCGGGTGTGCTTGATCCCCGACAGGCGTTCCTCCTCGACCATCCCAGCCAAGTGCCCGTTCACCACCAGGGCAGCGGCTGAATCGTGCGTGAACGAGCACAAGCCGAGGACCACCGGGAGGCGCCGGCGGGGCTTCACCGGTCCTCACCGGCCTGCGTAGCGCTGACCGGGACGCGGTTGCCCTGCTCAATGCGGTCATACCAGCGGTGCAGCGCCTCGGTGAGCGGGCCTGCGGATCGGGCCGCCATCGTGCGTGCCCTCGCCCGGTCACCAGCCCTCCAGCGGCGGTAACTGGCGAGTACTCCGGCAATCTCGGACCATCCCGCCTCGGCTGGCGGCTCGCCAGCGATCACCCGGCCGAGAAGCTCGTCGAATCCTTCCCATCGCGCGGCGAGCGGGGTCATCATCGCGGCGCGCCCGGCGACCGCGGCTAGCTTGCTGGCGGCAGGCAGGTCGCGCGTGTACAGGTGCAGCGAGTCGACATGGTGGTGGTAGTCGCCAAGGCCCGCTCCCAGCCATCCGGCCAGGAGTTCCTGGATCATGGTCGCGGCGAAAACGTCGTAGCAGAACCCCAGCCACAGGTCCTGGCTGCGCATCGTGGTGTGCATGTGCAGCAAGCCGTCCCGGAGGAAGAACCGGTAACCCAACGTGCACGGGACATCCTTATGGCCCCGGAAATCAGCACTGGGGTCGAAGAGCTGGACCACGGCCCGGCGGGTATCCGGATCCGCGGCGAGCAATACGCGGACCTGGCCGAGCTGGTCTGTCGTGCCGTGCCAGCGGCGCAGCCGCGGTCCGTAGGCGCCCATCAGCCGGCCGTGGTCGGAGTAACCGGCGAGCCGCTGGTTGTACTCATAGATCCACGGGTCATCCGAGCCAGACAGAATCCACACCGCCTCCGCAGCCGCGAAGGCCGGGTTGAGCACCCGGACCGGAGGCACGTCCACGAACCGGCGCCTCGGGTCGGTGAGGCATAAGCTGACGCCGAGGATCTCCGCTGTAGCCATTCCCCGGGGCGAGACGGGCTTGCCCGTCGCGATCACCGCCCGGCAAGCCGCGATGAACAACTCGCTGGCCGAGCCAGCCGACAGCACCAGCATTACAACACCCCCGCTACATTTACCGCGTTGGTTCGACCGAATGGGCTTGGAGTTGGCGCGCATCCCCGTTGCACAGTACCGCGAGATCGGCCAGGACTGGCGCTGCCGCTGGAACGTGCTCCTGGTTGCTCGTTCCTGCTCGCCATTGCCGTATTCCCGGAAGATGAAAGTCAGGTGGAGGATGGGTGATCAGCTATTTCACAACGGGTGGAAGGGTGACCATGCAGCCCGGGTTTTCTCCCTCGGAGATCGACACGAGCAGGCCGCATCCGGCGCGTCTTTATAGCTATTACCTTGGCGGCAAGGACAACTACATGGTTGACCGGGAAGCCGCGATGGAGGTACTGCGGGCAGCGCCGGATGTGCGCGCGATGGCCCAGGAGAACCGGGCGTTCCTGCAACGGATGGTGCGGTTCTTGGTTGGTAAGGCCGGTATCCGCCAGCTTATCGATATCGGCACTGGCATTCCTGCGGCGGGCAATGTGCACGAGGTCGCCCAGCAGATTGCGCCGGATGTGCGCGTCGCCTACGTTGATAATGACCCGATCGTGCATGTGCATGCCTGCGCTCTGCTCACCGGTGACGGCTACACGAGCATTGTGCTTGGCGACCTTCGTGAGCCCGAGGCGATCATCGCCCATCCCAGGGTCCGGGAGCTGATCGACTTCAGCCAGCCCGTCGCCGTCCTGCTTGTCGCGATCTTGCATTTCATCAAGGACGACGAGAATCCCGTCCGCATCATCGCCGCGTTCCACGACGCAATGCCGCCCGGCAGCTACCTGGCGTTGTCGCACGGGACCGCTGACTTTCACGCCGAAGCCGCGGTCAGCCAGGCGACCGCGGTCTACGACCGGGCCACCGCGCCGCTGGTGCTGCGCGGTCACGAGCAGATCGGCGGGTTCTTCGGCGGGTTCGACCTGGTCGAGCCGGGCCTGGTCCAGGTGCCGCTGTGGCGGCCGGAGCTCAAGCCGCCGGGTTCCCGCGAACTGGCGAAGATCGGCATCTACGGCGGCGTCGGCCGCAAAGCGGCTGCCCCTTGGCGCGCATCGCCTTCCGTAGGGTGCGGACGAGTCACGCAGCACGGCGAGGCTCCTCCGCGGGCACACCTGGCCGGGTGGCGCAGCTAGTTACACGGCGCGCCACGGCGGCGTGTCGGCGCCGGCCTGCAAGCTGGCGACGCGTTTGGCGAGTTCGGCGCGGAAGTCCGGGTCGGTGGCATTGCGCACGTAGGCGGCGAGGGCGTGCAGTTCCCGTAGCTGCTGCAAGAGCTGCAAGCCTGGCAGGTCGTCCGCGTTGATGTGGTAGGCGACGCAGAACTGATCCCACTCGGCGCGGGGCCTGCCGAAGCGGCGCCACATGCTGGTGGGCACCAGGTCGAGTTCGCGCGGGCCGTAGCTGACCGAGTCCCAGTCACCCAGCACCACACCACCGGGGAGTGCAGCAAGTTTCCGGAGTGGGCGTCTCCGTGGAGGAGACCGGTCCCGAGCACCCCGTTGGTGCGCTGGTATTGCTGCTCAAGTTCGGCGGCTCTGGCCAGCAGCCAGTCCCGCTCGCCGGCAGTGACCACATCGCTGCTGTCCAGATCCACGCGGAGCGATCCCAGAAGATTGGCCGCAGGAAGCGAAACGTCTGGCGGGGGCAACGCATGCAGCCGCCGCAGCAGATGCCCCAGCGTGGCCGCATCACGGCCCGTAGTGCCGGTTGTTATCACATACCGCCAGAACGTTGCGACATGGTCAGCTACGACGACCGGCTGGTCAACATCCAGGGGCTCGGTCGCCGGGAATTCCTGGCCGCGAAGCCACCGGGTTACTCGGATCGAGGCTTCATACCGTTCCAGAACTGCGCCGGGGACCCCCGGGGCATATCGGATGCGCGCGACCACGCCTTCGCGCGGCAGGTGGTAGACGGCGTTTGCGCGGATGTGCAGCACTGCGGCGTCACGGGCGTCCAGTCCAGCCTGCGCGCACGCGGCTGCCAGTGCCGACTGGTAGTGCGTCGGCCCGGGTCTGGTCATGGGGTGAGGGCTCAGTCGCGCAGGTCGTTGACGATCGATTCCCGGCAGTAAGCCTCGATCTCCTCCTGCAGTTGCCGGGCGAGCGTGGCGTCACGGAAGGCTGGCTGAGCCAGTGCTTGCCGGGCAAGGCCGAGGTTCTGAGTGAGCAGATCCAGGCGCAAATCCGGCGGCAGGTTCAGGACCGGGCGAAGCGCGGCGTGCGCCCCGTCGAGGTCATCTTGCTGGAGGTAGGCGCTGGCCTGGTCGATCCGCGTCAGCGCTTCGGGCCCGTAGTGCGGCCCGCCTGGTCGCCGTGCCTGGAACAGCTCGATCGCTTGGGTGGATTCGCTGATGGCTTGACCAGGGTCGTACCGCCAGAGCTGAGTGGTACCCGTCAGGTAGTGGTACTGGGCGTCGGTCAACCCGAACGCCCCGCCGATCTCATCCTCGTCCGACGCCCGCTCCCGCTCGGCGCGCGCCAGGGACAATGCCTGCCCCGCATCGCCGGGCCGGCCGGCGCGAGCCAGCCCCCGTGCCATCTGGGACGCCAGCAGCGTCGGGACCGAGCCTGGTGCTGCATATCGCAGGCCGTCCTCGGCGAGCTGCGCGGACTCGACGTACCGGGTATCCCAGTAGGCCAGCTTGCTCTGGGTGGCACGCACCCACGCGCGGGCACCGTCGTGGCTTGAGTGCTCGGCGCACACCCACGCGGTCTGCGCATGCGTCTGGGCCGCCCGCTGGTGGCCGAGATCACCCGACATCCAGGCCAGCACCCCGCATACCTGGGCACCGATCAGGTACAGGTCCCGGGCCTGGTCTGGCCGCTGGTGACCCTGCAGTTTGGTGAACACCCGGTCGCGGAGCCGTTTGGCATCTAATAGGAGGGGATACGGTGCCGCGTGCACATAGTCCCGCGCCAGCTGCCGCACCTGGGCAGCGTAGTACTCCAGCGTAGAGTCCCCGACGATCGACGTGTCAGCCCACTCCCCGAAGTCCTGTGACTCCTCCGCGATCGCCATGATCACCAGGTCAGGCGAGATGGTCATGCCCGCTGGCCATGCCGCGCGGTCCACATCCTCATGGCGCCCTTCGACATCACGATAGCCGCCAGGTTGCGGGGGCCAGCTACGCAATTCAGTGCCCAGTCGCTTGCCGGAGACGCTCAGGAGGGTGGCGGTGACAAGCTCGGCGGGCCTGTCCGCATTCTTCGGCGGTCCAGTGCCGGGCTGGCCGAGGCCGAACTGGGCGGGTGGGATGCCGAGCGCCTTGCAGTAGTGCAGTCTGTACCGCTCGGTAGGAGTGGTCGTGCCGTGTTCCCAGCGGCGGATGTAGGAAGCGAGGATGGCGCTGCCGGGTACCGTCCTGTCGCCGTTGGCTTTGGCGGCCTGCTGAAGCTGGCGGGCCGTCTCGGCGGCGCTCCATCCATGCGCCTGCCGCTGTTCGCGCAGCCATAAGCCCAGGTCGCCTACCATGCCATGCCTTTACGTTGAGTCCAGCTCGATGAAAGCCCGGTGTTCATGATTGCTGACCTCTGGCTAGCCGAGGAGGTAGTCGGCCAGGCCGTTCTTGGCACCCTCGACGAATGCCTGGATCTCGTGTGCTTGCAGGATCAGTACCGGACTGGCGGGGTCGGTGGACTGGCGCAGGGCGACCTGGCCGCCGGGCAGTTTCTTGGCTTCGAGGCAGGAGCCGCCGTTGGGGCTGCTCCATGGCTTCTGCCAGCCGTCGTTGCCTAGATCAGCGGCTGGCGTTCCGTTGTGTATGTTCTGCATGTCAGTACTCCTTGCGGATCTCGCGCAGGATTTTTACGGTCTTATCAGCGGGCGCAGCCCGGGTACTGAGCCGGTCGAGTGCTTGTGCGTACGCGGCGACCTCGTGCGGTTTGTCCAGGTAGAAGGCGCTGGTCATGTTCTCGCCGTAGACAATGTCGGGCAGCTCGGCGGCCGGGAACCGCAGCAGGTGGAACATCCCGTACATGGCCGGGTGGGGGCCCGCCGCGAACGGCAGTACCTGCAGGGTGATGTTTGGCGTCCCGGCGGCCTCGATGAGGCGGGTGAGCTGGCCGCGCATGACGGCTGGGCTGCCGGCGAGGCGGCGCAGGACCGTCTCGTCGATCACTTCCCACAGCTGGGGCGGGTCTGGGCGGGTGAGGATCTGCTGGCGGGCCATGCGCACGGCGACCCGGCGGCTGGTTTCTTCAGCAAGAGCGTCTGGGTACCCGGCGATGGTGAGGGCGTGGGCGTAGTCCTCGGTCTGCAGCAGGCCTGGAACGCAGTGGGGTTCGTAGCCCCGGATGAGCTCGGCGGCTTGTTCCAGGCCTGGGAACACGCGGAACCAGGACGGCAGCACGTCGGCGTAGCTGTGCCACCAGCCGGGCTTGTTCGCCTCGCGGGCCAGGTCCAGGAAGGCGTCGATCTCGCGGACGTCGGTGATGCCGTAAGCCAGCAGGAGGCTCTTCACGTAGTTGAGCTTCAAGCCGACCTCGGCTTTTTCCATCCGGCGGATCGTCCAGGCTGAGGTATAGATCGCGTCTGCAGCCTGCTCGTGGGACAGCCCGGCTTTCTCGCGCAGCGCCTGGAGTTGCCTGCCGAGGATCAGGCGCATGACAGTCGGGCCGCCGGGGACCTGCTTGGCCATGCGTCACCTCCCGCCGCTGGGGCTCGCGCTTAGTCTGCCAGCTTCGGCTGCTGCGGACCACAGTGCTCGATGTTGTTCCGCTTAGTGTGCTCCTGATTGCTTAGATCTGCATTCTTGAAACTGCTATTTGCAGACTGCATAGTTGACCCGTAGCTACCGGAACGGCACAGGCCAGGGCCGGGCAGTGATGAACGCATACGCGCACGCCGCCTTTGCGGCGTCCCGGTCAGTGCCAGCCGTACGCAGCAAAGGGAGGACGCATGCCTGTTCCCGGCGGTATCCCCGGCCATTGCGCTGGCGCACCAGCAGTGCCGCCGGCCCTGGTGCCCGGGCTGCGGCGGCGGCGGGTATTCCCTGGTCACGAGCGTCAGCTTGGCGCGCTGCGGCGATGGCTGGCGTCTTTGCTGCCAGACTGCCCAGCACGTGACGACGTGGCCTGCGTCGCGACCGAGTACGGCGCGAACGCCGTCCGGCACACGGCCAGCGGCCGGGGCGGCTGGTTCGCCGTGGAGATCACCTGGTACGGCCCGGTGCTACGGGTCGCAGTCGCCGATGGCGGCGCGCCTGCCGGGCCGCGGGTGATCGATGACCCGATGGGGGAGAGCGGGCGGGGCCTGGTGGTGGTGCGTGCCCTGGCCGTGCGCACCGGGGTGTGCGGCGACCACCGCGGGCGGCTTCTGTGGGCCGACATTCCCTGGGATGGCGGGGGCGCCCCGGGGCCCGCAGCAAGCCAGGACCCCTACGAGGCCGCGATCCGCGCTGGCCGGGACGACCTGGCTAGCCGCTTCGCCGGGGTGCCGACCTGGTTTGGCCGCGCCACCCTGCAATGGTGGGCGCTGACAGGCCGGGACGGGCTGGTGACCGCGCCCACTGCGCGGGAACTGGCCAACGTGCTCGGCCGCACGCTGGACGCGGTGACACGGCAGCCTCCTTCGGGCTGGGACGAAGCCCGCGCTGACGCCACGATGGCTGGGGCCGCCCAGCACATCCGTCCGCAGATGAATCCCGACGTGGCCCAGCGACGGTGCGCTAGGACCTGTATGCGTCGCGGCGGTGGTCGATATGCAGGACGACGACTTCGTGAGTGTCATCGTTGATGCGGTATCGCACGCGGTACTCACCTCGTCGGGCACGCCATAGGCCAGCGAACGGTGAGCGCAACGGCGCTCCGACGAGTCTGGGCCGTTCCAGGAGCGGGCCGGAGATGAACTCCCACGCCGCGAAGGCGGCCGTTGACGGCAATGACTGGCTCAAAGCCCGTCTGGCGCTGGGCGCCACGACCAGGTGGTAGGGAAGCTGGTGTTCGGTTGAAGGACGGGAGGCGTCAGGCACCGGGCCTCTCACGGTGACGCCGTTCTTCCATCAGCGCGGCCATCTCTGCGCCGGATGTCGTCTCCCCGGCCGCGACCGCAGCATCAGCTTCCTGGATTTCGCTTAGAGCCTGTGGGTCCGATAGCAGCTCAAGGGTGGCCTCGATCGACTCCAAGTCCTCGGCCGACATCAACACGACGTACTCCCGGCCGTTGCGGGTGATGTGGACGCGTTCGTGCGTGCGGTCAACCTCGTCGGCTATTTCCGACAGCCGGGCCTTAACCTCAGAGAGTGGCAGCGTGCTCATAGACTAGAATTGTAGTCTAGAATGCGGCCACTGTCGATCCATGTCAGGGCGGGTGGGGCCGGGTGGCCCAGCGCGTAAAAGCGCCGCAGGCGCAGCGCAGGGCCACCTGGGCGCGCCCGTGCCCCCTCAACTAGTCCCCACGAACTGGAGGATGTAGAGGCCGCCGCCGCTGCGGTCCACCGCGTAGACGATGCCGTCGGCCGCCACGTACACGTCGTTGATCTGGATCGCGCCGACGGAGGAGCCTGCCGGAGCCTCGGGCACGAACGCCGCCACCTCCCGCGGCTGGAACGGGTCGCGGGTGTCGTACGCCCGCACCCCGGCGTTGAAGAACGAGCCGAACACGATGTCCTCGCTCTGCCAGGACCACTCGAACGGCTCGTTCTCATGCAGATTGTGGGCGCCGAACCGGCCGCCCCTGGCCGCGTACTCCGCGACGGGCGGCATGGGCGCGCTGCTGATGATTAACGGTGTCCGCTCCTGGCTCGCGTCCGCGAACCAGAGCAGCTTCGGGTAGTCGGCCGCGTTGTCGTGCACGGTTTCGTCGGTGATCGCCAGCAGATTCCGGCCCAGCAGGGGCAGGACGGTATGGGTGAAGCCGGGCATGGGCGGGTGGTAGTCCAGCCGCGACACCAGCCGTGGCGCGGCGACGTCGGCGATGTCCAGGATGATGACGCCGCCGTCCAGGTAGCCGACGTACGCCCGGTCGGGACGCTGCGGGTAGACGTTGATGTTGTGCGCGCGGAACCCCGCGTCGAATACCTGGTGCCGGACCGGTGGCGGGCAGCCGTCGCCTTCCTGGGTGCCGGGCAGCCACCACCGGCCGGCTTCCGCAGGCTGGCTCGGCTCTGCGAGATCCACGATGACCAGGAACTGGTCGTCCAGCGGGTGGGTGGGCCGGGAGTCGGGAGTGCCCGCGGCGAGGTACGCGTACCGGCCTCCGGTGAACCCTACCCAGTGGGTGCCGCGCGAGCGGGGGCCTGACAGGTCAAGGAAGCCGATCGAGCGCGGCTCCCATGGGCGGCTGAGGTCGAATACCTCGATGCCGGCGGGTCGCGTGCCTGGCGTGGCGACCTGGTAGGCGACCAGCATGATCTCGTCCGCGACGGCCAGCGAATTCGACCGGACGCCGCCGTGCGGCAGGGTCGGCTGGGCCAGCAGTCGCGGTGCCCTCGGGTCAGTGACGTCGAGCACGCTGAAGTTCACCGGGCCCCGCTCGTGGGCGATGTAGAGGTACCGGGCGCCGCCGCGTTCGAGCAGCGCCGTACCTTCCCCGCAGTTGCCGTGGCCGGCCATGTGGTGCCGGCCCAGGTACCGCATCCCGCGGCATTCCAATGGGTGCACAGCCATCCTTTGCTCGGCAATCATCTTCTTGGGCTAATCATGTCGTATGGTGGGAATGAGGTTAATCACTTGATTGGCTTGGCTGCCGGTGTCCCCGCTGTCAGGAGGTCCACTGCGATGAGGGCATTGTTAGCGCTCGTGGTGGCGGTGGCGGCGCCGCTGGCGCTGTGCGCGTGCGGCTCGGGCGGCTCCGCGGGGTCGAGCGCGCACAGTCCGATCTCCGTCGGCTACGAGCTGCCGCTCACCGGCACCGTCGCCCTCGCCGGGAAGCAGGAAGAAGAGGGCTGGAACATCGGGCTGCAGGCCTTCGGGCGCAGCGTGGACGGCCATCGCATCGTCACATACTTCGACGACACCGGCGGCAACCCCGCGGTCGCGCTGTCCGACGCACGCTCCCTGGTGCAGGGCAAGCACGTCCAGATCATGGAGGGCCCGCTGCTCGCGAGCGAGGATGCGGCGGTGGCTCCCTACCTCGGTTCCCAGCACGTCCCGCTGGACAACCTCGCCATCTGCTCGCAGACGCAACTGACCGATAACGCCGTCTACGGCAACGCGCTGAGCTCAGGGTGGGTATGCAACACGCCGGACATCATGGCGGCGGATTATCTCTACACCGATCTCGGCTACCGGCACGTGACCGTCCTGGCGAACGACTACGCGTTCGGCTGGCTGTCGGCGGGCGGCTTCATCAAGCAGTTCACTCGGCTGGGCGGAAAGATCGACAAGGTTCTGTGGCCCCCGCTGACCACCGTTGACTACGGTCCGTACGTGTCCTCGATCCCGAAGAGCACACAGGCTGTCTTCGCGGAGACCCTCGGGGCGGGATCCGTCAACTTCACCAAGGCCTACACGCAGTTCGGCCTGCGGGGAAAGGTCCCCCTGTTCGGCAACACCACCGTGTTCGACTACTCGGTGCTGCCCGGGGAGGTGGCGCCAGACGTGCTGGGCGACCAGATGTCGGCGCAGTACTGCGACGGGATCAACACCCCGGCGAACACCAAATTCACCAGCCTCTTCATGCAGGCCTACCACACCCGTCCCGGTTACTACGCGGAGGCGGCCTACGTGCACGCCGAACTGGCCGTCGCCGCGCTGAAGAGCCTGCATGGCGTCGCGACGAACGCCACCGCCGTCGCTCGCGCCCTGAAGACAACGGCGGTCACCGCGCCACGCGGGCCGATGCGGCTCAGCCCGGTCGTGGACGGCCCGATTCAGAACGACTACATCTGCAAGGTCGAGAATGTGCAGGGCACGCTCGAGGACGTGCCGATCAAGACCTACCAGTCGGTCTCGCCCTGGGGCACGCTGCCCTACCAGACCTGGGCGCAGGAGTTCAAGGCCGACTCCGTCGGGCAGCCGAGCGTCTGACCAGGCGGGGGAGGGGGCGGCGCGGCAGCGCCGACTCGAAGAGAGCAGCATGGACGACCTAGCGGTAGAACAGGTAGGCATTGTCGGCCTCGGGACGATGGGCGGCTCGATGGCGCGGCATCTTCTCGCGGCCGAGTACCGGGTCGTCGGGCATGACGTCGCCCGGGCCGCCGCCACGGCCTTCGCGGCCGCGGGTGGTGCCCCGGCGGCGTCGGCCGCCGAGGTCGCGGCCAGGGCAGACGCCGTCATTCTGTCGCTGCCGTCAGCCGCGGCGTTCGATGAGGTGACGACCGGCGCGGATGGGCTGCTGGCTGGGGCACAGCCAGGGCTGATCGTCATTGAGACCAGCACGCTGCCCCTTGCCGTCAAGGAGGGAGCCCGGCGGCTGCTGGCCGAGCGCGGGGTGGCGCTGCTCGACTGCCCGATCAGCGGCACGGGAGCGCAGATCCGCACGAAGGACATTGCCATCTATGCCAGCGGTGACCCAGCTGCGCTGGACCGGGCGCGGCCGGTCCTGGCCGCCTTCTCCCGTGCCTGCTTCGACCTCGGCGAGTTCGGCAACGGGTCGAAACTCAAGTTCGTCGCCAACCTGCTGGTGGCGATCCACAACGCCGCGGCAGCCGAGGCTCTGCTCGTGGCGGAGCGGGCCGGCCTGGACCTGCAGGCCACCCTCCAGGCGCTGACCGCGGGCGCGGGCACCTCGCGCATGCTGGAGATCCGGGGGCCGCTGATGCTCAGCGGAGACTACGGCGATCCGACCATGCGGGTGCTGACCTTCCAGAAGGATCTCGACATCATTACCGGGTTTCTCCGGGAGGCCGGCTGCCCGGCGCTGCTGTTCACCGCCGCCGCCCAGCTGAACCTGGCCGCGCTCGCCCAGGGCCACGCCAATGAGGACACGGCGAGCGTATTCGCCGTGCTGCAATTGCTGGCTGGTGCGGCAGAGCCGTCCTCCGCCGGCGCTCCCGCCCCGGCACACTATTATGAATAGAGTCAGCCAACGGTCCGGCATGATTGCCGTGCGAAGAGCGTTGACCCGCATGATTGCCGCGAGAAGGGGTGCGCTGACGTGGGGGACGTGAGTCCGGTAGCCGTGAAGTCTGGTAGCTATGAGTCTGGTAGCTGTGAAGTCTGGTAGCAGGGAGCGGGCGGTCGGCACCCGCGACCGCGTCATGTCCCATCTCGCGGCGTCCGGCGAGATCAGGGACGCCACCGGGATGGCCAGCACCGCGCTGGCTGAGGCAATCGGGTACCCAGGATCGAGCGTCGCGTTCGCCCAGCTGCTGTCGGGCATGGAGCGTTCCGGCCTGATCGAGCGCGAGGTACGGGGCAAACGCACCTACCGGATTGCCGCGGCCACAGCGGCCGGTGCAGTCGGTGCAGCCGGTGCGGCCGGACAGGGGTCGGTGATGGGAGCCT
>OBLT010000460.1_pt1 | contig 26757 bp, 20 predicted proteins | sample 1518721 | NCBI WGS metagenome assembly OBLT01 (sample SAMEA3539307, study PRJEB22396) | soil metagenome | biome: tundra; feature: field; material: soil | place: USA | collected 2010-05 | depth 0.15 m | reverse complement strand
TCAGGTGAACGATGACTTCGGTATCGCTGTTGGTCTGAAAAATCGAGCCTTGACTTTCCAGCCGTGCGCGGACCTGCAGCGCGTTGGTGAGGTTGCCGTTGTGCGCCACGGCAATCGATCCCTTGTTCGACTGCACCAGGATCGGTTGCGCGTTCAGCAGCGCCGAGTCTCCAGCCGTGGAGTAGCGCGTATGGCCGATAGCCAGGGTCCCGCGCATTTTCGAGAGCACATCCTCGGTAAAGATGTCCGCCACCGAGCCCATGGCCTTGTGCGCTCGCGAAGTCAGACCATCGGAAGTGACAATCCCGGCGGATTCTTGACCGCGGTGCTGTAGGGCGTGCAGTCCCAGATACGCCAGCTTCTCCGCCTCAGGATGGGCGAAGATCGCCACCACGCCGCACTCGTCATGAAATTTGTCAGAAGAAAGCATTTTGCTCCTGGCTGTTAGCTCTTAGCCCTTGGTTCTTAGCTTTTAGCACAACCAAACCATGCCCTCTGGCTCAAGCTTTTGACTTGAATCAGTCCGGCGCCACCAACTCCGGATTCGTGCGCAATGCCGATTCCAAAGCGCCTTCGTAAGCTGCGCTCAACTCCGACACCGCCGCCGAAATGACGAGCTTGCCGTCGAGCGAGATTTCTAACCGTTCCGGAATCGTATCTCCAATGACCTCGGCCGCAGCGCCGTGTTTCACCGCTACTTCTTTGATTCGAGCTACCTGCTCCGGGTCGCAAGAGATCACGATCCGGCTCGCATCTTCGCCAAAAAGAGCGAATTCCGCAAAAAGGCCGCCAGATGATGCCAGATTCACCCGCGCGCCCACGCCTTTCGGCAATGCTTTCTCCGCTAACGCGACCGCCAAGCCGCCATCAGCGCAGTCATGCGTCGAATCGACCAAGCCATGCTGAATCAATTCGATGACAGCCTTCTGCAGCCCGGCTTCCTTCTCCAGGTCAAGCTCCGGCGGATATCCCCACACCGAGCCCAGAACTTCCTTGGCGTATTCCGAAGAACCAAACTCGCTCTCTGCATCGGTGATATCGCCCGTTTCTCCCGTTCGCAATAGCACGATGGTGCGTCCGGGAGCGACGAAATGCATTTTCGCGGTCTTGTGCACGTCCTCGAGAATCCCCACGACTCCAAGCACGGGCGTGGGATAAATGGCTTCGCCCAGCGTCTCGTTGTAGAAGCTGACGTTGCCGCCGGTGATGGGAATTTCCAATTCCTCGCAAGCCTTCGTGATCCCATCGATCGTTTGCGAGAACTGCCACATGATGTGCGGCTTTTCGGGATTGCCGAAGTTCAGGCAATTCGTTGCTCCCACAGGAGTGGCTCCCGAGCACGCCACTTTGCGCGCCGCCTCCGCGACCGCGTGCATCGCGCCCAGCCGCGGATCCAGATGGCACCAGCGCCCATTCCCATCCAGCGCCATCGCAAGCCCGCGCTGCGAGCCCTTAATGCGAATCACGCCCGCGTCGCCCGCTCCCGGCGCTTCAACCGTGTTGGTCTGCACCATGTGGTCGTATTGCTGCCACACCCAACGTTTGCCGCAAATATTAGGGCTTGCCAGCAACTGCTTCAGATTCGCAGTGAAGTCGACGGCCCCGCCGATTTTGATTTGTTCCGGCATCTCGCGCGGCACTGGCGGTTCCCATCGCGCCAGCGGGCGTTTGTATACCGGGGCGTCGTCAGTCAGCGCCGAATTCGGAATCTGCGCCACAACTTTGCCGTGCTCCAGCACGCGCAGCGTGTTGCCGCTCGTAACCCTCCCGACCTCGACCGCGTCGAGCCCCCACTTTTCGAAAACGCGGAAGACCTCGTTCTCGCGTCCTTTTTGCGCCACCAGCAGCATGCGCTCCTGCGACTCGCTGAGCATGATCTCGTACGGAGTCATGCCAGTCTCACGCTGCGGAACGCGGTCCAGTTCGATTTCGATGCCCACACCGCCGCGCCCGCCCATCTCGCAGGTCGAACACGTCAGGCCCGCAGCGCCCATATCCTGAATGCCAACGATCGCGCCGGTCTGCATGGCTTCAAGGCAGGCTTCGAGCAGCAGTTTTTCCAGAAAGGGATCGCCGACCTGCACGTTGGGCCGCTTCGCTTCCGAGGCTTCGCTGAACTCTTCGCTGGCCATGGTCGCGCCGTGTATGCCGTCGCGTCCAGTCTTCGCGCCCACATAGATCACCGGATTGCCTTCGCCTGCGGCCCGCGCGTAGAAGATTTCATTTTTCCTTACCAGGCCCAGAGCGAAAGCGTTCACCAGCGGATTTCCGGAGTAGCAGGGCTCGAACTTCGTTTCGCCGCCCAGGTTCGGCACGCCGAAACAGTTGCCGTAGGATGCAACTCCGCTGACCACGCCCTCAAGTACGGAATGATTCTTGTGGAGTTCTTTCTGGGTTGTTGCGCCGTGCGCGGGCGAGTCGCCCGCACCCACACGGATCGGCCCGAACCGCAGCGAATCCATGACCGCGACCGGTCTTGCGCCCATGGTGAAGATATCCCGCAGAATTCCACCTACGCCCGTGGTCGCGCCCTGAAAGGGTTCGATGAACGAGGGGTGATTGTGAGATTCGATCTTGAAGGCGCAGGCCCAGCCGTCGCCAATGTCGATGATGCCGGCGTTCTCGCCCGGTCCCTGCAGTACGAGTTTGCTGCGCGTGGGCAAGCGTTTCAGATGCACACGCGACGACTTATAGGAGCAGTGCTCGCTCCACATCACGCTGAAGATGCCGAGCTCAGTGAGGGTAGGCTCGCGCTGGCCGAGAAGTCGCTTGATCTTCTCGTACTCATCGGGCGTGAGGCCATGCTGCCGGAGAGTCTCCGGAGAAAAGGCAGAGGTCAAAGAGGTGGCCATGGGAAGAGCTTCTATTGTCGCATTTCGGGGCGCGGGAGGATAGAGCCGCCGGAAAGAGCTGTTGAGACTACATTCCAGCCTCTCCTGCTACGATTCTGTTAATGAAATCGATCATTGTAGGCACCGCCGGGCACATCGATCACGGGAAAACGGCGCTGGTCAAGGCGCTGACCGGGATCGATGCCGACCGGCTGGAGGAAGAGAAGCGCCGCGGCATCACCATTGATCTGGGCTTCGCCCATATGGACTTGCCGGATGCGAAAGGCGAGCCCCTGCACCTCGGGTTTGTAGACGTGCCGGGCCACGAACGTTTTGTGCGCAACATGCTGGCCGGAGTCGGTGGCATTGATCTGGTGCTGCTGGTCATCGCGGCGGATGAGTCGATCAAGCCGCAGACGCGAGAGCATTTCGACATTCTGCAATTGCTGGGTGTGCAGCGCGGCATCACGGTGCTCACCAAGTCGGACGCGGTAGATGCCGAGATGCTCGATGTGGTGCGGTTGGAGGTGGAGGAATTTCTGCGCGGAACATTTCTGGAGCCGCCAAAGTCTCCTATGGTTGCTTTCAGCTCGCTGACGGGCGCCGGGCTCGACGATCTGAAGCGGGCGATGATCACGGCCGCGGCGGAGGTGCGGCCCCGCGATTCGCGTGCTCTGGCCCGATTGCCGATCGACCGCGTGTTCACCATGAAGGGATTCGGCACGGTGGTGACCGGGACCCTGGTGGCGGGCACGATTCGACGCGAGGAGGAGATGGAAGTCTTTCCCACCGGTCGAAGAGTTCGGGTGCGCGGAGTGCAGGTACACGGACAAGCTTCCGACGCAGCCGTTGCTGGTCAACGCACGGCGCTGAATCTGGCGGGGGCGAGCACGGAAGATTTGTCGCGGGGCATGACGCTGGCGCCGCCGGCGATGTTTTCAGCCACGCGTCGAGTGGATGTGCGGTTGCGATTGCTCTCCTCAGCTCCGCGCGCTCTGAGGCATCGGTCGCGAGTCCACTTCCATTCCAATACGATGGAGACGGTGGCAGAGATCGTGCTCCATGGCACGAAACAACTTGCTGCGGGTGCGGAGGCGTTTGCGCGGCTGAAGCTTCCAGAGCCAGCACTTTTGCTGCCCGGGGACCGGTTCATTATCCGGCAGTTCTCTCCGGTCGTGACGATCGGCGGCGGCGGCGTGCTCGATCCTGCCCCCATCCCGCGCATGCCGGGACACGAAAGCTTCCTACAGACACTGGCTGGCGGTAACCCGGAAACGATGCTGAGAGCCCGGATCGCGAGGCATGGTCACGCCGGAATCTCGATGTCGCAACTGATCGCCGAAACCGGATGGAGCAGAGACTCCGTCGAAGGTCAACTCGCCCAAACGTTGAAAGACGTGCGAGTGCTGCGGATCGGTGACCTGTTCGTGGACGGGCTCGCAATGGTCCGGCTGCAACAATTCATTGTCAATTCGGTGGAAGCGTTTCACAAAAACAACTCCTTGGTGCGCGGGATTGCCAGGGAGGCGCTACGCGAGCAGGTGAAAGCGTCGTCGGAAGTGTTCACTGCCTCGCTCGATCTGCTCGTTCGTGAAAAAAATATCGAGGCTGCCGGCGACCTGGTGCGACTCCCCGGCCACGGCGTGGTCATGAAGGATGAGGAAGCCGAGTCTAAGAAGAAAATCGAAGAGGCCTTCGCGTCGGCGGGATTGAAAGTTCCGGCACTCCATGAGGTGATCGGCGGACTCAAGGTCGATAAGACTCGTGCGCAGAAGATCGTCACGCTACTACTGCGGGATAAACTGCTAGTCAAAATTTCCGAAGAACTTGTCTTTCACCGCAGCGCGCTGGAAGAGTTGCGCCGCCTGGTCGCGGCGCAAAAGGCCAAATCTCCGAAGATGGACGTGGCGAAGTTCAAAGAATTGACCGGAGTCAGTCGCAAGTACGCGATCCCTCTGCTCGAATATTTGGACAGAGAGCGCGTGACCAAGCGCGTCGGGGATGCGCGGGAAATCCTTTAAGAATTGTGCAATTGGGTAATTGGGTAATTGAAAACCCCTGGCGCAATCGCTCAACTACCAAATTACTCAATTTCTTCAATTTTTTCAGATCTTTTCCTCTGGAAACTCCACTTCCAGCCCCAGCGGGTCAGTGAAGCGGTTGGTGAGGTTGGCCAGTCCCGTAAGCAGGTGAATGTCAACGATTTCAGGTTCGGAGAACTGCTTGCTCAGACCCGCGAAATCGCCGTCGGTGATGTCGTGCGGTGTGCGCGTCAGCTTTTCGACATAGATCAGTGCGGCGCGTTCTTTTTCGCTGTAGCGTGCGTAGCCTCCTGCCTTGAGCGCCGACCAGTCTTCCGCGTTCAGCCCCGCCCGCTTCGACGACGCGACGTGGTGCTGCGTGCAGTAATGGCAGCCGTTGATCAGCGAGACGCGAAGGTAGATGAGTTCGTAGAGCTTGCGATCCAGTGAACGCCCCACGCTGGCGTAGAAGCTTAGAAAACTCTTAAGCATCTCCGGCCGATGCGCGAGCGCTTTCTGCGCGTTGCCCGGCTTGCCACGCAGCACCTTGTCGTAAATCTCCTCCACTTCGGGAGAGGCTGCCTCCGGTGCAATCAGGCCAATCCGCGACATACGATCCTCCAGGGTGGAAGTCCCACTGATCAATCTTAGATGAAGTGCAGGCCGCAAGGGTTCCGGAACCCTCAAGCAAAGACGCGAACTGCCGATAGAGGTTCTATGAGGCGCTGTGCGGCAAACTTCGCGGCCTGCTCGTTGATGGTACTCGCCACGGCGCTGCTGCCCCTCGGGGCACAAGACGAGTTTTCTGACTCCGGAACCCGATCCAAAATTCTTGCCCTGGAGAACGCGTGGGCGCGAGCGGCAGAGATCAAAGACGTTACAGCGATGGACACGTTGCTCGACAACTCTTTCTTATATGTCGACTTTGACGGCCGGCTCATGACGAAGCCGGAAGTCCTGGTGGATGTGAAATCGGCCGGTGTGCAGCAGGTTCTGCCGGAATTGATGACGGCGAATCTGCACGGAAACACCGTGATCGTCACAGGGATCTTCAGGATGAAGGGAATGGAAGGCGGGAAACCGTACGTGCGGCGCGGACGCTTCATTGATGTATGGATGTACAAGAATGGCCGTTGGGTCGCCATCTCGAGCCAAGCCACCCTAATCGCGCGCTGAACGTCGGAACGAACGGCATGCCCCGTTCTGACTCAGCCACCATCAAGGTGTTCCCGCCTGCCGTGCTTCACATTCGTCCTGTAATTCTCCAAGATGTGGCGCTGCCCCGCACCACGGTCACTGGCCGAGTATCAACGCCAACTCGCCCTTGTGACCATCGGAGAAGAAGATCTGGCGCAAGATAGCGTCGGTGAGAACCCGCGTTTCCGCGCACTCGTTGCCGAGTGGGACGGACAGCCTGCGGGATACGCCGTATTTTTTGGATACTATTCGACGTGGGCGGGGCGCGGATTGTTTCTGAAAGATTTATTCGTGCTGGAGGCGTTTCGCAAGCGCGGCATCGGAAGGCGCCGCTGGCCGACGTCGCGCGTAATGCCGTCGAGGAGCACTGCTCCGGAATACACTGGGAGGTGCTCGACTGGAATAAGAGGGCCATCGAGTTCTACAAGCAGTTGGGTGCGACCTTTCGCGATCAGTGGCGGGCGGTGCTTCTCACCGATGAGGCTCTGCGGCGCCTGGCGGAGCAGACACTTTGAAAACGAAGAAAACGAAAATCGGCAACGCGAACGACCCTGTCCGCCTGTTTGCAATTCAGGCCGATTGGGCCGCGTGGCTTGAAAAAGAACATCGCCACTCGCAGGGTCTGTGGTTGCGGCTGGCGAAGAAAGGATCGGGCCTTCAATCGGTAACCTACGGCGAGGCGCTGGAGGTAGCCTTGTGTTATGGATGGATCGACGGGCAGAAGCGGGGTGATAGCGACCAAGCGTGGCTGCAACGGTTCCTTCCGCGTTCGGCAAACAGCATCTGGTCGAAGATTAACCGCGACAAGGCAGTCGCACTGATCGCGAGCGGCCGGATGAACGCTGCGGGCTTGGAAGCAGTCGAGGCCACCAAGAAAGCTGGAAGGTGGGATGCGACTTACGACTCACCCAAAGCCGCTAAGGTCCCGGAGGACTTTGAGGCGGCGATGGATACGAGTCCGCGAGCCAAGAAGTTCTTTCAATCTCTCGATGGCGCGAATCGGTACGCGGTGCTGTTTCGCATTCAGACGGTGAAGAAGACAGAGACGCGAGCCCGAAAGATCCGCGAGTTTGTCGAGATGCTGGAGAGGAACGAGACGATTCACCAGCCGCGGAAAGCCCGCCGCCCGTCAGAGTAAGTAGATAATTCTGGCCTGCGGATATTGATCTGTTTTAACATATGCCCTTTTTCTTTATCGTTCCTCTATGGATACTCTGCCTGCTGGGGGGAGCGACTTTGTTCTGTTTCGCGAGGCTGCGGAATCTTTCGTTGTATGTACTGCTCGGGTCCACCGGATTTACCGTTTTTTCGTTTCTTTGCTCGACAATGGTTCTACCGATCGCGGGGAAATGGCCGCAGCTATTTTGGCATTCGGGTTTGCTGGCGGCAGCCGGATACATCGGTGCGCTGCTGGCGGGCGGAGCGTTCGGTGTCGTGGGCGGGCTGGCGCTTGCCTACAAGCTCAATTTCAGGAGAAATCTGGCTTCGCCGCACGCTGAGCGCTAATGATGAGAAATAACGTTCGTATCATCGGAGCTGGGTTGGCGGGGTCCGAAGCTGCCTGGCAGTGTGCGCGGCGAGGTCTGGAAGTGGAACTCTTCGAAATGCGTCCAGTGCGCTCGACGCCGGCCCACCAGACGGCGGATTTTGCCGAACTCGTTTGCTCGAACTCGCTCAAGTCCGACAGTGAGAACACGGCGCCGTGGCTGCTCAAGGAAGAGATGCGACGCGCGGGTTCGTTGCTGTTGGAGATTGCCCGGGAATGCGCGGTCCCGGCGGGACATGCTTTGGCCGTAGACCGCGTCACCTTTGCGACTCGGGTGACGGAAGCGATCTCACGGGACTCGCGCATTGCCGTGCGGCGCGAGGAGATCACGGCGGTTGACGAGTTGCTGAACGTGACCATCATCGCCACGGGTCCGCTGACTTCGGACGGACTGGCTTCCGAGATTGCACGCTTGAGCGAAGGGGCCGAGGAGTCAGGATCTCAGCGGGCGGGGGCGCCCGCTCCACAAAGTTCGCACTTGTATTTCTACGATTCGATCAGCCCGATTGTAGAGGCGGACTCGATCGATATGTCGCGCGTCTACATGGCGGCGCGCTATGACAAAGGATCGGCGGATTACATCAACTGTCCGATGACGCCAGAGGAATACTCCCGTTTTTACGATGCGCTCCGGGCAGCGCAGTCGGTTGAAGAGCGTGATTGGGAAAAGCTGAATTACTTCGAAAGTTGCCTGCCAATTGAGGAGATTGCGCGCCGTGGCCGCGACACGCTTCGCTTCGGCCCGATGAAGCCGGTGGGGTTACTCGATCCGCGTACCGGCAAGATGCCGTACGCGGTGGTGCAGTTGCGGCAGGAGAACCTGAGGGCGGATTCCTACAACCTGGTCGGCTTTCAGAATCATTTGAAGTTTGGCGAACAGGCGCGCGTGCTGCGGCTGATTCCGGGTCTGGAGAATGCTCGATTTTTGCGCTACGGGCAGATTCATCGCAATACCTACATCAACGCGCCAACCTTGTTGCGCGAGACCTTGCAGATGAAGGCGCACCCGCGAGTGTTCTTCGCGGGACAGATTTGCGGGGTGGAGGGCTACGTGGAATCGATCGCGACCGGGCTGTTGGCCGGAATGCACGCTGCAGCGCTCATCTCCGGGACTGAGATTTCTCCCGCTCCGAGGGCTTCCGCGTTCGGATCGTTAACCCACTACGTCACGCACGCGGACGCCAAGAACTTTCAGCCGGCAAATATCACGTTCGACCTCCTTCCTCCGCCGGAGAAAAAGATTCGCGATCGTAAGGATCGCCATCGGGTGCAGTGCGAGCTGGCTCTCCAAGAGTTCGATGGGTGGATGGAGAAGGTCGGCGCGACGGCTGAGAAGGCGTAAAGCGTAGAAGCCGAAACGCCCGCTGAGGACGCAGAGCGATGCAGGCGTCACGGAGATTCAGATTCGTCGAGCGGATCCGCAGGACGCGCGCCGCCATTGCGAAGGTGCTCTACGAATCCTTCGCGGAGTATATTTGGTACTCCCCTATTTACGATGGCGAAGGATGTCCTCCGGAAGCAGTGATCGAGGTTCACTCGGAAGTGAACGTTTCGAAAGCGGCTGCGAACGAACGGGATTGCCTTCCTGGCCCGCTTTTTTCTGCAACAAAATTCCTACCGGATGCGTATCTAACACCAGGCCAACCGGGGATGACCTTCTCTTCCCGGCTGCGTCCAACAAGTGTCATGGCGGTGCGCGATCTCATTTACGACGTCCTGCGAACTCTCTGGTCGCACAAGCTTCGCGCCTTCCTTACCATGTTCGGGATTGCCTGGGGCATCGTCTCGATTGTGCTCATGGTGGCAGCCGGCGAAGGCTTGCGCAAAGGCCAGGAAGATCAGGCGCGAAACCTAGGCAAAGACGTGATGATCGTCTTCCATGGCCGTACCAGCCTGCAGGCTGGCGGTAGCCACGCCGGACGCGTCGTGCACTGGGAAGATCCGGATGTCGCGGTGGTGCAGGCCGAATCGCCCGATTGCGAGTACGCGATTCCGGAGCTCGAGCAGGACACCGTGCGCACGCATTCCAATTTCAACAATGCCGCCTTCACGGTGACGGGATCGTATCCGCAGTTCGGCTACATTCGCAGCCTCGACGTTGGCGCGGGACGTTTCTATGACTGGGATGACATGCGCGAGGCACGGCGTGTGGCATTTCTCGGCTCCGACGCAGCCAAGCAGTTGTTCCCGGGTCGCAATCCCGTGGGCGATACGATCTATTTAAATGACTCCCCCTACACCGTTATCGGCGTCATGGCGAAAAAAAAGCAGGACTCCAGCTATGACGGCTGGGACGTGAACAAAGTCTTCGTACCCTTCGCAGCGATGCGGCGTGAGTTTCCCGACAAGCCCCCCGGGACGAACTCGACATTCGATCAGTTGCTGGTGACGCCGAAATCAGTCGAGCAACATACGGCCTGCAAGCGCGAAGTACGCGTGGCGCTGGCGCGCATGCATCGCTACGATCCGAACGACAAGGAAGCGTGTCCCATCTGGGATACGGTGCAGGAAGCGCAGGCCTTCAAGACGATGACCGATGGCATGAAATTCTTCCTGGGAGCCGTCGGGATCGTGACGCTGATCCTGGGCGGGATCGGCGTCATGAATGTGATGCTCGTCGCGGTGCGGGAGCGGACCCGCGAGATTGGAGTGCGCAAGGCCATTGGCGCTCCGGCGGGTACGATTCTGCGGCAATTTTTTATTGAGGCGCTGATCATCGCTCTGTTGAGCGGAGGGATCGGCCTGGGCGTGGCGTTTGGATTCTGTGCACTGGTCAACCTGTTGCCGATGCCGGACTTTTTTGCCGGACTGATCCCGAGTTGGAGCTCCGGGTTGATTGCCGCCGCGCTGTTGGGAGCGATCGCGGTAGGAGCAGCGCTCTACCCTGCGCGCCGAGCCGCGTCGATTGATCCGATTGAGGCACTGCGCTATGAGGCCGGCGGGTAGAGTCGTGCGGGATCTGGCCTGCAAGAGTTCAAATGCTGATTGAAATCATTCTCGAAGCCTGGATCGCACTGAAGCGAAACGTGACTCGCAGCTTTCTCACCATGCTGGGGATCGTCTGGGGCATCGCCACCGTGACTCTGTTGATCGCGTACGGCAGCAGTTTCCGCAGCGTTCTAGTGCATGGCTTTGACGCTTTTGGTAAGAGCGTGGTCATCTGCTGGCCGCAGCAGACCAGCGAGCAACCGGGCGGACAACGCGCCGGAAAGAAGGTAGTCCTCGAGCAGGCGGATCTCGACATGGTGAAGGCGTCGGCTCCGCTGGTAAAGCATGTATGCCTCGAGACGGTTCGGCGCCCGGGAATTGCCTACGGCGACCGCATGGTGGGGACAGCGCCGGTGCGCGGAGTCTGTCCTGAATATGGCGAAATGCGCAATGAAGTCCCCGCAGAAGGCCGCTGGATTAACGCCGAGGACGAACTGGAACGGCGGCGCGTGATCTTTCTGGGAGGCCGACTGAAGGAGGAGTTGTTCAGCGGACGCCCGGCGGTGGGCGAGACGGTGCAAGTCTCCGGCGTGCGCTTCACCGTGGTCGGCGTCATGGCGCGGAAGATTCAGCTCAGTAATTACTTCTCGAGCGACGATGAGTCGTCGTGGATTCCGTATTCCGCGGCTGGCGATTTGTGGAATACGCGGTACGCCGCCGTGATGGTGTTTGAGCCCATCGCTCCACAGTTCGAAAAGAAGGCGATGGCGCAGGTACTGGCCGCGGTGGCGACGCGACAGAATTTTTCACCCACCGATCCCAAGGCGTTTCAAATGTTTGGCCGGGATGAATTTCGTCCGGTCATCGATGCGCTGACCATTGGATTACAGGTCTTGCTGACCTTCATTGGAACCTTGACTCTCGGAATCGGCGGCGTGGGCGTGATGAATATCATGCTGGTGTCGGTGGACGAGCGGATTCGCGAGATCGGCCTGCGGCGCGCACTAGGAGCGCGCAAGCGCCACATCAAACTGCAATTCCTGGCCGAGACTCTTCTGATCATGCTGATTGGCGGGGCCATTGGCGTGTTGTTGTCGTATCTCATTGCCTGGTCCGTCGGGACGCTGCCCATGATGGGGCCGTTGTTTGAAGACGATTCCGGCCAAGGCGACATTCATCTGCGCATCTCGATCATGACCGTGATCCTTTCCACCGCAGTCCTGCTCGTGGTGGGCGTGATCAGCGGCCTGGTCCCGGCGATGCGGGCATCGAAGCTCGATCCGGTCGAAGCCTTGCGTTACGAATAACCAAGTGCGTAGCGACAGCCGCGCTTCGACTCTGCGCAGGGCAGGCTCTCGGCTGTCCAGCCAAGCGAGGCTCGACAAAACCGCGGGACGTCATCATCCTCGTCACAAGAATTGATTTGCTCCGCTTCCTGGTTCGCAGTACCTTGCTGCTGAAGCATTTCGTCGAGGTGAATCTTGCCGATCTCTGCCGTAGATACGATCACGCTCGCCTTCCAGCACACCAAACGGCAACTCCTGCAACCGTTTCGCTTCTGGCAGTGGACTCGACTGGCGGTCGTCGGCTTGCTGGCTGGAGAGACGGGCTCTGGCGGAAGCTTCAACTTCCCGACGAGCTTTCCGCATCAGACAGGATCTTCGCGCCATTTCATGGGACAAGGGTTCCCGAAAATTGATCCCGCGATTCTGGGCGGACTCATCGCCACTCTCGTGGTAACAGGTTTCGTTTTCGTGATTGTGATGATGTACGTGAGCAGCGTGATGCGGTTCATCCTGTTCGACAGCGTGCTAGCGAAAGAATGTCACATCCGGCAGGGATGGAGCCGCAGGCAAGGCCCTGGCTGGAGGTATTTTTTGTGGCAGTTAGCACTTATGCTGGTCATGATCGGAGGAATGGCGGTGCTGCTGGGAATCCCCGCTGGTTTTGCCTTCGGGATGGGATGGTTTAGCCCGCCTCGCGAACATGTGCTGGCGCTGGTGCTGAGCGGGATCGTGGTGTTCTTCTTAATGTTCCTTTTCTTTGTGATCGCGGCTGTGGTTCACGTGCTGACCAAGGATTTTGTGGTGCCGCAAATGGCGCTGGAGGATATTGGCGCCATCGAGGGCTGGCGGCGGCTCTGGCCCATGATTCAGGCAGAACAAGGTGGCTATGCCGTGTACGTCGGCATGAAAATCGTGTTGGCCATTGGCGCGGGGATTGTCATCGGCCTCGCGTCGGTGATTCTTGGCCTGATCGTCGCAATTCCAACCGTGGGGCTCGGCATTATTGCCGTGTTGACGGGGAAAACCGCGGGCCTGACATGGAATGTCTTTACCATCACTTTGGCAGTGGTGGTGGGATGCATTCTGCTGGCGGCGTTTCTTTACTTGATCTCGCTGATCGCGGTTCCGGCCATTGTGTTCTTCCCCGCGTATGCGATTTATTTTTTCGCGGCACGGTATCGGCCGTTGAGCCTCGTGCTATATCCGCTTCCGCCGCAAGAACCGCCGTCAATAGCGCCCGTTCCTGAACCCGCCGGATAGGAGGATCCTGCGAGCCTGCGTTGTACCTACGGCCGATTCAAGGTTGTGCAGGTTTCAGCTTCGCACTCTTTCCGTTCGGCCACGAGAATCTCCGGCCCACGATGCATTTCACGATGAGGTGGTCCGTGGAATGCGTCGTCCCAACACCGACACCGAAGTTGAACTCCCACTGCGGACCGAAATCCACATCGATGGTGGGAAAGAATTGCTGCTGTTGATCTCTGAGCGCGTCAAAGCCGGCCAGCGAACCGTAGGACGCGTAGTATTCCAGCCCGCCTGCAACCTTCCTGGTGAAGTCGTAACTGATTTTCACGTTGGGCGAAAAGGTTACGCCCTGGTTCACGCCCGGTCCGTGAAACGAGCGGTCGAGCGCCGGATTAAAGGCGAGATACCAGGGCCCGATTTTTCTGTCGACGATAGGACGTATCTCCCACGTCCAAGTGTCGGGCGAGAATGCGGCGCGCTGGTAGCCGAATTCCGTTGACAGGCTCACGCCCACCGGCCAATGCCACCTCTCAGGAGCGCGCACCCGCGGTCGGATGTGGTCCCCCACCCACTGCCATCCGCCATCCGCCTGAATGCTCGAGAAAACATAGAAGCCCACCTCGGCCCAGTCGTTGATGCCCTGCGTGATTTCGAGCGTTTCGTGTTCGGCGTGGTCGGTGGGAAGCATGCCGTCTTGCACCGTCTTGCTGCCGTCCACGGTGAAATTGGAGTGGATCTCAACCATAGTCGAACGCGGTGCCACGGTTTCCGAGCCGTAGACCTGGATTTCGTAATTGTCCTGGGCACGTGAAAAAGGGGCGAGGATGACAACTGCGAAGAGAGCCAGGAGTGCGAGTCGCGACCACGAATGGATCATGTGCCTAAAGGTGTGATGCAAGCCCGTTCTCCGCCGATGCCGCGTTTTCAAAGTGGTGGGGTGAGGACAAAACGTCTGCTTTCGAGGACTAGGATACCTACCAAAGTGGACTTTACTCTAGCCGCCGGCGATGGCCCCGATAATCAGGAAAGGCTCTTTTCCCGACGCAACTGCGTCGGGCAGCGGGGAGTCCGGAGACTCGTGGGATAGATCTTCCTCGCAGGCGAAAAAGCGCAAGAACGCTCGCCGCTGTCGGGTGTCATGGTCGCGGATAGTACCGCGAAGCATTGGATAACGGGCTTCGAGTGCGTCGAGGACCGAGCGCTGCGTGACCGGACCGTCAATCTCGATCTGGACCTCGCGGCCGACGTGCGCCAGCGTCCGAAGGTGTTGCGGAAGTTCGACTCGAATCATTGCATTCATTCGATGCGGCGCCGAGGTTAGTGTTTGTCGGCGCCGCATCTCCCCAGACGACTTCGTTCATTTCACATTGGTCTCTTGAATGTATAGCGCCTTGCAGTCATTGCCTTCGTGAATCCAATCTTCGCCGAAAATGCTGTTGGACTTCGTCACCTCGCTGCCGGATTTACCTTCGTACTGCGCCGAATATGTGACCAGCGCTGCGTGCGTTCCTAGCGGTTTAACGGTGAAATTCTTCAGCGTGTAATTTTGAAGTTCGAACTCGTCCACCATGGCAATTTCGGCTTTCTTGTCACCAAACCCGCTTCCGCCTTCCTCTATCTCGCGGAAGCCGTCGGCTAGGCTGGCGCCGAGGGATTCCTTGTTTTTGTTCTTGAAATCTTCCCAAACTCTTCGGACCTTCGATTCGAGAGCGGGTGCGGCCGATTTTGACTCGGCACCCTTCTGCTTTTCTTGAGCCGTTGTCGCACCCGTCAGCAATACCAAGCACGCGACGGCGGGGAGAATCATTTTCATGTCTTTCTCCTGGAATAAATCGCAAGCGACGCTAGCACTTGGAGAGCAGGAAAGTCAAAATCCCCACCCTTTCGAAAAAAACGCGAGAGAGTGGGGTACTCAGATTGTCTCTTGTCCTAAATTGTCTCTTGTTCCGGATTGTTTCTTACCGCGTTTCTTACCCTCGGCTCACGGCAGGGTCTGAACTTCCACCGACAGCACTGCTGGCAGATCGCGTACGATCGGATTCCAACTGTCTCCGGCATCGGCGGATGCATACACCTGTCCTCCAGTTGTGCCGAAATAAATGCCGCACTGGTCGAGCGAGTCCACGGCCATGGCGTCGCGCAGGACGTTGACGTAGCAGTTCGCCTGCGGCAGGCCTTTGGTGAGCGCCTCCCACTCGTTCCCGCCGGTGCGGCTGCGGTAGACGCGTAGCTTGCCGTCCATCACGTAGTGTTCGCCGTCGCTTTTGATGGGGACGACGTAAATCGTTTCTGGCTCGTGCGCATGCACGTCGATGACGAATCCGAAATCGGTGGGTAGGTTGCCGCTGATTTCTGTCCACTGGTCGCCGGCGTTGTCGGAGCGCATGACATCCCAGTGCTTCTGCATGAACAGCACGCCCGGTCGGGACGGATTCATCGCAATGTGATGCACGCAGTGACCAATTTCAGCGGTTGGGCTAGGGATGTATTGCGAGCGAAGTCCCTTGTTGATCGGCTTCCAGCTCTTGCCGCCGTCGTCGGTGCGGAAAGCGCCGGCAGCGGAGATCGCTATGTAGATCCGGTCGGGATTGCTGGGATCGAGAATGATGGTGTGCAGGCACATGCCTCCGGCGCCGGGCTGCCACTCGGGGCCGGTGCCGTGGCCGCGCAGTCCGGGGAGTTCGTGCCAGTTCTCGCCGCCGTCGGTGGAGCGAAACAGAGCGGCGTCTTCGACTCCAGCGTAGACGGTGTTGGGATCGGTGAGCGACGGTTCGAGATGCCAGACGCGCTTGAACTCCCACGGATGCTGCGTACCGTCATACCACTGATGAGTCGTCAGAGGTTTGCCGGTTTCAGCGGAGGCGTCGTACACGAATTTGTTGCTGTCGGCTTTGGGCATGCCGCCCGGAGCGAGCGCTTGGCCGGGAGGCGTTCCGGGCTGGTGCCAGGTTTTGCCGCCGTCGTCGGAGCGTTGAATGATCTGTCCGAACCACCCGCTGGTCTGCGAGGCGTAGATCCGGTTTGGATCGGCGGGCGATCCCTTAAGGTGGTAAAGCTCCCAGCCGGCAAAGTGCGGGCCGCTGACCTCCCAGTTTTGACGCTTGCCGTCGGCAGTAAGAATGAATGCGCCTTTGCGCGTGCCTGCCAGAACCCGTACCTTGCTCATGCATTACCCCTTTCCATGCGCACAATGCCCCAGATTTTATCTGAGGGAATGATACGTAAGTCAATATTGCGGAGCGATAAAGTCTCACACAAAACACAACGAAGCGTTGTTTAATGTTGCGCCGCGCTGCCAGGCCGCGAACTAGCGCGTTCATAGACCCGCACATAATCCACCAGCATGGTTTGCGGGAAGACGGTGGACGCGTCCGGATCTCCAGGCCAGCCGCCGCCAACCGCGACGTTGAGCAGAAGAAAGAATCGGTGATCGTAAACCCACTTCGCCCCCTTGGGCAGGTCGGCGGGAGTGCGAGTCGCGTAAAGATGGTCATCGACGTAGAAACGGATCGTGTTCGGTTCCCACTCCACGGCGAAGATGTGAAAGTCGTCGGCAAAGCGCTGATCGCCGGGAAGAGCGTAAGGAGTGCCGATGCCGTTTGCCCCGGAATATCCCGGACCGTGAATGGTGCCGTGAACGAGCGCGGGCTCTTTGCCGATGTTCTCCATGATGTCAATCTCGCCGCAGGCGGGCCAGCCTGGTTTCTCGATGTCGTCGCCCAGCATCCAGAACGCAGGCCAGATTCCCTGTCCACGAGGAATCTTGATGTGCGCTTCGAATCGTCCGTAGGCCTGCGAGAACTTACCCTGGGTCTTCAGGCGTGCGGAAGTGTAGTTTCTGGTGGCGTCGTCGGGACCAATGTATTTCTCCCGCAGCACCCTGATGACGAGGTTGCCGTCCTTTTGTGAGGCGTTTTCAAGACGGCTGGTGTAATACTCAAGCTCGTTGTTGCCCCAGCCTCCTCCGCCCGTTTCGGTCACCCATTTGTTGGAGTCGACCGCGGAGCCGTTGGGGCCGTTGAACTCGTCGCTCCAGACCAGTTTCCAGGCCGGAGCGGCAGGTGGGGGCGCCTGCGCGGCCGCATTTACTCCGACCACACATGCGCCAACCAACAGAATCATTCCTAACAAAGTTGGGTGCTGCCATCTGAATCTCATCGATACTCCCCGTGAAATTGGAGGTCGTTTGGACTATACCCACGCACTATACTCGCGCACTATACTCACAACGAAGCGATTCGTGCCAGGAGGACCCCGTGTCCAACGAACAGACCAGACGAACCTTCTTGAAATTATCTGCCGTGGGGTTGACCGCGACCGCAACCTCCGATTTGGCGTCGGCATTGACACCTTCCGCGGCCGCCCCGCAAGGGGACATCACGGTTCGCGTGACCAGCGGCAAGCTCCGCTACGCTTCGGCGGAAACTTTGACCTGGCGAACCAGGGGCCGGACGGCGGAGAACGCGATTGTGCTGGACCCCAGCAAGAAGTTTCAGGAAATGCTCGGGTTCGGCGCCGCTTTTACAGACGCGGCGTGTTACACGTTCAACCAACTTTCTTCGCCGGCTCGCGATGAGTTGTTTCACGAGCTGTTTCATCCGTCGGAAATGGGGCTCAATGTTTGCCGCACCTGCATCGGGTCCAGCGACTATTCCACTGAAATCTTCAGCTATGACGAAGGTGAGCCCGATCCCGAAATGAAGAGGTTTTCGATCGCACACGACCAGGCGTATGTTCTGCCGATGCTGCGGCAGGCGCGGAAGGCGAATCCAGACCTGTTCCTATTCTCGTCGCCGTGGAGCCCTCCGGGATGGATGAAAGTGGGGGGATCGATGCTGGGCGGGTCGATTCGGCAGCGCTACTTCGGCCCGTATGCGGAGTATTTTGTGAAGTTTCTGCAGACTTATGCCGCGGAGGGCGTGCCGGTGCAGGCAGTCACGGTGCAAAACGAAGTGGATACCGATCAGGATGGCAGAATGCCCGCATGCCTGTTTCCCCAGGAATACGAAATCGGATTCGTCAAGAACCATCTTGGCCCATTGTTTCGGCAGAAGGGTCTCTCCACGAAGATCTGGATTCTCGACCACAACTACAATCTGTGGGGTCGTGCCATCTGCGAACTTGACGACGAGGACCTTCGCAAATATTGCACTGCGGTCGCCTTTCACGGATACGTGGGCACGCCGGAAATGATGGACAAGGTGCACGAGTCGCATCCCGATGTGCAACTGTATTGGACCGAAGGTGGTCCCGACTACACATCGCCCGACTATGCGACCGACTGGGTGAACTGGGGGAAGACGTTTACGCAGGCGAGTCGTCACTGGTGCCAGGCGCTAAGCGGCTGGAATCTGGCGCTCGATGAAAAAGGTCGGCCGAACATCGGCCCGTTTCCGTGCGGCGGGATGGTTACGATCCATTCTCAGACAAAGGAGATCACGCGCAGCGGTCAGTACTGGGCTTTTGCGCATTTTTCGCGCAACGTCCGGCGAGGGGCTAAGAGGTTCGAATCTGCTTGCCAGATCGCCGGCGTGGAGCAAGTTGCCTTCGAGAATCCCGACGGGCAGAAAGTTCTGGTCGTGACGAACTCCGGGCCCGCGAGAACCGCAACCCTGAAACAGGAAAACCAGACAGCTGAACTTGCCTTGGCGCCGGATTCCGTGACTACCTTGTTGTGGAGTTGATCCGGCACTCTGTTTTCTACTCGGTGGGAGGGATCGCTGCCTCCCGAGGGAAAGAATTACATTGTGTTCGTTGCGGGGCTGCGTGACAATCGTCTGAAAATCAAGTAGTTAGGTTTTGGCACGCTTTGTGCAACCTTTTTCACGTTCCTGTCCTCAGATGGATGCTAGTTGCTTGGCTGGCGAAGCGACGGACGCCGCAGTTTGTGCGCCTCGATTCGACCGCTGCGGGATTCGCCCTCGTCTGTTGCCATCGCCTCATGACGCGGTATCCGAGAACCGCGCGGCAGAATGGCTGAAGGCCCTTCCTGGTTCAGCAGTCGGAATCCTAGAGCTGTGTGTTGTTCCTGATGTTTGTAGGGGTGGGACCGCCCGCTGAATCGCGGGTTTTGGAGGACGTGTCAGATGCGATTGCTAAGCGCTCGACTGATCGTCTCGCTCATTATTGGCGTCACGCTGGTATCGCTTTGCTCTTCGTATTACCAGGTTCTAATGCTGAACCGCAGCCTGCAGAAAGACCTGCAACGGCGCGCGGAAGTATTAGGAGAGAGTCTCGCCAGGAACGTAGAACGCGATCTGGACCGGGACGCGCAACATGCCTTGCAGCGCACCGTCCAGCAGTTCGCCAACCGGGAACATCTGGCGGGACTGGCGGTCTACGATCCGCAAGGCCATCCCATTGCCGTCACGACCAACCTTCAGCCACTGATGGCGAGTGCGCCCGCAATCGTGTTGCAAGCCCTCCAGCAAAATCATGACACAAACGCTTTTCTGCGGATGGGAAGCGCTTCGATCCACATCTATGCTTTGCCCTTGCATCGGGGCGATGAACTCATCGGCAGTTTGGCGATCATTCACGACTCTGGGTACATCCGGCGAGAGAGCCTTCGCATCTGGCGGGAGACCTTCCTGAGCGCATTAGCGCACGTTTTCCTGATCGTCCTGATCACGTTGCTGATTGTGCGCTGGAGCATCACCGGACCGATCGCGCGAACCGCCAACTGGATGAAGGCTCTGCGCACCGGGCGTGGCGTGGTACGAATCAAAGTGCCGGATTTGGAGATGTTTCGTCCGCTGGCGCGGGAGGTGGCGACTTTTGCAGAGAGCCTGAACGTCGCCCGCTCGGCTGCCGCGTTGGAAGCTCGATTGCGTGAAACGGGAGAATCCATGTGGACGGCCGATCGGCTGGCGGTGCACGTTCGCGCCCGATTGGAAGATGGCAGGCTTTTCGTGGTTTCGAACCGCGAACCCTACATGCACGTTCGGCGGGGCAAAGCGGTCGAAGTCAACGTGCCGGCCAGCGGCCTGGTTACAGCGATGGAACCGGTGCTTCGCGCGTGCGATGGCACCTGGGTGGCGCACGGGTCTGGCGACGCCGACCTCGAAATGGTGGACGCGCATGACCGCTTGCTGGTCCCGCCCGATGATCCGCGATATATCCTGCGGCGAATCTGGCTGACAAAAGAAGAGGAGGAAGGGTATTACTACGGGTTTGCCAACGAGGGGCTCTGGCCTCTTTGCCATATCGCCCACACCCGCCCGCTGTTTCGCGCCAGCGACTGGAAGCATTATCAGGAAGTGAACCGAAAGTTTGCGGACGCCCTGCTCGAAGAAATGGAGAACATCCGCAGACCGGTGGTATTGGTACAGGACTATCACTTTGCCCTGTTGCCCCGAATGATCAAGCAGGCCAGACCCGACGCTCGCGTCGCTATCTTCTGGCACATCCCGTGGCCGAATCCGGAGGCTTTCGGGATTTGCCCCTGGCAGCGGGAACTGGTGGACGGGTTGCTGGGCGCCGACCTTGTCGGGTTCCACATTCAGGCGCACTGCACGAACTTCCTGCAAACAGTCGACCGGATCGTCGAATCACGCATCGACTGGGAGCACTTCTCCGTGCAGCGCCTTGACCATCACACGACGGTGCGGCCGTTCCCCATCAGCGTGGAATTCGCGGATGTCCTCGCAAACCCGTCGCGCGAATCGGCCTATGAAGAACGCGGAACACTTCTGAAGGCGCTCGGTGTCGAAGCCGCTCTGATGGGCGTGGGGGTCGACCGGTTGGATTATACGAAGGGCGTGTTGGAAAGGTTTCTGGCGGTCGAGCACTTTCTGGAAAAGTATCCGCGCTACCAGGGCGTCTTTACTTTTGTTCAGATTGGCGCTCCCACCCGCACCCACATCAAGCGTTATCACGACTTGCAGGCTGAAGTGGAGGCGGAGGCCGACCGCATCAACTGGCGATTCCAGGCGAATCAATGGAAGCCCATCGTCCTGTTGAACCGGCAGCACAGTCACCAAGAGATCCAGCCCTATTACCGTGCCGCCGATTTGTGTCTGGTAACCTCTTTGCACGATGGCATGAACCTTGTGGCGAAGGAATTCGTCGCCGCCAGAGGCGACGAACGCGGAGTGCTTATCCTCAGTTGCTTTACCGGCGCGGCTCGCGAGTTGCGAGACGCTCTTCAGATCAATCCTTACGATATCGATCAGACCGCCGAGGCGATTCGCGCGGCCCTCGAAATGCAACCCGAAGAAAAGCAAATGCGTATGCAGAGAATGCGGAAGATGGTGCGTGAACACAATGTGTACCGATGGGCAGGAAGTCTGATTGGAGAGCTTTGTGAGGTGCGCCTGGACGTTACGGAAGGAGGCAGCAATAAATTCCGGGCGGGAGCCTCTGTGGGATAGCGGAGAAAAGTCCCTCAAGGAAGGGTTCGGCCTTACCGTCCCCGAGCCGGTGTCGAAAGGGAAGCCGGTTCTCCCGAGGATCATTCACGCGCGCTCCCGAGCGTTCCCTTCAGGTCCCAGACTTGCATTGGCCAGATCGAAGTAAGCGTTCGGGAGTTTGGGAGCGATCTTCATCCTGCGAGGAACAGTTTCCTTCTCAATCTGCCGAAGAACCGTCTCCGCCGCAGATACGCCCAATTCCGACAGCCACGTGCGCATGTCCTCCGCGAGCGGCTCTAGAACAGTCATGCAGTCGAGGTCCACGGAAGCTACTGGCAATTCCAGTTCCGGCGGCAGAGTTGCATCGATTGCGACTATGCCTTCGATCCCTCGTTGCTGAAGCTGGACAGAAATGTTGTGCCACCCGGAGGAGCAATCCCAAGTCCCGAGAGCGAGCAGATAGCCTCTGCGGTGCAACAGACTTTGCACACCGGCCAGCACCCGGGCGACCGGAGCAAGGCCGATGTCAGAGGTTATGGCCGCAATAAGACGGGTCCGCTTCGTTCGCAGAGCCCGCGCCCACAGATTTGGACGATAGTTCAACTCTGCAGCCGCGTGGAAGACCCGATCTTTTGTTCGCTGCGGTATCGCCCGCGATGCAGGAGTATTGTTTAAAACTGCGGAAACCGAACATGCCGCAAGTCCGACTCGTGCGGCAACGGTACGAAGGCTGACCACGGCTTTTTTGTCCGACAAATCTCCCCCCTCATCCTGTTGATTCAGGATTTCTCAAGCCCTCTCAATAGGTGGCGCAGGTCTCGCTTAAGACGACGAAGTCAGGTGCAAACGGGAAACCCATTCGTGGGGAAACCAAACTACGAGAGTTTGGAGAGCCTTCTGCGACGTTGCAGAGGATGTACAACTACTTTGGAGCAGACCGGGTCAGATAGTCCAACTCAAAAAATCCATAGTAAAGATTAGCCCAGCGATGGATCGGAGAAGTTGCTCCCACAGACTACTGCCTCGCGATTCGGCCGCGCTTGCGCGCCTCCTCGCAGGCCTCGATCGGGTCGCGCCCGGTGACCTCTTTGTACCAGGCAGGATGGAATGTCCACGCCCAGGCTTCACTAACCGCACCGCGAATCATGGCCTGAAACGTGCCGGGCTCGCCGATGGTGCTGAGGTAAATGTGAATGAAGATTCCGCCGAGCATAATCACAGCGGAGATATCGTGCAGCACGTAGCTGATCGCGACCGGCCAACGTCCAAACGTGCGCGCGCCCTTCCATAGAATAATCCCGGTGATCACAAAAACCACGGAGCCAGCTACGATCTCCCAGAACTGCACTTTCTGTCCGGCATTGAAGAAGCCGGTATCGGGCGGATCGTGTTTTTCTTTTCCGCCGACGATTTTCCCAAGATTGCGCATCCACCTCGAGTCGGCTGAGGTCCACTTCATCGGCTGCATCCAGTTCAGCATCTGCAGGCCGAAAAAAACGACGAATCCCACACCAAACCAGGGATGCATGGCGCGGCTGAGCGGGCCGCCTCCGAAGATGGGGGTGAACCAGCGGAAAAGCCACGGCAGATAAATTCCAAATCCGGTGAACAACGCCAGGAAAAAGAAGAGAGCGACCATCCAATGCAGGCAGCGCGTATAAACACGATGACGCAGCAGTTCGCCTTCGTACACTTCGTTTTGCCCGATCCGATCGAAGGCGTCGCGCGCTTTGTCGTCGAAACGGTCCACGGCAGTCGACATCAGCTCTCCTTCCCGGGCTGCGGCTGCCTGAGCGGTGGTTCCGGTTGCGGCCGGCGTGGTCCGACGGCTACGTAGTGCAGCAAGACTCCCACTAAACCGAACAACGCGAACGTTCCCAGCACTGGCTTGAACAGCCACTTCCAAACGGTATAGCTCCACGGAATCACCGGGTTCTTAGGGAGGCCGCCGTAGCGCTCCGGATTCTCCGCGTCATGCAAGACGTAAACCACGTGCGTGCCGCCGATCGATTGCGGGTCGTACACGCCTGCTTTTTCAAATCCAAAGTTCTCGCGGAGTTGTTTGGCCCGCTCTTCCGCGATGTACTTCATGTCGTCCTTAGTTCCAAATTTCAGGCATCCGGTGGGACAAGCCTTGATGCACGCCGGCTCCAGACCTCCGCCGACGCGGTCAGAACACAGCGTGCACTTGTAGACTTTCTTTGTCGCCGGATTGAACTTGGGAATGTCATAGGGACATCCCGAGACGCAGAACTCGCAGCCAATGCAGTTTTCCTGCTGGAAATCTACAATGCCGTTGGTGTACTGCACGATCGCGCCATCCGCGGGACAGGCGCGCAGGCAGCCGGGATCGGCGCAGTGCATGCACTGGTCCTTGCGCATGAGCCACTGGATCGTGCCGTCTTCCCGTTGGTGTTCGTTGAACTTGATCAGGTTCCAGAAGTTCCAGCGCGTCTGCGGCATCGTCTGGTAGGTATTGTCGAACGTGGTGGGACTGAATGGCATATCGTTCCACTCGACGCACGCGACCTCGCAGGCCTTGCAGCCAATGCAAATCGTGGTATCGATCAGCTTGCAGACTTCCGGATCGCGCTGCATGTCGAAACCGGCCGAGGGCCCGGAGTGTCCCGAGATTTGCCTGATCTGAAGTGTCTTGCGGTCGCTCATTATTGTGTGCTCGGTGGCGCTCTAAACCTTCTCGATCTTCACTAAAAATCCCTTGAACTCCGGCGTGAACGCATTCGGATCGATCACCGTCGGAGTTAACTGATTGGTCAGAGTCTTCGCGGTCTTGCCCTCGTCTTCCGCAATGCCGCGGAATCCCCAATGAATGGGGATGCCAATCTGGAACATCTCCTTGCCGTCGATCTTCATGGGACGGATGCGGCGCGTGACCATGGCCTTGGCAATGTAGTGGCTGCGCGCGCTGGTGACTCTGACTTTCTCTCCGCCGCGAATGCCCATGCGGTCCGCCAATTCCGCGGGTACTTCCACGAAAGGCTCGGGCACCAGTTGCACGTTCATGGGATTGTTCTTGGTCCAGTAGTGATAGTGTTCCGTCAAACGGTACGTTGTGCAGATCACGTTGAAGCCTTGTTCCACCGTGCCGTACTTGTCCATATCGGTTTTGTATTTCTTCACGACCGGATTCGTGGACTGATTCGGGTGCAAAGGATTCGCGATCGGGCTCTCGATCGGCTCGTAGAATTCGGGAAATGGTCCGTCCGCCATGGCGCCCAACGGCACGAACAGGCGGCCCACGCCCTCCGGATTCATGATGAACGGTCCCATGTGGTCTTTCGGCGGTGAATCACCTTTAAAATCGGGCACGTCAACTCCGGCCCAGGATTGCTTAGCCTCGTCCCACCAAACCTGCCGGCGAGGTGGATCCCAGGGCTTGCCGTCGATATCACACGAAGCGCGGTTGTACAGCACGCGCCGGTTCAACGGCCAGGACCACGCCCAATTCGGATAAACGCCCAACCCGGATGGATCCTCCGTACCGCGACGCTGAGTCATCGCGCCAGCCTCAGTCCAGGAGCCGCAGTACAGCCAGTTACCGGAGAGAGTGGTGCCGTCATCTTTGAGCCAAGCGAAGCTGGGCAACTGCTGGCCGGCTTTAATCGTCACATTCGTCTTGGGATCGGTGATGTCGGCAGTTGCTTTCCCGTTGATCTCCTTCGCGACTTCTGCCAGCGACGGGCTGTACGGATTCGTGTACGCAAAAGATGCGTTCAGGATCGGGTCGGGGAATTTGCCGCCGTCCTTCTGATACAGTTCGCGAACTTTCAAGAATATCGTTGCCAGGATTTCCTGATCCAGCCTGGCTTGACCGGGCGGGGGCAGTGCGACGTTTTTCCACTGCAGCCAGCGGGCGGAATTCACAAACGTTCCATCCTTCTCGGCAAAGCCCGCGCCCGGCAGGCGATAAACAGTGGTGTTGATCTGCTTCATGTCGTCGGTCGAGATGCCGGGAGCGCGCCAGAACTCGCTGGTCTCATCGGGATAGATTTCGCAAACCACCAGCCAGTCGGCCTTCTTCAAGGCGGCGATGTTTTTCTCCGAATCAGGCCCAATCATTACGCCATTCATGCCGAAGGCGAAGATGCCCTTTACATTGCCTTCGTACATGTCGTTCCAGATGTTCACCCAGGAATAGTTGCGATCGATTTTGGGCAGATAGTGAAATGCGAAGTCGTTTTCTTTGGTCGCTGCGGGACCGTACATTGCTTTGAGGAGCGACACGGTGAACTTCGATGTGTTCGACCAGTAGTTGTACGAATCCCACGGGTCGGGCTTTGACATTGTCGGAGTGCTTCGCTTTACGTAGGTGGCGAGATCCACGTCGGCTGGGTTAGGCATCTTCAAATATCCCGGCAGGATGTCGAAGATGCCCGCCATGTCGGTAGCGCCCTGGATATTCGAGTGTCCACGCAGTGCGTTCACGCCCCCGCCGGCGCGCCCGATGTTCCCCATCAGCAACTGCAGCATGGCCGCGGTGCGGATAATCTGGGTACCGAAACTATGCTGGGTCCAGCCCACGGCATAGATGATGGTCGAGACCTTTTTCATGTCCCCGTCTTTGCGAACCGAGGTGTAAAGATCGGCCGCCTTCAGGAACTGGTCTTGCGGAATTCCGGTAATACGCTCGACCATCTCCGGGGTGTAGCGCTCGTACTGCTTCTTGAGAAGTTGGAAGACGCAGCGCGGATGCTGCAGGGAAAGATCAAACGCAATCTTCGGCGGCAACATGGGCGCCAGCGCGGCTCCGCCTTTCGCGCCGGCGGGGCTCGCAGCCTGATGCCCCTGCCCCTGCCCCGTGTCGCTGCCCCTGGCGTGTGAGGCCGGCTGCTCTTGGAACGCCGGCGTCGGCATAACCGGCTTTCCAGTCAGGTCTCCGCCTTCTTCGTAGTTCCAGGTCGCCTTGTCGTAAACCTGTTTCTCCGCATCAAAACCAGAGAACAGTCCGTCATCCGGCAGCTTGAATCCATCCTTGATGATGAACGCCGCATTCGTGTAATTGACGAGGTAGTCGTGGGCAATGCGGTTGTTCTGCACCGCGTAGTTGATCAGCCCGCCCAGGAAGGCAATGTCGGAGCCCGCGCGAATTTGTACGTACATATCCGCGGTCGCGGCGGTCCGCGTAAGGCGCGGATCGACCACGATCGTCTTCGCGTTGCGGTGAATCTTTGCCTCAATCGCCCACTTGAAGCCACAAGGATGGTTTTCCGCTGGATTCCCACCCATGATCAACATCATGTCGGTGTTCTTGATGTCGATCCAGCCATTGGTCATCGCCCCGCGTCCGAATGTTGGCCCCAAACTGGAGACCGTAGGGCCGTGTCAAACCCG
>OBLT010000459.1_pt1 | contig 26768 bp, 22 predicted proteins | sample 1518721 | NCBI WGS metagenome assembly OBLT01 (sample SAMEA3539307, study PRJEB22396) | soil metagenome | biome: tundra; feature: field; material: soil | place: USA | collected 2010-05 | depth 0.15 m | reverse complement strand
ATCGCGGTCAAGGTCGCGGAAATGGCACAGGATCACAGTGCGGCCTTCCCGAAAATCGTGGTGCAAAATACCTGAGGAAACGCCGATTTAATCAGCTGTTTGCCCTGAGCTTGTCGAAGGGTAGCAGTTTCGTAGGTTGCGTTAGCGGCCTCATCACGTAACCCAACGTGCGCTATGTTGGGTTACCCAGTGCGTGGTTGTTGCCGACTTGTCGGCTGTACAACCACGGTCTCCCCCTTGCGGGGAAAAAACGCTACCCAACCTACGAAACTAAATGAGTCCGGGTGTCTCAGAGCGTAGCGATGAGCCATTGCAGCATGCAGAGGTGATGAGCAGAGGAACCGCAACGATTTAATGTGACCGCGTTCGTCTGCCTCCATTAAGTCAGCAGAAAATGCCTGATCAAGTAAGGCGCAATACCGCAAGCGACCGCCAGAGAAAATAGCGCAACCGAGCTGCGGCGCACGTTGGTCGGCACCTTCAGCAAATCAAAGAACGCTGCCCCAAAAGCCAGTGCGGCAACCGCCCAAAACAACACAAGGCGAGCATGGAGCGTTTCTAGTCTGGAGGGTATTGCTCCCCAGGACGGCAGTTGAACCTCCCAATACCACCAGAAGGCAACAAAGTTCAGCGCGACTACGATGCACGCGACCAGGGCGAGCCAGCGAAAAGCCGGCAAAAAGTATCGGTCCAGAAAGTCACTGATCATTTTCATAACGAGATAAAGACACCGTGTGTTGTTCGGGTTTTTGTATTTTCTACGATCAGCGCATGGTTGTGCAACCGGCACGATTAGTTAATACCTTTAGCGCTGCCGCCAAAATATATTCCCCAAAATATATTCCAGGGATAAGTACGGTTGAAATACCGCGCAAAAAAAGGGGCCCGAAGGCCCCTTTGATTTTATCCTTACTTATGTTGCGCGCTAAGGTGCGTTGTATGCCGCAGGCGCCTGAACCGAAGCTGAATTACCCTTGGCGTCTTGAACCTGAACTTGCCAATTATACGATCCGGTTGTCAGGGTAACGCCGGCAGTAGCGAGATTCACACTAAGCACTGTACTTGCCACAGTGATACCGTTAGTCCCCAAGTTCTGCAAGCTATAGGTGAAGGGTAAGAATGCCGGGGCAGTTCCAGGTGCAGTCCAACTGAACGTTGGTGTGTCTGCGCCTGATGCTGTAGAGACCGCCAGGCTCTGCGCCAAGTTACTGGAAGTAAGCACAGCGCTAACGCTGCCCGTTATGATCTGGGTAGACAGGTCGGAGAAGGTCACCAGGAACCCATAGCTATCCCCCACAGCCGGGGTTGCGCCGTTAAGATTTACACTCATCGAGCTGTTGTTCGGGTCTATCCCCATGTCGAACGGTACGGCCACATTGGGTCCCGATATCAACGTCACGTTGACGGCGTGCAGGGTTCCGTCAGCAACGCCCAAATTGACATTGTAGCCGCTGCAGCTTACCCCACAGTTGTAGTAATTCGTCTGGACGATGGCTGACGCGCTGGTCGTGGGCAGCGTGATGTTTTCCGTTGTGCTGCCGCTCACCGTAAACGCCGAGGCATTGCCATTGACGCCGTAGATAAAGTCCCCGGTATCGATCACGCCATTGTTGTTGTTGTCAACAATGACAGCCAACCCGTAGCTGCCGCTGGAGACGCCCGTAATACTATAACTTGCACCGCTCACCGGTGGGCTCGCCTGACTTCCGACGACGGTATAATAAAAACTGCCATTGCCATGAGGAGGGTGTACGATGACCAACATCGGCCCTGCGGCAGTCCCGGTGAATGTGACCGTGCCGGAAACGGTGTTTAACCCGGTTGGAGTGCCGATGAGCACCGGACCCACCACCAAAGACGGCGTGCTGATACCCGCAGTGTTGTTGGCAGTCAGCTTGAAATAGGTACTGGCGTTGGTCAGACCCTTCAGGAAATAGACGTTAGTATTTGTACCCTGCGCATTAAAGGTTGCGGTGCCGCCGCCGGTAGCAGTATTAGTTGCACCCCAAGAGACCGTGTAGGTGGTCGCGGTCTCATTGCCGTTAGCATCCGTAGGCGGATTATATGAGATGAAAGCCGAGTTGTTTCCGGGAGAGACACCATTTATGGACGGTGCTGATGGTGTCGTCACTGTTGGGTCGGCCAGCGCAATGCTGGCGGTAACATCGGACGAAACAATGGTTGTAGTTGCAGTCCCCGCAGGGTCCGATGCATTGGCTAGTCCCGTGTGGAGCGAATCCATGGTCGCCACAACATTATAGCTTCCGGGCTGCAGACCTCTGATCGTGTAAGCGCCAGAACCGGAAGTGAGGGTGATGCGCGTTCCGCCATTCGCGGAGCAACCGCCTCCGCCGCATGTGTTGCCTGTGTTGTAAACCAGCAGAGAAACGGGGCCGGCGGCTTGCGTTCCAGCATAGCTTACCGTGCCGGAGATGCTGTTGGACGCGACAGCGGGCGATGACACGAAATCATTCCCCGTGATCGCTGTCGAGCTGCCTGCCGGTACTGTGACAGGTATGTTGGTAGGGCTGAAAGTGTAGCCAGGTAAAGAGGGCGTTAAGGTATAGCTCCCCGAGGCCAAGTTGAAGCTGTAATTACCAATTGCATTGGTGGTTTGCGTGCTGTTTGTCCCGCCGCTTACCGTGATCGTCACACCTGGTGGCCACGTGCCGGTTACCGTGCCGGATACGGGGGTAAGGGCAGGTGTGACAGAATTGCTCGCCGACGATGCTGGACTGTTACCCACACTGTTGGTGGCCTTCACCGTGAAGGTATAGGCAGTGCCGTTGGATAGACCCGTAATAGTGTGGGTCAATACGGTCGTACCGGCATTGCTGTCTGTTCCACCCGCCGGGATGGAGGTCACGGTGTAGCCGGTGATGGCTGTACCGCCAGTGCTCGCTGGTGCGGTGAAACTCACGGTCGCCGATGCGTTGCCTGCCGTAGCAATAACGGCGGTCGGTACGCCGGGGACGGTAAACCCCGTAACAGGTGTGACTGAATTGCTCACCGACGATGCTGGACTGTTACCCACACTGTTGGCGGCCACCACCGTAAAGGTGTAGGCCGTGCCGTTGGATAGACCCGTGATAGTGTGGGTCAATCCGGTCGTACCGGCATTACTGTCTGTTCCACCCGCCGGGCTGGAGGTGACGGTGTAGCCGGTGATGGCTGTACCGCCAGTGCTCGCCGGTGCGGTGAAGCTTACCGTAGCCTGACCATTACCCGCGGTGGCGAGGACAGAGGTCGGTGCGCCGGGGACGGTGACGGGCGTGACAGAATTGCTCGCCGACGATGCCGGACTGTTACCCACACTGTTGGTGGCAACCACCGTGAAGGTATAGGCAGTGCCGTTGGATAGACCCGTGATAGTGTGGGTCAATCCGGTCGTACCGGCATTACTGTCTGTTCCACCCGCCGGGCTGGAGGTGACGGTGTAGCCGGTGATGGCTGTACCGCCAGTGCTCGCCGGTGCGGTGAAAGTCACCGTTGCTGTGGTATTGCCAGCCGTGGCGGTGCCGATGGTGGGCGCGCCGGGGACGGTGGTCACCAGAGTAGGCGTGACTGAATTGCTCGCCGTCGATGCTGGACTGTTACCCACGCTATTGGTGGCTACCACCGTAAAGGTGTAGGCCGTGCCGTTGGTCAGGCCGGTGATAGTGTGGGTCAATCCGGTCGCACCGGCATTGCTGTCTGTTCCAGCCGCCGGGCTGGAGGTGACGGTGTAGCCGGTGATGGCTGCACCGCCATTGCTCGCCGATGCGGTGAAAGTCACGGTCGCCGATGCGTTGCCTGCCGTAGCGATAACGGCGGTCGGTGCGCTTGGGACGATGGCAGTGAGCGATGGCGTAACGGAATTGCTCGCCGTCGAAGCTGGACTGTTACCCACACTGTTGGTGGCCACCACCGTGAAGGTGTAAGGCGTGCCGTTGGTCAGGCCGGTAACTGAAATCGGGCTGGTGGTTCCGGTCGCCGTGATGTTGCCTGGGCTGGAGGTTACGGCGTAGCCAGTGATGGCAGCACCGCCATTGTTCGCAGGAGCCGTGAAGCTCACCGTAGCCAATGTATTTCCGGGTGATGCGGTGACAGTGGTTGGTGCGCCGGGTGCGGTAACGTTACTTCCGCCTCCGCCTCCACCTCCACCGCCGCAAGCGGCAACGGCGATACTGAAAAGTATTGCCAACAGGAATTTAATCGTCTTCATGGTAATTTCCCTTCTTGATTTTAACGAATCGGAAAAAACGGGTGCAACACAAACAATCACAGCATCTCGCTAAACAAATCTTTAATTACACGCACACAGGAGACCCTACTCATCCCCTATTTTCGAACTGAGATTACTCTATGTGATATTGCTTAGTCAATATCAATTGACCATTCCCAATAAATTTCATAAATAATTCATACACTATCGTCGTGCCGGTGCTTTAGCGGTGCGGTGGCGAGCCTGCGCCTGTCGCATTGGTTGATTTACCTGCATTCATTTGTGCTTTGGCATTTTCGGGCAATTCGACCCGTTTGACCACGCCGCCTTCCGATAACAGCACATAGCGTCGATTTACTTCTTTGACTGTGACACCGGGCACCACTTCCGCATTGATTCTGATCGCTTGCGCCGGCTTGCTGTTAGCCGCCAGTATCGCAACACTCTCGGCCGGATTGCTCGCGACTACCACGCCTTTTAATTGAAAATTGCTGGCGACGGCAGCATTCGAATGACCGCCTAACAAGCCCGCCGCCGCATCCAGTCTTGGGGCAGGCTGTTTCGTCTGGGGTGGTGCTGCGACCGCACGCATTGGCGGCTTGAACAATTGCATCGCCCAATATGCAGCCGATACGCACAAGGCGATGAACAATACAAAACTTGCAATCAGGGGCAGGCGTTTCATTGCGTTCCTTTTAATTGTCCATCCCAGATGCCTTTACAGCAGCCGTCATTCCGGCCTACGCCGGAATGACGGAGTTTTTTGTATTTCAAAGAGCATTCCATTTTATTAGCGCACCAACTGGTTGATCTCGATGATCGGCATCAGCACGGCCAGCACGATCAGCAGCACCACCACGCCCATCGCCAGTATCAGCGCCGGTTCCAGCAATCCGGCCATGGTCATCGCGCGGCGTTCCAGATCCTGCTCCTGCGCGTTGGCGGCGCGTTCCAGCATCGCCGGCAATTCTCCGGTGACTTCACCGGCGCGGATCATGTGGATCAGCATCGGCGGGAAATGTTTGTGCGCCGACAGCGCGCGCGCCAGGCCGACGCCTTCGCGCACACTGCCCGCAGCCTCTTCGACTTGTGCGCGCATGGCGACATTGGTCAGGGTGTCGCGGCTGGTTTGCAACGCGCGCAATATCGGCACGCCGGAACCGGTGGTGATTGCCAATGTGCTGGCGAAGCGCGCCGTGTTGAGGCTGCGCTCGAATTTTCCATACAGCGGTGCGTTCAATAACCAGGTATGCCAGCGCATCTTGATCGCGGGGTCTTTTAGTGCGCGATGCCAGGCAAATGCCAGCGCGATGACAATAAGCAAAACGATCCATCCGTAATTACGCACGAAATCCGAAACGCCCAACATCACCGTGGTCAGGAACGGCAGCTTTTGTTTGGTATTGGCGAACACCGACACGATTTGCGGCACCACGTAGGTGAGCAAAAAGATCACGATCAAAAATGCCACCACGGTGACGATCGCCGGATAGGTAAACGCGAGCTTGACCTTTTGCACCAGCGCATTGCGCCGCTCGATGTAGTCGGAAAGCCGCGACAGCACACGCGCCAATTGGCCGATCTGTTCACCGGACGCGACCAGCGCGCGATAGATGTCGGCAAAGTCGCGCGGATGCAGCGCCAGCGCATCGGACAGCGATGCACCGCCCATCACTTCCGAGCGGATCGAAGCGATCAAGTCACGCACATAGGTGCGTTCGGCTTGCTCCAGCAATGCGGAAAATGCCTGCTCCAACGGCAGGCTGGCTTCCAGCAGACTCGCCAGCTGGCGCGTGAACAGTGCCAGCTCGATTGTAGACAGATGATCGCCGAATGCGCTGCGTTTGGTTAGTCCCGCCTCGTCGATCTGGGTCGCAATCGCGTCGACCGTAATCGGCACCAGGCCCTGCGCGCGCAAATCTGCGCGCGCGGCACGGGCACTGTCTGCGCTGACTACGCCTTTTTTGGTAGCGCCAATCGCATCGACGGCTTCATAGCTGAATGCTGGCACGGCGTATCCTTAATCCTAGGCCTTGGTGACGCGCAACAATTCCGCCTGCGTCGTCGTGCCATCTGCCAACCAGCGCTCGCCATCCTCGCGCATGGTGCGCATCCCGTCTTGCTGCGCGGTGGCGTGGATCTCGGCTTCCGATGCGCGATTATGGATTTGCGCGCGGATCTGATCGGTGGTCAGCAATAATTCATACACGCCGATCCGACCCTGATAGCCGGTGTGGCCGCATTTGTCGCAACCGGCCGCTTGCCACAATTTGCCATCATGCCGTTTGCAGTGCTCACATAATTTGCGCACCAGACGCTGCGCGACTACACCGAGCAGCGACGACGACAACAGGAACGGTTCGATGCCCATGTCGAGCAAACGCGTGATTGCCGCTGCCGAATCATTGGTGTGCAGGGTCGCCAGCACCAGGTGGCCGGTCAACGATGCCTGCACCGCGATCTGCGCAGTTTCCAGATCGCGGATTTCGCCGATCATGATGATGTCCGGGTCCTGCCGCAAGATCGCGCGCAGTGCTTTGGCAAACGTCATGTCGATGCGCGGATTGACTTGAGTCTGGCCGATGCCGTTCAACTCGTATTCGATCGGATCTTCGACCGTCAGGATATTGGTGCTTGTGGTATTCAACCGCGATAGCGCGGCATACAGCGTGGTGGTCTTGCCGGAACCGGTCGGCCCGGTGACCAGCACGATGCCGTGCGGCTGTGCGATCAATTTGTCGAATTGCGCCAGCACCCCCGCGCTCATGCCCAGATTCTGCAAGTCGAGCCGGCCTGCTTCCTTGTCGAGCAGGCGCAACACCGCGCGTTCGCCGTGTCCGGTGGGCAGGGTGGAAACCCGCACATCGACCGGCTTGCCGCCGACGCGCAGGGTGATGCGGCCATCCTGCGGCAAACGTTTTTCGGCGATGTCGAGCTGCGCCATGATCTTGATGCGCGAAATCAGCGAGGCATGGATCGCCTTCTTCGGCCGCACCACATCGCGCAGACTGCCGTCGATGCGAAAGCGCACCACCGAAATCTGCTCGAACGGTTCGATATGAATATCCGATGCGCCTTCGCGCAATGCCTGCGTCAGCAGCGCATTGATCATGCGGATCACCGGCGCATCATCGGCAGATTCCAGCAAGTCTTCGATCGCGGGCATGTCCAGCATCAGTTTTGCCAAGTCGAGATCGGATTCGTATTCATCGATGACCTGTGCCGCGTCGCCGCCCGAACCGGCATAGGCTTTGGCGATTGCCGCTTCGAGCGCTATGCGCGGCATTGATTTCAGCCTGATGCGCCCGAAACAGCGGCTCACTTCCGCGATCGCCCCAGGCGTGGTAGCGTCCGATACCCAGACTTCAACGGAGCTGTCCACGGCACCGTTGCGCTGTGCCAGCAGCGCGAAGTCGCGGGCGAATGCGTAGGGTAGAAGGCGGGCATCCATCACGGCATTACTCATTGCTGCGAATTACTGCTGTGGCGCCGCCGCTGCCGGTTGTTGCGGAGCGGGGTTTTGTGGAAGCGCCGGTTGCGTGTTCGCTGGAGCGCCAGGTTCAGCCTGTTTGACCAAAGCACCACCGACTATCCTGCCATCCTGTAGCGGCGGCAACTGCGGATCGTCCATGTTCGGCAACATGATAGTCGGTTGCCCGTTGATTTGCGCATTGCGGATAAAATCGTAGCGATCTCCCGCAAGATTCACGCTCTGCTCATTGTTGCGTATCACGGTCGGTCGCAAGAACACCATCAAGTTGGTTTTGACGTGACTGCGCGTCTTGTACTTGAACAAATTACCGATGATCGGAATATCACCCAAGACTGGTACTTTTTCGATGCTGTCTTGAATGTTGTCATCGATCAACCCGCCCAGCACGATGATCTGCCCGTCGTCCACCAGCACGTTGGTATCGAGCGAGCGCTTGCTGGTGATGAGCCCGGCTGGATTGCTCGAATCCGTAACGGCCGAGGTTTCCTGATAAATCGCCATCCTGACCGTGCCGCCTTGTGAAATCTGCGGTCGCACCCGCAACGTCAAGCCAATATCCTGGCGCTCGACCGTCTGGAATGGATTCACCCCCGCACTGCCAGCCGAGGCGGATGTTGTGTATTGGCCGGTAACAAAAGGCACGTTCGAACCGACGACAATTTTTGCTTCTTCATTGTCGAGCGTGATCAGGTTGGGCATCGACAAAATATTTGCGCTGGTGTCGGTTTCAAGCGCATGGACCAATGCGCCCAAGCCAGACTGGGAAAAAATACCAAGGGTCAAGCCGTTTCCGGGAGGCAGTGGCACACCGCCGGGAGCTAAGTGTGCGGCGGCTTGGCTGATCAGATTATTGCCACCTGTACTAAATCCGGTCAATGCCCCGACTCGATAATTGCTGGTGCTATTTCCCGACAAGGCGGCCCATTGCACGCCCAATTGGGCCGCTTTGCTTGCATTCATTTCGACGATCAGCGACTCGATATAGACTTGGGCGCGGCGCGCATCAAGCTGGTCGATGACTGTGCGCAAGTTGCGGTAGACCGACTCGCTGGCGGTGATGATCAGCGTGTTGGTCGTTGGATCGGCCTGAATGAATCCGGCCGGTCCACCGCTCGGCAACGGCACCTGGCTTGATGCGAACGATGCAGTTGATGCGGACGATGAAGTTGATGCGGACGATGGAGTTGATGAAGGCGTTGCCGAACTTATCGCGGAACTATCCGATGTCACAACGGCACGCAAGGTTTGTGCAAGCTTGGTCGCTTCGGCATTCTTCAGATAGACCACATGCACATTGCCCGGTAGCGCGGTCGGCTGGTCGAGTTTTTCAATCAGCACTTTCGCCAGATTGGCGCGCGCTTCGGACGGCGCGCGCACCACGACCGAATTGGTGCGCGGATATGCCAGCACACTGATGCGTCCGGCATCGCCTCCGGCTGTCCCGCCCGACTCCAGCAGTCGATTGACCATCACCGCAATATCGCTGGCGATCGCATAACGGATAGGCACCATATCCATATCGTTGCCCGCGGGACCGTCCAGTGCCGCGATTATTTTGCCCAGCCGCAGCAGGTTGTCGGCGTAATCGGTGATGACCAGCGTGTTGTTGCCAGGGTTGGCGTTGATGGTGTTGTTGGGCGAAATCAGCGGGCGCAATACCGTCACCAGATTGGCTGCGGACTCGTAATTCAAATGAAAGATCTGCGTCGCGATCTGGTCGCCGCGCACTGCACCGGCCTGGATCGGGCCCGCCTGCACCTTGGCATCCGCTTCCGGCACTACTTTGGTATAGCCGTTGCCGGTCACCACCGTGTAACCATGCAAGCGCAACACCGAGGTCAACAGTTGAAATGCCTGAGCCTTGGTGAGCGGTTTCTCGGAAACCAGGTTGATCGTGCCTTTAACACGGGGATCGATGATGAACGTCGTGTTGGTGTAATCGCCGACCGCCGCGATCACCGATTCGATATCGGCATCGACGAAATTGAGTGTGCCATTATTCGAGCCCATATCCTTATTTGCACTCGTGGCTTCATTCGTGGTCGTGGCTGCGTGCGTGCCGGGGATTTCATTTGTGTCGGTGTTTTCATTCGTGCTTGTGATCCCATTTGTGTTCGGACGGGTGCCCGGCCCAAAGTTATTCGGATCCTGCGCATGCGCCTGCTGCACGCCCGTCACTGCGCACAGCAACACCATCATTGCACTCCAGCGCCGCCACCCTGCCGGTCTTTGTACTGCTTCTGGCATTCTGTTCTTTGGCAATTTATTTTTTATCATTTGAACTCTAGTGCGATAACATCTTTGTCGCCTTCTCTGCGGCGTTGTCCCAGCAAATTCAGAAAATTTGCCAGCCTCTGTTCTTGTCCTGCCTCGGCTTGCGCCGTGCCGGAAAACTGCAAATGTCCGTTGTTCAACATTCCTGAACCGTTTAACAACATCGGTCCTTTGATTGTTTTAAGTGTCGCATGAGCCTGTTGACCGCGCCAGTCGAGTGCCAGATCATAGCTGCCCAACGGTTTGATCGGCGACATCCGCGACGCGAGGTCATTCACTTCCAGATTCATCGCTCCGACCATCTCGATTTTTCCATTCTGCTGCGTCAATTGCAGCGGTTCCCATGATAAACGCATTTGACCGGACGGCTGCACTGTATTCAGCGGTGCGCCCAGAGCGGCCAATCGTTCCGCCGGTAATGAAATCGCTCCCGGACTCACTTCCCATTGATGCCAGTTGCCCTTCACCTTGATCGGTTGCGATAGTGCCGCAGCGTTTTCCAGTTCGGCGTCGACACTGCCGAACAATACCATAGGGGACAAACGCCACGAGAAGCGTCCCGGCAACAGCGGCGTTACCGGATCGCTACCACTCGGTGCGCCGCCGATGAAGGCCGAACCGCGCCACAATGTGCCATGCGCGTCCCCGAGCGTCAAGCGGCCCGCGGTCTGCTCTTCTATCATAGCCATCATCCAGGTCGCCGGAAAAAACATCATGATGGTGAGCGCGACACTGGCAATCCCAGCCAGCAGCCATATCACGAGGCGGAGCAATGAATGTCCTTTTTGCGTTTATGATGTTTCATAAATATAGCCAAGCCAAAACATGGCCCGCTCCTACAAGGCTTCCGCATTGCAAGGATAAACTGAATGAGGTTAATGGATTTCATTTCCGGGTTGACGCAGCGTAAACGTCGCATTGACCATATCGGGTTGAGCCAGCACAACGATATTGGCATCGACCACGGAAAGCAGCGCGGTTTTTTGCATATCGTCCAGCCAATTCAGCGTGCCGGCAAAAGAGACTGCGGAGAGTTGCACCTTCGCAAAGTCGCCGGTCAGCATCACGCTTTGCGGTTTCAAGCCGTTGCGCGCAAGCGCTGCTTCGATATTTTCTTTGGACATCGCTATCAACGGCGCAGCGGATTTTCCGGAAAGTGCCGCAGCTTCTTTCGACAATGCCTGCATCTGCGCGACTTGCTGGCGCAGCACAGGCAGATTTTTGTTCAATTGGTCGCGACCGGACAGGGCAGGATCGATCAGCAAGGCGTAGGCCAAGCCAACTGTCACGACCAGCGCAGCCACAGCAAGCATCGCGCGCTCGCGCGCATCGCGCACCGCCCAGAATTCCGAGAACGATTGCCTGGATTGATTCAACAGACCGGTCAGATTCATTTCGCGCCCATGATTTGCCAGACGACCGCGCCCGATTGTTCAGGCGCAAGGTCAAGCGCCAAATCGTGTTTAGCCAGCGCGGCTTTCATCTGTTGTGTCGGTGCTTCACCACCGGGCTTCAAGCGCACGAACAGGCTGTGCTCGTGATATTCGAGTGCGGCAATCGCGGTTGTTTTGCCCGCCGCTACTACGGCGCTGGACCACGCCTCGCCAAAGGCCGCTGTGATCGCCGTAAAGTCATCCGGTGCGGCCAGCCCCGAATCGCGTTTGGCGGCCGCGATCTTCTGCTGCATTTGCGCGATGGGATCGATGACCACGGACTCTTTCGGATAAGCCGACTTGTAGATCTGGATCATGGCCGCGCGCAGCGAATTGGTTTCGCCCTTCATGCGCCACCAGTCGATATTCAAAGCAGCGGCATTGATGACCAGAACCGCAGCGGCCAGTGCCAGCGGCCAGCGCCACGGACGCCAATCCAGCTTGGGACCGGTTCCCGCGCCCAGTCCCGCGATCAGGTCAAGTGCCGTGCCGTTGGCACCGGCAATCCAGCGCGACCAGTTGTCGGCAAATACGTTGATACGCTTATTCAGCGCGCTAGTATCGATGACCGCTTCCTGATAAGCGCGCACCGCCGATTGCGGCACATACAGCGTGATCGGTGCTTCGGGTATTACCGCGCACAATGTCCGGATCGCTACACTTGCCGCAGATTCATTCTGTTCAGGCCCTTCGGCTTGGCTCAAGACAGGCATGATCGCCAGACCAATGCCGTCCTGTTCCGAAAGGCGCAGCGTCATGTCGATATCGGCATTCTGGTCACCGTCATTCCGGTCGTTGATGGCGGCGGTCACGCTGCCCGGTTGATCAGATTGATAGGGCAGGCACAATTGTGCGGGGAATGCCGCGATATGACGCGCGCCGAACGCGATCAATGTCTTGGCCAGGATGTCGAGCCAGGCGCGCTGCACCACCGCGACGGTGCGCAATCCGCCGGATAAGCCGCCCGCGACCACCACACAGTCGGCCGGATCGGTGATCAGCTGATCTTCCACCAGGTTGGGCAATGCGGCCTTCAGTCTGGCTGACGATAGCGGCGGCACTTGCAAACGCAGCAGGGTGACATCACTGGCGGCCAGCAGCAACACCACGCGCTGCGACTTCGCTATTGTGTCAGATAAGTCCGACAATGGTGCCGTGCCCTGGCGCTCGATTGCGCTGCCATGCGACACCAGTGCGAACGGACAAGCCAGGGCAAGCCAATGCAGCGCGCTGTCGGCGGCGGCTTTGGAAGGTAAACGGATATAAAGTGTGCTCAAGGTGCCTCGCTATTTATTCTAATGTTCTCGAATCCAGATGAGCTTGGTATCAGTGACATTGCGTTCGATCAACGCCTGCACTTCCAGCCCGGCCCGGCTCATGCGCACTTTACCATTGACCAGAAAGTAATTGGTTGAGACCGATACATCGTTGTCCGATACGAGAATAGACTTGTCTGGCAATTGTTGCGCAAAACCGGCACGGTCGTTGAAACTGGCGATGTTGTTGCGGTTCTCCACCAGCAATGCCGCGTCGGAAAGCGAGAGCCCTTTGATTCTGGCTGCCAATACCTCTGCCGGTGCGGTGTTTACATTGACCGGTGTGGCGCGCGGCAGGAAGATCACGAAATTTTTCAGCTTGTCGAGTATCTCCGGGGTAAAGCCCGGCACTGCGAGCAAATCATCCACTTGTGTAAGATTCATCGGCAGCGGGCCGGATTGATTGTCGGGGTTTGCAGCGTTGGCTGCCGGATTTTTTTGCGCAGCAGCCATCTCAACGGCAGTTGCCTGTGCCAATGCCGGATCCAGGTGTGCATTGTTGAGCATCCGCTCGAAAGCGGCGACCTCGGCGGGGTTGACGGTTCCATTGGTGCACAGGTTGGTCAGGTTGTAACGTGCTTGAGCATCGCTGATGCTGCCCGACAAGGTCGCATCGGCGGTATCGGCATCGGCGCGGCCGTTTTCTACATATTGATCGAGTCGCGTTTCCGCGAGTGGCACCGCCCACGGTTCATCCAGGGTATCGGTGTCCGAATGCTTCGCATCCTCGCGCAGAATCAGGCCGGCCCAATCGAGCGCGCCGCGCAGTATCCATTGTTTTTGCAACTGCAGGCGCTGGTTTTCGATCGAGCGCACTTGCACTTGCTGCTGCCAGAAAAGACTGGCGACGATGGTGATCGCCAGCGTCGTCAACAACAGCGCCATGATCACCGCGACACCGCGCTGCCGGTGGAGCCGAAGAACTTTTGGCCGGGCACCCGGCCGAAAAACGTTTGGCCGGGCACCCGGTGGAGCAGGGTGCGCTTTCACACTGCCCCCAGCAAAAATATCTTCAGCATGCCGGTATCGCGCCCGCGAAGTTGCATCGTGACTTCCAGTCCGGTCGGCAGCGGAGGACTCGCAGTCGAGCCGGCGACCGGTGTCAGCACGTCGAGATCTGTGCGCCAGCCGTTGCCGCCGCTGACCCATAGCCGCATCGTCAGCGCGGTCACATCCGATTTCAGCACCACCGCCTGACTCGTATCGATGTCGTTCTCGGCGATCAGCCACAGGCTATCCAGTTCCCTCAAATCGCGCGTCGCAGCCGATTCGCGACGTGTCAGCACGCCGTCCCTGACCCGATAGGCAATGACTTGCAGGCGTGACGGCTGGTTGTCGGCAAACACCGTGCGCACCAGCGTGAGCCGCCCTTGCCCGGCGGCGAGCGGTACCCTATTCGGCAGGGCGGAGGGGCCGACCAGATGCGCGCAATCGCTCTGCAACTGGGCAAAGGCGAGCTGCATTCCGCGCGTTTGCTCAAGGTCACTGGTGAGCGCGATGCGCGCCCGCACGATGCCATCAAGTCCGCGCCAGCCGAGCACCGCGACGAATCCGAGCACGCTGATGGCGACCAGCAGTTCGACCAGGGTCAACCCCTTGTGCTTAACCGCCCGCGCGCCACTGTTTTCGATTGACCTATTGCGCATTCGGCACCACTTGGGCCAGCTTGACAATGCGCCGCTCGGTATTTTGCGCGTCGAAGACACTGACTTCGACGCGGCGGAAGAAGGGGTTCGGTGTGGCGAATACGTTTTCTTCGCACACCAGATGCAACTCGCCTTGCACGCAATCGAAGCTGCGCTGACCCAGTGCCGGCCATTCATGGGCCAGACGGATTTGCGCCAGCTGGTTTTCGGCCGACCAGGTCGCCATCATCGAAGCGCGCAAGTCACTGCTGTTTTGCGTCAAACTGCCGACCGCACGCAGACTGGCGCCCAATGCCGTACCGACAATCACCAGCGCCACCAGCACTTCGAGCAAAGTGAAGCCTGCGCTACGGCGAATATTGAGCATTCCATAATTCGCGACAACCATTCCGTTCGGGCTGATGCTTCGACAAGCCTGTCTTGTCGAAAAGCTCAGCACAGGGCACACCCGTTCGTGGTGAGGTATCGAACCATAACGGATGTGTCGAAGCCCAAGGCTACGCGCAAGCTCATCCCCTTCGACAAGCTCAGGACAGGCTTCGATACGCACTGCGTACCCTGTGCTGAGGCTCCTGAGGTATCGAAGGGCGAAGCATCAGGGCGAACGGTGTAATGAATTATGGAATGATCACTAGCTTGAGGTATGGGTTGACGCATATTATTCCACCGCGAAATGTCCGACACCGTCAGCACGGATAGCAACCTGCGCATCCCCGACGGCAAGCGTCAAGACAAAAGGTATGCCGACCGGTTCGCGGCCGAAAATAATACGCAAAGGAATGGTCTGTTCTGCCGAAGGTGGGCTGACCGTGAACATGACCGGCGAGCGTTTGAATTCACGCTCACGCAACAAGTCATCTTGCTGGAGCGCTTGCCAATTATTTTCTTCGAACAACAGGAAACGGTAACGATCGGCTTCTGCCTCGAATGCGATCGGGCGGTTGCGCACGATCGCCTCATCGCGCGCCAGTTGCAGCAACAGCGCGATCCGTTGAGCATCGTTTTGCAAAACTTGACGCTCGCTCGGCATCGCATTGAATGACACCGCCCCGAGTGTGATGCCAACAATCACCATCACCACCAGCAACTCAAGCAGCGTGAACCCGCGCGACAGTCGCCGGCATTTCGCGCGCCGATGAGCGCGATCCGACCCAAGTGAAGTAAACGTGATTACAGATCCCACGAGCCGATATCGGCATCGTTGCCGGCGCCTCCCGGCTGGCCATCCGCGCCCAACGAGAACACATCGAGTTCACCCTTGATGCCGGGATACAGATATTGATAGGGATTTCCCCACGGGTCTTTCGGCAGCTTGTCGACATAACCGCCGGTTTTCCAGCCATCGGCGGCGGGGCCTTCAGTCGGTTTGGCTATCAGTGCCTGCAAGCCCTGTTCGGTGGTCGGATAACGCTGATTGTCGAGCTTGTACAGTTTGAGCGCTTGCATCACAGTGGCGATGTCCTGCTTGGCTGCGATGATGCGCGCATCATCGGTGCGCCCCATCAACTTGGGAACGATCAGCGACGCCAAAATGCCCATGATGACCACTACCACCATGATTTCGATCAGGGTAAAACCGCGCGCGGCAGGACCAGCCCGCGGACGCCGAGCCGAATAGACAGAAATATTTCGCATGGAAAAATTGTTTTTAAATTGTAATGTTTGGATTGTACGCCTTGCTCGAGATGTGTGAAAGGAACTGTATGCGACCGATACCAGGCGCCCCATGTATTGGCCGCATACATAGTGGTATTGTAAAATATTGTAAAAAAGATGCGCTATAACGAGCCATGGTTGTATTGTTGCATTGTTGAATTTAAATGCCCGATCATTCAATGAAAGATGCAGCCAATATGTGCTTCAACCCAAATAATTCATTAGAAATAATCGCATCTCAGTCATGGCCAAACCGATGCAGACCTGGATCGATTGCGACTCGAGTCCAAAGTCTCCCGAACCATTGCCGTCGCCGCCGTGCCATGGCCAATCGCAACACATTTTTCGTGGCCTGTCGCGAGGTTCTTCATTACCGCACCACGAAATTTTGCACCGTTGTCAATTCATAATCCAAACACATTATCGAAGAAGCATTAGCATGAATTTCAAACATGAATTCTCCGTTGGCCCCCAAACGCTGGTCGCGACGATTATGGTCGCAGTGCTGATGTTAGCGTGCGGCGGCGGTAGTCCCGGCACGCTGATATCCCCCCCAGCGGCGACCGGAAATGTCGTGCCCATCGTGATTGATGCGGGCCCGCTACCGACGACGGCCAGTGAAATCAATGTCGCCTACGTCTCGGTCACGGTCTGTACTTCGGGGACGCTTGGAACGGCCACCTGCCAAACGATAGACCACGTGCTGGTGGATACGGGTTCATCTGGGTTGCGGCTCCTGAATTCCGCACTATATTCCAACTTAAATTTGCCAGCGGTGACAAACTCAAGCGGAGCGATCGGCGAATGCATGACTTTTGCGGACGGTTTTACCTGGGGCTCAGTGCGTACTGCGGATATCTACCTCGGAGGCGAGGTTGCTCCATCCGTTCCCATCCAGGTAATAGGGGACCAACCCGGGGGAGCAACTGCAGTTCCCACCGATTGCTCAAGCACCGGCGGCATCAATGAAAATATCCCGGCTCTGCTTGGCGCCAACGGAATACTTGGTGTCGGACTTTTCACAAATGACTGTGATATCTGCCTAACACAACCTATCTCTGCCGCCTATTACACTTGTACCGCAACCGGCTGCACAAATTCTACAGTGACTTCCGCGCAGGTCGTCCAAAATCCTGTAGCCCTCTTTTTACAGGACAACAACGGCGTTCTGATTGATCTGCCTGCGGTTTCAGCCGCTGGCACGAATATTCTCAATGGCTCTCTTATTTTTGGAATCGGCACACAGTCGAACAACCAGCTAGGCAGCGCAACCGTGTATGCAACCGATCAATACGGTAACTTCATTACCAATTTCAACGGTGCGAACACCAGTTATATTGACAGTGGCTCGAATGCTCTGTTTTTTTACGACTCGAACATTCCCATATGCCCGGTTACGACATGGGCTTATTGCCCGTCGCCGCCACCGTTTCTTGTAAACGCGATCAGTACCGCATTCGGAAGTGCCAGCGGTGTACCAGTGACCTTCAGCATGGTCGGTGTTGATCCGCTTGGCGCAAGTGTTGTTGCGGCAAATATCGGTGGCCTTGGCCAAAGCGGCTATTTTGATTGGGGCCTGCCCTTCTTTTTCGGTCGGTCAGTATTCACGGCCATCTCGGGTGTGAGCCCGCCGATAGGAGTTCCGGCCGGACCGTTCTGGGCTTACTAATATTTCACCGCATTATCGGTAGCCTCGCTACGGTGTCCTGCGAGCAGGGACGCAGGAGAAACATCAGGTTTACTGTATCTTTAAGCTCAGAGGATAATATGCATTTCCACACGCACACTTCGACGATGATTAAGCAGCCAAATATGGCGAACGCGAATGCCGCACATCGATTCCTCATCGCGCTGGTTGCAATATGCCATGTCGCCGCGGCCCACGCGTTCCTTGGCGGCGATAGCGCCAGCGTCGAGGCGGACCGGGCGCACATGAACGTAAAACATGCGGCTCGCCTGACCCCGTCATCGACCGGCAGCTACACCGTGCATGAGACAATCTTGCCTACCGGCACGCTCGTTCGGCAGTATGTCTCCAAGGCGGGCGTGGTGTTCGCCGTTGCCTGGTCTGGGCCCTTCGTACCCGATCTTCGGCAACTCCTGGGGCCGCATTTCGACACGATGACCGCTCGCCAAGCCAAGCGAGTCCACGCCGGTCATCGGTTCGTCAGCCAACACGAGTCAGATCTGGTGATCGAATCGGGCGGTCACCCGCGCAGCTTTGTCGGCCGCGCGTACCTGCCGAGCGCACTTCCTGCGGGCGTTGCGGAGAAAGATATCCAATAGGAGCAGCTACGCATCCCGCTTGCGTGCGTTGTCTGGCGGTGTATCTGTAGCTCTATCATCCCCATCAGTTTAGTCATAACTGAGATGCGATTATTTCTAATGGATTATTTGGGTTAATCCGGGTCCGCAAGGCGAGAGTTCGATAAAGAGTGCCTATGCCGCTGCCCAGATCATGCACACGAAACGCAGGCAGGCCGCCGTTCGTCTCTGGCAACTGAACGATACTGCGGCAACCTCCATTCGAAGTCTCAAGTCTATCCATCCGCAAGGCAAATATTCGGCCGTATTGAAGGATGGGCCGAGCAGCACCGGTCGTATGCGCGCCTTGCCGGGCAATGTGATCGTCTATCTGGATCCGCAATGGGATGAGGCGGCGGTGAGCAACTGGCTGAGTTCACGCAAATTGGAGGTCGTGAAGAAACTGGGAATCGTGCCGAACATCTACGTCATTAAAACCGGCCCCGGCCTTGAAGCGCTAGCTACCGCTAACGCGTTCTATAGGTCGGGCGAGATGAAGGCAGCGTTCCCCAACTGGTGGCAGGAAGTCGTAACCCGTTAACCGCATGAACTTCAGCCGGCAAAACAAAATCCTCGCGGATTGGCCGCATACATAGCTTTGGACGGCATTGCGATGTGATCTTTAATGTTATACTTTAGTAAGTATCTTGTTCAGGTATGCGGGGAAATTAATATTCCATTTAAAGGGAGATAAAATGAAAAAACGAATTGCCACTGTTGCGTTCATCTTGGCTTCGAGCGCTTCTTTTGTTGTTTATGCCGATGACAATACTTACGATCCGCGCGCGCTTGCCATGGGCGGCACCGGTGTGACTACATCAAACACGCGCAATGCCGCTTTTCAAAACCCGTCCATGCTGGCCTCGACGCCGCGTGATTCCTTTGCGTGGGAAATACCCATCATAACCGCCCGTCTCCAGGATCAAAATAACCTGCACTCCGACATCAATCAACTGAAAACGGATGGGAATAATCTTTCTACCGCCCTTCAGGCATTTAATGCAACCCCAAACGCGGCGAACGCCACCGCAGCCGCGAATGCGCTGAAAAATTTCAATAACTCATTGACGCCGGTCAGCAACAAGTCGTTGATGGCGGATCTGTTTCTTGGCACGATGCTGGCCATTCCGGGTAAAACTTTTGCCTTTTCGTTGTACGTGGATGCGCGGGCTGAAGTCGGCGCCATGTTCAATTATGCAACGGCCGACCAGACGACCATAAATACCCTGGCGACCAACTTGACAAACTGCGCCGCCGGCAATGCCGCCAGTTGCACAGCCGCTCAAACCGCCAACACCAACGGCCAGATAAACAATCTCCAGTCGCAATTGCTGGTTCGCGGGGTAACCATCAAGGAACTCGGTATTACTGCCGCGCACCATTTTGAAGGACTGGGCGGCATGGACTTTGGCATCACCCCGAAAATGATGCAGCTTGCCACCTATGATTACGCGCTCCTTGCCCAGCAAACAAACACCATCACGCTTAACCAGGGCAAACAAAGTTACAGCGCCTTCAACATGGATGTCGGCGGGACGAAGTCGTTCAAGACCAACGGTGGCAATGAAATCAAGACCGGCATGGTGGTAAAAAACATGCTGTCCAGAAGCTTCACCACTGTCTTGGGCAACAGCATCGATATCAAACCGCAGGCCACCGTCGGCGCCAGCTACCTGACCAAGCTGACCACCACGGGCATTGACCTCGACGTCATTTCCAACAAGCCGATCATCAACGGCTTCAGCAAGGAGTCGCAATATCTGCGCTTGGGCGCGGAGTTCGATGCATGGCGCTGGGCTCAACTCCGTATCGGCTATCGCCATGACCTGAAGGGCAACTATCCGAATCTGCCATCGGTCGGATTGGGCTTGTCCCCCTTCGGCATCCACATTGACATCTCGGCTGCGTATGCCGGCAATAAAGAAGCTGCCGTCAGCCTGCAGACGGGTTTCAACTTCTGAGCATGTGCTGAACAACAGGAAAATGGCGGGCTTGCCCGCCATTTTTATTTCCGATGAATGACCGGGCGATCCGCAGCAATGTCCTCCGCGAAGCGCGCGTGTCCAGTGCGCAACGGCGCGCCTATGACACGCTCTTGCCGCAATTTGGCATTCCATATTCCGCGCAGCAGCTCGATCCGAGTGCAGTCTTAGGCATGAATTCGCCGAAGATTCTGGAAATCGGTTTCGGCATGGGCGAAAGGACTGCCGCCCCGCACGCAGACTAACTAATCGTCGCAAGCGTATTGTCACCAGCGCGTGCTGTTCTAAGCAAGTTACCATCTCACTCTTTCGGCTCAATCACCCAGCCTCCCACATAATGTGTTGGCCTTATACAATGAATTGTAAATTCTGCTAAGAACACTATAATGCGCGGTCTTAAACGGTATCCTTGATTATGGTTGGATTACGCCCTTGATAAGGTCGTTGGTTCGAATCCGATCGCGCCTGACAGTATTTCGAGTGCGGCATCGCCGCACTTTGTATTTGTATTTTCCAGAATAGAAAAATAGAAAAGAAAAATATGCCAGTTATTACTTTACCGGACGGTTCGCAACGCAGCTTTGCGCAACCAGTGACAGTTGCCGAGGTTGCGCTCAGCATCGGCGCTGGTTTGGCGCGTGCCGCGCTGGCCGGGAAAGTGGACGGCCGGTTGGTGGATACCTCGCATTTGATTGCGCAGGATGCCGGGCTGGCCATCATCACCGACAAGGATGCGGATGGTCTGGAGATCATTCGCCATTCCACCGCGCATTTGCTGGCTTACGCAGTAAAAGAATTATTCCCCGATGCGCAAGTCACCATCGGCCCGGTGATCGAGAACGGTTTCTTCTACGATTTTTCCTATCAGCGCCCGTTTACGCCGGAGGATTTGGCGGCGATCGAGAAGCGCATGACAGAACTTGCCAAACAGGACATTCCTGTGACGCGCAAGGTGTTGCCGCGCGACGAAGCGGTGAGCTACTTCAAGGGCATCAACGAGCATTACAAGGCAGAGATCATTGCCTCCATTCCGGCGGATCAGGATGTGTCGCTGTACACCGAGGGCAACTTCACCGATCTGTGCCGCGGCCCGCACGTGCCGTCGACCGGCAAGCTGAAAGCCTTCAAGCTGATGAAGCTGGCGGGTGCGTATTGGCGCGGCGATTCCAAGAACGAGATGTTGCAACGCATATATGGCACGGCTTGGGCGAAGAAGGAAGAGTTGGATGCCTATTTGCATCAACTCGAGGAGGCCGAGAAACGCGACCACCGCAAGCTGGGCAAGCAACTGGAATTGTTCCATATGCAGGATTCATCGCCCGGCATGGTGTTCTGGCATCCCAAGGGCTGGACGCTGTGGCAGGAAATCGAGCAGTATATGCGCGCCAAGTTCCGCGAGCACGACTACCAGGAAGTACGCACCCCGACCATCATGGACAGGACCCTGTGGGAGAAGTCCGGGCATTGGGAAAACTATCACGACAACATGTTCACCACTGCTTCGGAAAATCGCGATTACGCAGTCAAGCCGATGAACTGTCCCGGGCATGTGCAGATTTTTAATCACGGGCTGCACAGCTACCGCGATCTGCCGTTGCGATTGGCGGAGTTCGGCTTCTGTCATCGCAATGAGACATCCGGTTCGCTGCACGGCTTGATGCGAGTGCGCGGTTTCACGCAGGACGATGCGCATATTTTCTGTACCGAAAATCAAATACAGCCCGAGGTGTCGAAGTTCATCGTGATGTTGAACGAGGTGTATCGCGATTTCGGTTTCAATGAAGTGCTGGTCAAGCTGTCCACGCGCCCGGACAAGCGGGTCGGTTCGGATGAGACTTGGGATAAGGCCGAAGCCGGGTTGGCTTCCGCGTTGCGGCAAAATGGCTTGGCATATGATGTCCAGCCGGGCGAAGGCGCGTTCTACGGCCCCAAGGTCGAGTTCACATTGAAGGACAGCCTGGGTCGCTTGTGGCAGTGCGGAACGATACAGCTGGATTTCAATTTGCCGGTGCGTTTGGGTGCCGAGTTCGTGGATGAAGACAACAGCCGCAAACCTCCGGTGATGCTGCATCGCGCCATTCTGGGTTCGATGGAACGCTTCATCGGCATCCTGATTGAACACCATGCCGGCGCGTTCCCGTTGTGGCTGTCGCCGATCCAGGTTGTACTGATGAATATCTCGCAGGCGCAAGAGGAATATACCAGCCAAGTAGCGCAAAAATTGCGGGCCGCCGGGCTGCGTATACAACTGGATTTGCGCAATGAGAAGATTACCTATAAAATACGCGAACATAGCTTGCAGAAATTACCTTATCAACTGATCATTGGCGATAAAGAAGTGGCTGCAAGTTTGGTGGCCGTGCGTACCCGTAGTGGTGAAGATATCGGGCAAATGACGTTAGAAGACCTGCTTCAACGTTTGCAAACCGAAATCAAAAACGGGTAGCACGGCTTAATGTTGGGTGTCTCTAGAAATTCAAAATCCCAAGCGAGACAAGGAGCGAAGAAAATTTTAGCGCGCAGCATATGTTTTATATGTAAGCGATAAAATTTGCTGAGCAACTCAGTATCGCGACGGAGTTTGGATTTATAGAGATTCCCAATTTGTTTAAGTGGAGATATTGCAATAGCACAAGATAAATCGCAGCGCATGAATGAGATGATTACCGCACCGCAGGTGCGACTCATTGGTGTCGAAAAAGAGCCCCTCGGGATCGTAGCCATCGCAGAAGCATTGCGTATGGCGGATGCAGCAGAGTTGGATTTGGTGGAGATTTCGCCGTTAGCGGATCCACCCGTGTGCCGCATCATGGACATCGGCAAATTTAAATATGCCGAAAGCAAGAAGCTGCATGAAGCCAAGCTCAAGCAAAAACAAGTCCAGATCAAGGAAATCAAGTTTCGTCCAAATACGGATGAAGGAGATTACAACATCAAGCTGCGCAACTTGATCAAGTTTTTGGATGATGGCGACAAAACCAAAGTCACACTGCGTTTTCGCGGTCGTGAAATGGCTCACCAGGAAATCGGCATGCGCTTGATCGAGCGCGTAAGAGCGGACTTGGCAGAGTATGGCTTAGTCGAGCAGTTTCCCAAAATGGAAGGCAGGCAGATGGTGATGGTGTTGTCCCCAAAGCCGGGTAAAAAATAAGGCTGAATAAAAATAAGCCAGGAAGATGAAGTAGTGGTTGACTCGACAGCAAAGGATGGTCGGGATGATGTAGCAAATAGTCCCAATAATAAGTGGTGTACAGGTAATCAAGTTTTTCCATTGGAAAACACCTGCCACCATAACTTAAAGGAGTAGTTATGCCCAAGATGAAAACCAAAAGCGGAGCGGCCAAGCGTTTCAAGGTTCGCGCCGGTGGCAGCATTAAACGCTCACAAGCGTTCAAGCGTCATATCCTGACCAAGAAGACCACCAAGAGCAAACGTCAATTACGCGGCACTACTGAAGTCCACGTAACCAACAAAGCATCGGTTCACGCCATGATGCCTTACGCATAAGGAGTAGAACATGCCAAGAGTAAAACGTGGAGTAGTAGCACGCGCCAGTCATAAGAAGGTTCTTGAACTGGCCAAGGGTTATCGCGGGCGTCGCAAAAATGTCTACCGTATCGCCAAACAAGCGGTGATGAAAGCCGGGCAATATGGCTATCGTGATCGCCGCCAAAAGAAGCGTCAGTTCCGCACTTTGTGGATCGCGCGTATCAATGCGGCGGCGCGTGAGCAAGGCCTGAGTTACAGCGTATTCATGAACGGGCTGAAGAAAGCGTCGATTCAAATTGACCGCAAGGTATTGTCGGACATCGCTGTGTTCGATAAGGCTGCGTTTGCACAATTTGTGGTGCAAGCCAAAGCCAGCCTCGGCGTCTGAGATAGACCGTTGAAATATAAAGGAGGCGTTGAGCCTCCTTTTTCATTTGTGGCAATGGTTTGCCGTCATTCCGGCGTAGGCCGGAATCCAGTCATAAAAAAGACTCCGCGAAGCGGACAAAGCCATGTGTTGTCCCACTTGCGTGGGGATTTATTAATCATCTGGATTCCGGCATGCGCCGGAATGACGCAGTTTTTGCTAATGGATAATCTGGGTTAAAGATGGAACAGCTTCAACAAATTCTCGATCAGGCTATGCAGCAGTTTGCGGTGATCAGCGACGAAGCTGAATTAGAGCAGGTCAAAGCGCGCTACCTGGGCAAAGAGGGCAGCCTGACTGTATTGCTCAAAGGATTGGGCAAGCTGTCTGCGGAACAACGTCCCGCCGCAGGCGCGCGTATCAATCAAGTCAAACAACGTATAGAAGCAGCATTGCAGCAGCGACGCGATGCGTTGCAGCAAAACAAGCTGGCGCAACAGCTGGCGGCAGAATCGCTGGATGTGACATTACCCGGGCGCGGCTTGGGCACAGGTGGATTGCATCCGGTCACACGCACGCTGGAACGCATCGAACAGCTGTTCCACTCGCTGGGTTTTGCGACCGCATCCGGTCCCGAGATCGAACGCGATTTCTACAACTTCACCGCGCTGAACATCCCGGAAAATCATCCTGCGCGTGCCATGCACGATACTTTTTACATCGATCCGCAGCACGTGTTGCGCACCCACACTTCACCGGTGCAAGTGCACTATATGGAAGCCCATCAGCCTCCGCTGAAGATCATCTCGCCGGGTCGTGTTTATCGAGTCGATTCCGATGCCACGCATTCGCCGATGTTCCATCAGGTCGAAGGTTTATGGGTCGATGAAAACGTCAGTTTTGCCAATCTCAAAGGAGTGGTGCAGGATTTTTTACAGCGCTTTTTCGAGCAAGATGATTTGCAAGTGCGTTTCCGTCCTTCGTTCTTTCCGTTTACCGAGCCATCTGCTGAAATAGATATGAGCTGGAACGGCGGCTGGTTGGAAATCGGCGGCTGCGGCATGGTGCATCCCAACGTGCTGAAGCACGTCAATATCGACAGCGAAAAATATCTTGGTTTTGCCTTTGGTTTGGGTGTGGAACGCTTGGCGATGTTGCGTTACGGTGTGAACGATCTGCGCCTGTTCTACGAAAGTGATTTGCGCTTTCTCAAGCAATTCAACTGAACATATAGCCATGAAATTTTCCGAGAATTGGTTAAGAACCTGGGTCAATCCGGACCTGTCCAGCGAAGCCCTGGCGGATGCGCTGACCATGGCCGGCCTCGAAGTCGAGGCACTGGAGCCTGTCGCACCCGCGTTCAATAACGTGGTGGTCGCAGAAGTGCTGGAAGTCGTCAAACATCCCAACGCGGACCGCCTGAATGTATGCCAGGTGAATGTCGGCGAAGCGCGTCCCCTGACCATCGTGTGCGGTGCGGCGAATGTCGCAGTAGGCGTGAAAGTGCCGTGTGCGCGCATCGGCGCGGTGCTGCCCGGCGACTTCGTCATCAAGCAGGCCAAGGTGCGCAATGTCGAGTCATTTGGCATGTTGTGCTCGGATAAAGAGCTGGGCTTGGCCACTGAAAGCGATGGATTATGGTTGTTGCCCGGCGATGCGCCGGTGGGGAAAAATCTGCGCGAGTATCTGGAGCTGGATGACAAATTGTTCATGCTCAAACTTACTCCGAACCGCAGCGATTGTTCCGGCATGGTTGGCGTGGCGCGCGAAGTCGCGGCACTGACCGGCAGCGCGCTCAAACCATTGGATATCCAAACACAGCCCGTCACTTTGTCTGAGCAGTTGCCGGTCAACGTGTCCGATGCACTTGGCTGTCCGTTGTATTGCGGTCGCCTGGTGCGCGGCGTGAATGCCGCTGCGATCACACCGGCCTGGATGCTGCGCCGATTGGAGCGTAGCGGCCTGCGCGGTATCAACGCGGTGGTGGACATCACCAACTACGTGATGCTGGAAATGGGCCAGCCGCTGCACGCATTCGATGTGGCAAAACTGTCCGGCGGCATCACGGTGCGCAAGGCACACAAGGGTGAGTCACTAACCTTGCTCAACGAACAGACGGTGGTGCTGGACGAAGAGATATTGGTCATCGCCGATGACGCGCGGGTGTTGGCGATGGCCGGCATCATGGGCGGGCAGGGCAGCGGCGTGGAAACGATCACGCGCGATGTGTTCCTGGAGAGTGCGTTTTTCCATCCCGATGCGATCGCCGGCAAGGCGCGTCGTTTCGGATTGGCGACTGACTCTTCGTTCCGCTTCGAGCGCGGCGTGGATTTCGCGGCAACCCGTCAGGCATTGGAACGTGCCACACAATTGTTGCTGGAAGTTTGCGGCGGCAATGCCGGAGCGATCAGCGAAGTGCGCGGCCAGTTGCCGGCACGAGTGGCGATTGCATTGCGCCGTTCGCGCGTCGCGCGGGTGCTGGGCATCGCGCTGGATAACAATCAAATTGCAACTTTGTTGAAGCGTCTGCAATTGGACTTCGTGGCAGAAAACAACCCCAGATCGGAAGAGCACACGTCTGAACTCCAGTCACCTTGTAATCTC
>OBLT010000456.1_pt1 | contig 26881 bp, 25 predicted proteins | sample 1518721 | NCBI WGS metagenome assembly OBLT01 (sample SAMEA3539307, study PRJEB22396) | soil metagenome | biome: tundra; feature: field; material: soil | place: USA | collected 2010-05 | depth 0.15 m | reverse complement strand
ATGCGCTCTGCGAAGTCGAAACCGATAAGGCCGTTTATCCGATCGAATCATCTTTCGCCGGGACCATGGGCGAATGGAAAACCAAGGTCGGCGACACAGTCGAGATTGGTCAGGAGCTCGGCATGATTCTTACGGGAGAAACCGTGCAAACTGTAGCCGGGGTCGTCGACCCCGGCCGTGCGGAATCGAGTTCCCACTTACCGGAGTCGACGACTCCGGCTACAGCCACTATTGAGCCCGCGCTCTCTCCGACCATTACACGCAAACTCAGCCGCGTTATTCCCGCCAATTTGCAAATCGACGCACGCTGGAACTCGATTCGCAAAGCGCGCGACTCAGCGAAAAAGAAAAACGGCAAGAACGCGCCCTCTCCTTCAGTCATGATCGCCTGGGCCGTCGTGCGCGCGATGGAAAACCACGCGCCCTTCCGTCGGCTCGTCCTCGACGACGATCGCATCGTCGAATATAACGACTTCGATCTCGGCATCGCCGTCGCGATCGATGGCGACCGCCTCGCCACCGCCGTCATCACGGCCGCGAACAAAAAATCCTGGCCGGAGTTCGTAAAAATTTACCACGCCGCTATCGAAGCCACCCGCACCGGTCGCGTTGATGCGATGAACGCACCGGTCGTCATCAGCAGTCTCGGCGCATTCGGCGTGCGCGCAGCCGCGCCGATCGTCGTTCCGCCGTCGGTCGGAACTTTGTTTGTCGGCACAGCTCATCGTGAGATTCTTCTAAACGGAAAGAAAGATGAGACGGCTGAAGTCATCACTCTCTCGCTCACGTTCGATCATCGCGTCGTCAACGGCGCCGGCGCAGCCAACTTCCTCCACGACGTTAAGGAACAGATCGAGAACTTCAAGATTCCAGGCGCAAACAAGCGCGAAGCTGCTAGGCCCGGGGCATAGACACGCTCGTTTCATCCGTGCGTTTTTGCGCGACAAGCCGCGCTGGCGCCGATTTTCGGAAAATCACCCACACGCCGGCGAGCACGAGACATGCGCCGAGCAGCGACCAGAGCGGGAATTTTTCGCCGCCGATCAGCCAGCCGAGCATGACCGCGCCCGGTGGGGTAATCAGCGAGATGGTTTGCAGATTCGTCGCTGACATTTGCGGCAACAACCAATAGAGAAGAATGAAGGTCAGCGCCGAGCCGATAACGGCGAGGTAGAGCAAACAGAAGATCGACATCGTGCTCCAGTGGAAGCGCATCGGGCTTCCTTCAACGATTCTTCCGATGATGAGCAACGGTACCGTGCCGAAGACCATTTGCCACGCTGCGATCATGGCCGGGCCAAGTTGGAGCGGGCGTTGTTTGAGCAGGACGTTGGAGAAGGCCGCGCCGGCTGCGCCGACCACAATTCCGAGTCCACCCCAGAACGCCAGCATTCCACTGAAATTGAGCAGACGCGCGCAAATCACGGCGACGCCGGCGAGCGCGAGAAACGCACCGGCGACCCGTTGCCAGCGCAGCGGCTCGGCCGGCAGCATCCAATGGGCGAACACCATTCCGAAGATAGGTATCGTCGCCTGCAACACGGCTGCCAAACCGGACGACACGTGTAGTTCTCCCCAGAATAGCAACCCGTAGTTCACGGCGAACATGAGCACTCCGGTCGACGCCAGAATCAGGTATTCGGCGCGAGAGCGCGGCAGCAATCGCGCTCGCCCGATCGAGACGGCGAGGAGCACAAGTATCGCGACGACGAAACGGATGGCCGCGTAAGAAATCGGCGGGAGATCGCGCAGCCCGATCTTGATCACCAGCCAGGTCGAGCTCCATACGACACAAAGCGTGAGAAAGGCAGCGACGATCGCAGCTTTCTTCTGGCCCGGCATCGCTTACCAGCGCATTGCGCCTATGCAGTTGCAACCGATTTTGAGGCAAATATTTCCGAAGATTTTGATTGCCGCCCGGACGCCTGTCCGTTAAACCTCCGCCGTCCAATAACTTCATTCAAGGTAACCTTATGATTAAACTATTGCCTGTCTCTTTGCTCGCACTATTGCCGGTGAGCGCGCTTCTCGCGCAGACATCTGACTTCGACACGCCCGTTACTCACGCGCCGGGCCCGATCTTCTGGATCATTTACTGCGTCGTAGTGATCCTAATGATCGCGGCGATCTGGAAAATGTTCAGCAAAGCCGGGCAACCTGGCTGGGCTGCAATCATTCCGATCTACAATATTTATGTGATGTGTAAGATCGCCGGGCGCCCGGGTTGGTGGGTGCTCTTGATGTTCATACCGCTGGTGAATTTCATCATCATCATCATTCTCTGCATTGATCTGGCGAAAAGTTTCGGCAAGGGAGCAGGGTTCGGAATCGGGTTGCTCTTGCTGCCATTTATTTTTTACCCGGTCTTGGGTTTCGGAAGTGCACAATATCAAGGTGCTTCGGCTGGAGCGCCTGGCGCTTAACAGTTAAGACGAATCACTTCGCCCATTTGGGCGGGCGCTTTTCGTTGAAGGCCGCGATCCCTTCGCGGGCTTCGTCGGACTCGCGCGCCTTCATGTGATATTTTAGCGCAAGGTCGACATCTTCTTTTACGGACGACGACCAAAGTTCCTGGATCAATCTCTTGGTTTGCGCGAGCGCACCAGGCGCGCCTTGCAAAACTGATTGCGCGAATTTTTCTGCTTCAATCATGACTTGATCGGGCGCGACCACGCAATTAACCAAGCCGATTTCGCGCGCGCGCTCCGCATCGATCAGCTCGGAACCGAGCAGCAATTCACGAATCTCACGTTCCCGAACCTGCCGGCGCAGGAAGGTCATGACCAGTCCAGCCACCAATCCGCGTCGTACTTCCGGGTAACCGATCTTCGTTCTCGCGGCCGCGACGACGAAGTCACACGCCGACATGATGCCGGCGCCGCCCGCCACTGCTGCGCCGTGGACCGCGGCGATTGTGATGAGCCGCGTCTGACTAATGGCGATCAAAGTCTTTGCCACCATCTCCGCGGTCGCGTGAGCCTTCTTTTCATCAGCCGCTTCCTTCAAGTCCAAGCCGGTGCAAAAAGCCTGCCCAGCGCCGCGTAAAATCAAAACACGCTGCTGTTCGTCAGCGGCGGTAGTGTCAATCGCGGCAATCAATTCGGTGAGCAATTCAATCGTGAGCGCGTTACGGCGCTCCGGACGATTCAACGTCAACGTCGTGATCTGGGGACTTTGCTTTTCGATCAGAACGATGGACATAAAGATGATCTTGATTTCCGTTGATTGCAGCGAGGCAAACGTCGCGCTTCTGGGTTATTCTGTCAGTAACTTTCCCATAATGGAATCCATCAAGCTCATCGAGTGTCCGCGCGACGCGTGGCAGGGACTTAAGCGTCAGATTCCGACCCAGCGAAAGGTGGAATACCTGCGCGGGTTGGTAGCTGCGGGCTTTCGGCATATCGACGTAGCGAGCTTCGTCTCGCCCAAAGCTGTGCCGCAGATGGCCGATAGCGAAGAGATGCTCGAGGAAGTCGGGTCGCTCAAGGACGTTGAAATCATAGGCATTGTCGTTAATGAAAAAGGTGCGGAGCGCGCGATTTCGACCGGGTTGGTCAGCACGCTCGGCTATCCCTGTTCAATCTCGGAGACGTTTCTACTCAGAAACCAGAACCAATCGCCGGAGGAGAACCAGGCCGTGCTGAAGAGGATCAAAGATCGAGCGGACGAAGCCGGACTGGCAATGGTCGCTTACATTTCAATGGCATTCGGTAATCCTTACGGCGATCCGTGGAGCGAAGAGAAAGTCGCGGAGGCCGCGAGAACTATCGCAGGTATGGGCATTAGCACCCTCTCAATCGCGGATACGGTAGGAGCGGCCGAGCCGGAACTGGTTCATCGCGTGCTGGCGGCGGTCTTACGCGACTGCGGTGAATGCGAGATGGGCGTTCATATGCACAGCACGCGCGCGGGAGCAACGCCGAAAGTCCTTGCCGCTTATGACGCAGGGTGCCGGCGTTTCGATGCCGCCATTGGTGGACTTGGCGGTTGTCCCTTTGCGCAAGATGAGCTTGTCGGGAATGTGCCAACGGAAGAAGTTTTGCGTGCGTTGCAGCAGCGCGGGCTGAAGCTGCCGCTGGAGGGCCGACTTTCGGCGGTCGCAGCGATGAATGCCGCAATCACTGACGAATTCTCGGGCGACAAAGCGCGAGGTGATTAAACCTGAATCACGCCGGTGTGAAAGCGCGCCTTCGGCATCGGGCGCGACGTGAATTGTAGCAAGCGCATGAGAACGTTGCGAGTCTCGTGCGGTTGAATGATGGCATCGACCCAACCCCGCGCGGCGCCGTAGCGGATGTCGGTTTGCTCTTCGTAGTTTTGCTTCACTTTGGCGCGAAGCTGTTCGAGATCTTCCTGCGAGGTTTTCTTTTCGCTGCGTTCGCTCGCCCGCGCGAGAATGGAGAAGACGGTGTCGGAAGCTTGGGCGGCGCCCATGACGGCATAGCGCGCATTCGGCCACGCCACGATGAAACGCGGATCGTAGGCCTTGCCGCACATTGCGTAATTTCCTGCCCCGAACGACCCACCGACTACGACAGTGATTTTCGGGACAACTGAATTGCTCACGGCGCTTACGAGTTTGGCGCCGCTGCGAATGATTCCGCTTTGCTCGGCATCGCGACCGACCATAAAACCGGTGACGTCCTGAAAGAAAACGATCGGCAGTCCGTCTTGATTGCAATCCATGATAAAGCGCGCCGCTTTGTCGGCGCTATCGGCGTAAATCACGCCACCCATTTGGATGCCTTCTTTCTTGGTGCGCACTTGCAAGCGCTGGTTCGCGACAATTCCAACCGCGTGTCCGCCGATTCGCGCGTACGTGGTGACGATAGTTTTACCGTAGTCGGCTTTGTATTCGTCCATCGAGCTCGCATCGACAATCGATGCGAGCAGATCGCGCGCGTCGTACTGTTTTTGGCCATCGAAGCTGATTAAATCGTAAACAGCATCAGGACTTTTCGCCGGCCGGGACGATTTCGCGCTTTTGGATTTTTCGGATTTTTTTGCGGTTTCCGCTTCCGGCAGCAGCGCGACGAGCGAACGAAGTCGCTTAAGACACGACGGGTCGTCCTTCTCATAAAAATCTACGGTGCCACTGACTTCAGCGTGCATCCGAGCGCCGCCCAATTCCTCGGCATCTACAACTTGTCCGATGGCGGCTTTGACGAGGGATGGACCAGCGAGATACAAACCGCTTCCCTCCGTCATTAGAACCTTGTCGCACAAGACTGGAAGATAGGCGCCACCGGCGACACAATTTCCCATGATGGCGGCATATTGCGGAACGCCAGCCGCGGAAATCACGGAGTTGTTTCGAAAAATTCGTCCAAAATCATCTTCATCAGGAAAAATCTCATCCTGCAACGGCAGGAAAACACCGGCAGAATCGACCAGATAGATAATGGGCAGCGAGCATTCGAAAGCGATGCGTTGGGCGCGAAGTAATTTTTTTGCGGTCTGCGGAAAGAAGGCGCCTGCTTTAACGGACGCGTCATTGGCAATGATCATGCAGGGAACTCCCGCGACTTCGCCGATCCCCGCGACCGCGCCCGCCGCCGTAATCTTCCCCCACTCTTCGTACATTTTGTAGGCGGCCCAGATTCCGATCTCGAAGAGCGCCGCGTCCTTGTCGAGCAAATGACTGATGCGCTCCCGCGCCGGCAAACGCCCCAATTTGCGCTGTCGATCCAATCCGGCTTTGCCGCCGCCTTCACGCAGCACAGCTTCTTGTCTCATGATCCCGACGCAATGATCGCGCAGCGTGACGGTGGTGGAGATCGATGGACGAGACATAGTGCGAAGGACGCTTAATCCGCGACAGCTAGGACTTCAAGCGCGGTTGTAGAGGCGGCTGTCTCAGCCGCAAACGACAACTGGGTTTGCGCTCGCCGCGGCGAGCGCCACTACAGCGAAGCCTCAATAAATATCCATATCAGATCGATATCCTGAATCTCCGCGAATGGAACGCAGGCGAGCGCGGCTTCCGCGTTCTGACTCCGGTCGATTGATTCGCTCTAACGCGACTTTGACAAGCAGCGGAACCGCAGCCAGCGCGCCGACCGAAACAAGGGCAATGGCCGCTGCCTGCCGCACAGGCCTTTTAATCTTGTCGGCCATCAACATACCGAGACCGAGCCCAAAGGCGGCGCGCGTCAGCGTAAGCAGACTATCGAGCGGAATCTGCTCCGGTGTTTTTGGAATGGATATCGGAAGAGACATCGGCTAACTGTTATACGACTCGTTTGAGAAAAGGAAACGGGAAATGTTCGCTGACTTCATGATTCGGCGACTCCGGTTCTTTTCATCGACATGGCCAATCCGATCTACGCGCTTATTCTTGCCGGCGGCAGTGGCGAACGTTTTTGGCCATTGAGCCGACGCTCCCGTCCAAAGCAGCTTCTGCGCCTCATTTCCAAACAGACCCTGCTCGAGGAGACGGTGGCGCGACTGGACGGTTTGGTTCCGCGAGACCGCATTCTTATCCTCACGAATGTAGAACAAGAAGCAGCCGTTCGGGAGTTGCTAGGAGATTTCCCAAAGGAAAACATCGTGGCAGAGCCGGCGAAGCGTGACACTGCCGCGGCGGTCGCGTTGGGCGCCGGCTGGGTCGCGGCGCGCGATCATTCGGCGACAATGCTGGTGCTTCCAGCAGATCACGTGATTGCGGATGGCGCGGCGTTTCGCGAGACGCTTTCAACCGCGGCCAAAGCGGCGGAGGAAACCGGCAGCCTCGTCGCGATCGGGATCAAACCGACCTGGGCTTGTCCCGGTTTTGGTTACATCGAGCAAGGCGACCCGGTTCTCTTGCGAGGGAATGCCGGCAAGATCGCAATCCATCATGTCCTGCGCTTTCGCGAAAAACCGAACGTCGATCTTGCGGAATCGTTTTTGCGCAAGGGAAACTTTCGCTGGAATGCCGGAATGTTTGTCTGGTCAGTGCCCACGGTTTTGAGCGAATTCAATCGGCACACTCCCGAGCTCGCGGACTTCATTTCACAAATTCGTATGCCGGGGAAATTCGAGCAAGTTTTGCGCGAGCATTTCAGCAAATTGCCGCGAATTTCATTTGATTATGCAATTATGGAAAAGGCCGACCGCGTCCTCGTGGTCGAGGCGACCTTCGATTGGGACGATGTTGGAAGCTGGACGGCGGTCGCGCATTATTTCAAGAATGATAAGGAAGGAAATGCGGCGAACTGCTCAATCACGGCGGTCGATTCCACGAACAACATCGTTTTCGATCAGGACGGCGCGACGGTCGCGTTACTCGGAGTTCACAATTTGATTGTCGTCCGCACGCGCGACGCACTCTTGATCTGTCACCGGCACCAGGCGGAAAAGATCAAGGACCTGGTCGGCAAATTGAAGCCGGAGCTGCAATAGCGACGATGAATCCGATCTTGGGAATCGATTTTGGGCGGAGCCGGATCGGCGTGGCCATTTCGGACGAACTTCGGTTTCTGGCGCATCCACTTGAAACAATTCCCGCGGGAAAGAATGCAGTGGACCGAATCGCAGCGATTGTTCGCGAGCGAAAGATCGACGGCGTCGTGGTGGGTGCGCCGCGAAACATGGACGGGACGCTTGGAGCGGCGGCGGACGAAACAATGAAGTTTGTCGAAAAATTGCGCGGCGCTGTTTCGTGCAACGTTGTGACATGGGATGAGCGGCTGACGACTGTCGCGGCGAACCGGGCTCTTCGTGAAGCCGGGAAAAAGACGCGCGAGACGCGCGGTTATGTCGATCAAGTGGCGGCGCAAATGATCCTCCAGGGATTTCTCGATCGGCAACAGGAAGCAGCGCACGTTGCAAACCTGCAACAGTAGTTTCGATGCCGGCGCGGCTAAAGTTAATCATTGCCTACAACGGGGCGGGATTGGGCGGGTGGCAAAGCCAAGCGCATCGCAACACTGTCCAGGACCAATTAGAACGCGCCTTCTTCCGCGTCATGGGCGAACGGTTGCGGGTGCATGGGGCGGGCCGCACTGATGCCGGTGTGCATGCGCTCGCGCAATGTGCACACGTCGATCTCGCGGAGCGACGATTGTCTTCAGCGCAATGGGTGCGCGCGCTCAACGCAAATCTCTCGCCGGCGATTCGCGTTTTGCGATGCTCCTATGTTCGGAACGACTTTCACGCGCGCTACTCGACCAAGGCAAAAGTTTATCGCTATCGAATCTGGTCGGCCCCAATTCTTCCGCCGCTGGAATTCGAGCGAGCGTGGCACGTTGCGACGCCACTTGATCTTACGATGTTGCAAGCCGCTGCGGCGAAGTTCGTTGGCACTCACGATTTTGCCGGTTTCGCGGCCAATCGTGGTAAACCGGAACCGAATACGATTCGCACAATCCATTCCGTGCGCGTTTGGAAGAAAGGACCGTGCATTACCATCGACTTCGAGGGCGATGGTTTTCTTTACAAAATGGTTCGGCTAATGGTGGGCACGATTGCACAATGCGCGCTTGGACAATCCACGGCTGATGAGCTCGCGGCGCGATTGAATTCGGATCGATCCAAAGGCCGGCGTTATGCGGCTCCAGCAGAAGGATTATTTCTTCTGCGTGTACGGTACTGAGGTTGCTTTATAGCTTCACGAGATTTGGGGGTTGGTGAGGGCGTTTCATTGGTGGGAGACCTACTTTTCCAGAAATTATTTAATGAGCCAGACCGGTGCGCCCGTAACTTACGTAAAGCAAAAACGCGGGTTTTTTGCACTTTTTCGGCGCGGCACTGCATGGCTGTTTAGCCAGAAACATTTCCATTTCAAAGTCCTCTCCGGGACCGCGGCTGGTGTGGTCGTTATAGTCTTTTTAGCCGGCGTCTTTCTCTACATCACGCTGCGCAATCATTATCAGGCGGCGGTAAGAGCGCACACGATTGAAGTACTGCGCCTCAGCAGTGTCATTGAAAACGACATCGCCGCACTTGAAAATGGACATCGGGGATTCCTGCTAACCGGCAATCCGTCGTACCTCGATTTCTTCGATCGACGGAAGGAACTCATCAAGCAACGCGTGGAGAGCTTAACCGCGTTGATTTTGGACAATCCGAAGCAGCGTAAGAGGGTAATGAAGGTTCAGGAGGTTGTGCAAAAATGGATTGAGACAGCCGCGCTGCCCGACGCTAACGCTCGCGATCCAAAGAGCGCGATAGCGATTCTAGCGCTGGACGACTCTCAACGGGCGAAATTGGTAAGCTCGGGCAATTCGCTCCTGAATCAGGCCAGAGAGGTTCTGCAATCGCTGCAAGACGAAGAGCAAATCGTCCTTAATCAGCGGATGATCGAACAAGAATGGGCGACACAATCAACCCAAATTTTGGATTTTCTGCCGAAGCTGGAGCGGTCCGTTCTCGAGATGCAGAAAGAAAAGAGAGGTTATCTGCTCACCGGTGATTCCACATTCGTGGAAGGTTATAAGCGGGCCGTGGCTGATTTCTATACCTACAACGGGTATCTCTCCATTTTGGTGGCCAATTCGCCCGCGCAATCTGAATTGCTGGCCGAGGTAAGATCGAGCGTGGAGCGGTGGATCAACACCTCCGCGACTACTGAAATGGAGGCAAAGCGTTCGGGGAAAGATATCAGCAGCCTCGTTTCGGCTGATACCGGCGAGACTTTAATGGCCGATATTCGGCAAATGCTCGCGACTTTCGAGAAAAGCGAGGTCAGCGTTTACGAAGTACGAGCGAGCGCCGCCAGCCACGAGAGAATTGTTAAAACATCCGCCCTGGCTCTGCTCGCATTTCTCGCCGTCGCTCTTCTCGTCATTTCGAACAGCTACAGTTTCGTTCTCGTTCGCCGGCAACTGGTGAAGCTCGAAGGAGTTGAAACCCGCATCCGCTCGATCATTGAAAATATCCTCGATGGAATGATCGCGGTGAATGAAGAAGGCGCCATTTGCTCGATGAATCCGGCGGCGGAAAAAATGTTTGGCTGCCGCGACAACGAAATGGTCGGCCACAGTTTTACCAAGCTCGTGCCTAAAACTTACGCCAGCGAGCTCGACACCAAGCCCGTAGCATGCGCCTGGGAGCAGATCACCAAGCGGACCGGCAGCACCACCCTGGCTGTGGGACGCACGCGAAAGCACGTCACCTTCCCGATCGAAATTTCTCTCAGCGAGATGGAAGTGGATAACGAAAAACTGTACGTCGCGATGGTGCGCGATGTCACGGAGCGCAAACGTTTCGAACAGGAGATCGCGGCCGAGAAAGAAAGTCTCGCCGTTACTCTCCGTTCCATTGGTGACGGGGTTATTACAACCGACATTCAAGGCAAGGTCCTAATGATCAACAACGAGGCCGAGCGCTTGACCGGCTGGCCTTCGAACGAAGCGGTCGGCCAGCCGTTAAAATCGGTCTTCAACATTGCCATCGATCTCGCCGCGCAAGCCCGCGCGCAACGAAGCGGTTACCGCAACGAAGCCCATTCCATCCTGCTAAGCCTGCCCGAAAACGCCACGCTTACCTCTCGCGATTCCGTCGAGCGCATCATTGAGCAGGTGGCGTCGCCCATTCGCGACAGCAAGAATGAAGTCGCGGGCGTAGTCCTTGTTTTCCGTGACATCACCGAGCGGCAACGCAACGAAACCGAGCGGCGCAAGGCCGAAACGCTGGAGCAACTTGGACTTCTCGCCGGCGGCATCGCGCACGATTTCAACAATCTCCTTACCGCAATCATCGGGAACATCTCTCTGGCTTCGTTGCTTCTCCCCGTCGACGACGAGATGACCACGCGGTTGAACGACGCCAAAAACGCTTCAATGCGCGCGCGCGATCTCGCGCAACAGCTCCTCACCTTCGCCCGCGGCGGCGCGCCGATTAAGAAAACGGCTTCTATCGGAAAACTCATTCAGGACACCGTCAGTTTCTCGCTCCGTGGCAGCCACAATCGAAGTGAGTTTCATTTCGGGGCCGATCTCTCTCCGGCCGAAATCGATCCAGGGCAGATTAGTCAGGTCATTGCCAATCTCGTCGTTAACTCCGACCAAGCCATGCCGAACGGCGGATCGTTGCGCGTTAGTTGCGAGAACTTCCGCTACAATTCGGCAACCACGCCCGTGATTCCGGATCTCGCGCCCGGTGATTACATTCGCATCAGCATTCGTGATGAAGGCGTGGGAATACCAGACCAATATCTCAAACGCATATTCGATCCGTATTTTACGACGAAACCAAAAGGAAACGGTCTCGGCCTCGCGACGACCTATTCGATCATCAAGAACCACAACGGTCTTATCACCGTCGAGTCGGAAGTGCATGTGGGATCGACGTTCACGCTTTACCTCCCCGCCTCTGTGCATCAGGAATTGCCCGTCGAAGCGTCCCGGCCCATCACCGAGACAATCACCGGAACCGGCCGTGTTCTCGTGGTGGACGATGAAGAAGCGATTCGGGCCCTGGTCGAATTCACTCTCAACCGGCTCGGTTACAAGGTAACGCAAGCGGCCAGCGCGCTTGAGGGCGTAAACATTTACCGGGAACGATTTGAAGCTGGCGAAAGATTCGACGCCGTGATTCTCGATCTTACGCTGCCCGGCGGGATGGGCGGTAAGGAAGCGCTCAAGAAGCTGATCGAGATCGATCCGACCGTGAACGCGATCGTTTCCAGCGGTTACGCTACCGACGCCACTATGAGCCGCTATCAGGATTTTGGTTTCCGCGGCGTGATCGCAAAACCCTACGAAGCCGCCGAGCTCGGCAAGATTGTCCACGACGTCATCGGCTCCAGTCGCGTCAACGTCCTGGATTATCCGATGCAGGCGGCCGGCTGACCTCGATCTCGCCTTACTCGTCCGCGCTGTCCGCTTTCAAGCGTGGCAATAAGTGCTCCAAAATCGTCGCCACAGATTCATCGACGGTCTGGCGATCCGTTTGCACAATAATCTCGGGATCTTCCGGCGGTTCATACGGTGCATCGATTCCGGTGAAATCCCGAATCTCGCCAGCGCGCGCTTTTTTGTAGAGATCCTTTGGATCGCGCGCTTCGCACACCTCCAGCGGCGCTTCCACAAATACCTCCACGAACTCAGCGTTGCCTTCGAGCGCAATCTCGCGCGCCCGGCGCCGATCCATTAAATACGGCGATATGAACGCCGTGATTACCACGACACCGGAGTCGGCCATCAACTTCGCGACCTCGCTCACGCGGCGAATATTCTCCACGCGATCTTCCGGCGAAAATCCGAGGTTTGAATTCAAACCGTGGCGAATGTTGTCACCATCGAGCACATAAGTGTTCATAGCACGGCTGAACAATTCTCGTTCCAGTGCTTGCGCGATGGTCGATTTTCCCGCGCCCGATAAACCGGTGAACCAAACGACCGCGCCGCGATGTCCTGTTTGGAGCGCGCGTTGACCCGGTGTGATTTTTCCTCCGGTCCAAGAGATGTTCTTGCTCTTGGCCACGGTGCGATCGGTGTAGATCCCGCCGAAGATCGTGCCCCCGCCGCGAATCTCTCCGTCATCCACGAGCACGAACCGGCCGAGGTTCGCGATGCGATCGTGATTGTCGAGCACGAGCGGCGCGCGCGTTTGAATCGTGAGCCGGCCGACTTCGTTGCGATCCAACTGCTCATACTTGTCGATCTTGATTTCCAAGGTCGAGGAATCCATCACTTGCTCGATCGACACCACCTGGCATTTCACGTCCTGTGTCGCCAACCGGACGGTGTAGGGCGCGCCAACGCGCAGCGGTTCGCGCGCGATCCAAAAAAGATCGGCGCGAAACCTGTTGGTCTCGATCGGCGTTTCCGTTTGGTGCGACGCCACATAACCGCGCTCGACAAAAATCTGTTCCGTCAGCGTGATGCCGATCGAATCTCCGGCGATGGCCACGCCATTTTTTTCTGTATTCCAGCGTTCAATCGTTTGGACCTTGGAAGATTTGTTGGCTGGCGAAAAAATCAGCTCGTCCCCTGCCCTGAGCGTGCCGGTCTCGATTCGCCCGGCGATAATTCGCCGTTCATCGAAGCGATACACGTCTTGCACGCAAAACCGCAATGGAAGATCGACCAGCGACGCGGTCGGTTCGGCTGCGTCTAACGCTTCAAGAACGGTCGGGCCATGATACCATCTCAATGCCTCGCTCTTGTGCGCCACGTTTTCGCCGGATTTCGCCGAAGCTGGAATAAAACAGCGCGCCGTCAGGTCAAGATCGACCAGAAATTTTTGATACTCCGTCTTGATCTCTTGAAATCGTTGCTCGGAAAAATCGACGAGATCCATTTTGTTAACCACGACAATCACCTGCTTGATTCCAAGGAGGCTGAGCAAGTAGGCGTGCCGGCGACTTTGCTCGCGAACGCCTTCACTCGCCGCGATGACCAAAATAGCCGCGTCGGCATTCGACGCGCCGGTAATCATATTTTTCAAGAACTCCTTGTGCCCGGGCGCATCGATGATGGCGTATCGGCGCTTCGGCGTTCGAAAAGGAATCTGCGTGGTATCGATCGTGACGTTTTGTTCTTGTTCCTCGAGCAACGCATCGAGGACGAAGGCAAACTCAAACTCCATTCCCTCCGCCGCGCACGCTTGCTTGATCTGATCGATCTTGCCTTCAGGCAAAGATTCCGTGTCGTGCAGGATGCGGCCAATGAGCGTGGATTTCCCATGGTCGACGTGACCGACAAAAACAACCTTCAAGCATTCGTCGGCGTGCATCATAGAAATCCTTTTGCGCGGAGCTTCTGCATCGCGTTCCGCTCATGATGGTCCTGGGCGCGACCGGCTCGCTCGCTCGTGCGCGTGGATTCAAGTTCCGCCACGATTTCATCGATCGTTGTCGCATTGCTCGCTATCGGCTTTGTGATTGGACTACAACCGAGCGAACGAAAGCGTTGACCATTTCGCGCGAAATACATTTTTGGAATGGGAATGCTCTCGCGCTGGATGTAGCGCCAGATGTCGACTTCGGTCCAATCGAGCAAAGGTTGGACGCGGACATGTTCGCCTTTTGCGGCCGTGGCCGCGAATTGCCCCCAGAATTCCGGCGGCTGATCTTTGTAATCCCATTCGAACTGCGCGTTGCGCGGTGAAAAATATCGCTCCTTCGCGCGCGTTGGATCTTCGTCGCGGCGAATCCCGGTAATGAGCGCGTCCCATTTGTATTCGGCCAGCGCTTGCTGCAGCGCGACAGTTTTCAGTTCGTGGGTCACCGTCACCGGGTCGTGCGTTTCATAACCGATGCCGCGCGCTCGCGCTTCGGCGTTGATTTTGACGATGAGCTTGAGTTGGTAATGCGTCGTGGCCCATTCGCGAAACTCGAGCATCTCCGGAAACTCGTAGGTCGTATCGATGTGCAAAACGGGAAACGGGATTTTTCCGAAAAAGGATTTCAGCGCCAGCCAGATGAGAACGTTGGAATCTTTTCCCATCGACCAGGGCATGGCGATATTCTTGAACGAGTGATAGGCCTCGCGAAAGATGAAGATGCTTTGGTTCTCGAGTTGATCGAGGTGCGTGCGTGGCGATTCGGTCATCGTAGGTCTTCAGTGACTGGTGGACATCCAACTTAGCCACAGATGCACACAGATTTACACGGATTTTGAAGTTCCCTGCTGCACTTTCTGCCATCTGTGTTTCATTCGTGTCAATCTGTGGCCGTTTTCTCTTGTAGAGAAGGTCGCGGCTTCTACTGTTCGAACATGGTTGAAAATCGCTCTGCCGCTTACGATTCAAAGATCGAAGGCAACGTAATTTTCACGCGTTTGGATGCGGCCTTGAACTGGATTCGCAAGAATTCGCTCTGGCCCATGCCGATGGGACTCGCCTGTTGCGCAATTGAATTGATGGCGACCGCCGCTTCGCGTTTCGATATTTCCCGGTTTGGCGCCGAAGTGATGCGCTTTTCCCCGCGCCAGTGCGACGTGATGATCGTGGCCGGTACGGTCACTTACAAAATGGCGCTGGCGGTAAAAAGAATTTACGAGCAAATGCCGGAACCGAAATGGGTCATCGCCATGGGGGCGTGCGCGTCCACCGGCGGAATGTATCGCTCCTACGCGGTCTTGCAGGGCATCGATCAATTGCTGCCGGTGGATGTTTATATTTCCGGCTGTCCGCCGCGACCGGAAGCTCTGCTCGCGGGCTTGATGAAGCTTCAGGAAAAAATTTCGGGCGAACGCTCGTTTGTTAAACAAAAGGCTGTGCTGGCGGAGCAACTCGAAGACGCGTTCGTATGACCGGCGGGCAATTGCTTGATTCGCTCAGCAAGCTGTTCGGGACGAAACTTCAGGACAAAACTGAGTTTCGCGGCGAGACCACTTACACAATTTTGCCGGGCGATCTCCGCGAGGTCGCCCAATTCTGTCGGGACGAGTTGTCGTTCGACTATTTGATCGACATCACCAGCATCGACAACTTCGGTGAGGAGCCGCGTTTCGAAATTGTTTACGAACTGTATTCGCTGACGCTGGCCGTTCACCTGCGCTTGAAACTTCGCGTTTCGGAAGAGATCTGCGCGGTCGATACCGTCTCCGACATTTGGCCGACGGCGAATTGGCACGAGCGCGAGATTTACGACATGATGGGGCTCAAGTTCAACGGGCACCCCGATCTCCGCCGCATCCTGATGTGGGATGGCTATCCTTTCTTTCCCCTGCGCAAAGAATTTCCGCTCGAAGGTTTGCCCAGCGAAATGCCCGACGTCGCCTTCACCGAAGCCGCGCCAATGGAAGGCGGCCCGTTCGTAACGATGCCATCTACCGCGACAACAAAAGATCGCGAGCCGCGCTCGCGTCGTCCGGATTTATGAACAGTCCGGGGGTTCGCCGAAACAATTTCCGGCGCAACCCTAAATTGCGCGAACAACTGCTCACAACAGAAGACGAATGTCCGTTTACGTCTCGTTAGACCAAAAACATGCCCCGTAAGTTATTGCTCTGTGGTGGTGGTCTCTTCATTGTGCTCGGCTTCGTTCTGCTAGTAGGCGCTCTGCTGAAAACCGGAGCAAATGACGCTGAATGGCGAAGCATCTCACGGACTGGCTTGCCGTCGAAAGCGACCGATTTTTCGTGGACCGAGTGGCGACCAAACGATGGATCCGTGAAGCCGTTTCCCGACGGCAATCGCTCCCAAACTGTTCCGTCTGAATTCCGCATTGGTCATGCTCGCGGCATACTGTTCAATTTCACCGTGTATGAAGGTCGAGTCGATTCCGACCGTATCATTCCAGCGCTGGGACCGGTTTGGGGGGCATCTATCGCAGTGTCTGGGCCGTTTCCGCTTTTGTGCTCGGGGCCGCCTTGATATTAGGAGGACGCCTTGTTCATAAACGAGGCTGACAATTCGCTCAGGCTGCGGAAATCGGCGGCGCCGAAGCAGGCTTGCGTGTTTCCGCCATCACGTCGGGTCGCAGATTGTCATCACGCGTTGCGAAAAGTCGCGGCTCCTGCTTCGGATACGCGATACGGCTGTGCAACATTGTCATGAGGGTAAAACGGAAGCGCTCTGCGATGACTTTCAATTCACCCAGCGTGAGATCGCAATCGTCCAACTGCCGATCGGCGATGCGTTCTTCGATTAATTCATCCACCAGTTGCTCGATTTTTTGCGGAGTCGGTTTTTCCAGACTGCGCGATGCGCTCTCCACCATGTCGGCGAGACTAACGATGGCGCTCTCTTTGGTCTGCGGCTTTGGTCCGGTATAACGGAAACTTTCTTCGCGCACTTCGGGAATGTCTTCCTCGCGAATGTTCATGATCTTGCCGCCGGCCCGCGCGTCTTCCTGCTGTTGAATGGCGCGCTGGTAGAAATAGTAAACGAGCGAAGTGCCGTGGTGTTCCTGGATGATGTCGATGACCCGTTTATTGAGTTTGTGCTTGAGCGCAAGATCGACACCCTCTTTGACGTGCGCGAGGATGATGAGCGCGCTCATCGTCGGCGCGAGATCGTCGTGCGGATTGCGCTCGAAATTCATGTTCTCGGTAAAATATTCCGGCTTCACCAGCTTGCCGATATCGTGGAAATAAGCGCAGACGCGGCAAAGCGTGGCGTTCGCTCCGATGCCTTCGCCCGCGGCCTCGGCCAGATTCGCGACGACGAGACTGTGATGATAAGTGCCGGGCGCTTCGATCGTCATTCGGCGCAGCAGCGGATGATTGAGATCGGAAGCTTCGAGCCAGGAAATGTCGGTCGTGACTTGAAATAGATGTTCGAGGATCGGCAGCGCGCCGCCGACGACCATGGCGGTCAGAATTCCATTGCCGATCGCGCAAGCGCTTTGCAGACCAATCATCGGCCAATCGTTGGCCATGGGCGGAAACAAATTGATCGGGCCAATCAAACCGAAGGTGAGCGCGAGCAACCAGATGGCCAGGCCAACCCCGAAACCGGCGCGGACGAGTTTGCTCCGCCGGCGCACCTGAAGCGTGAGATAGACCGCGGTAAATCCACTGATCAACCCGATTACCAGAAGCGGTGCATCGATTCTTCCAAAGAGAATGCTGCTCCAAAGACTGACGAAAACCGCGGCGAATAACCCCTGAATACGGCCGAGTAAAACGCTCAGCACAAGTGGCGCGAAAGCGTAAGGCGCAATCAGAGGGCCGAGCTCGGGCGTGAGAAATTTGAACGTCCCGCTATTGCACAAAACGAGGATCAATTTCGTGAAGGTCAATTGCACCAGAATGACGCCAAAGACCAAAAGGATCCGCGAACTTTGGGAAAATGTTTGCGGCTGATTGATCCAAAGCTGGGTCAGCGCCGTTGCAAAAAATAACAAAGCGATGATGAAGTTCTTCGTCGGCTCAGGTTGTTGTCCGCTGAAAATCAAGAAAGCGAGACCGGCAATGAAAGCGGCAAAAACCAATACCTTGATCAGCGGCGAATATTCGAGGCTGCGGAGAAGTTCGTTGCGTGTTCGCCGGCGCCGCGTTTTGCGTGAAGCCAGACCGCGTCTGATGAGCCGGCTGCGTTTGAAAAAATCTAACATCTTGATCTTACTCTAGTGAGGAATTGTTCGGCGCGCGATGCCGCTGATAAGCGTTGATGATATCTCGAACCAGCTCGTGGCGCACCACATCGCGTTCGGTGAAATAAACGCTCGAGATTCCGGGAGTGCTTTTCAATGCCTGCAAAGCCTCGATCAAACCGGAACGCTTGTTTGGAGGCAGGTCGATTTGCGTTACGTCGCCAGTCACAACGCATTTGGAATGCGGTCCCATTCGGGTCAGGAGCATGAACATCTGTTCCGTTGTCGTGTTCTGCGCTTCATCGAGAATAACGAAGGCGTCGCTCAAGGTCCGTCCACGCATATACGCGAGCGGCGCGATCTCAATGGTTTGCCGCGCGATCAAGCGCTCCATCTCCTCGGCTTCCAGCATATCGCGCAACGCGTCGTAGAGTGGCCGAAGATAAGGCGTGATCTTTTCCTGGAGATCCCCGGGCAAAAATCCGAGCGCTTCCCCCGCTTCCACGGCCGGCCTCGTCAAAACAATCCGGGCGACCTGTTCTTTCTTTAAGGCCGCGACTGCCATCGCCACCGCCAAATAGGTCTTGCCAGTTCCCGCGGGACCGATTCCGAAAACGACATCGTGTTTCTGAATGGCCTCCACGTAATCGCGTTGACCCGAAGTTCGGGGGACAATTGGCGGTCGTCGCGACGAAGTCGGAATTTTGACCGAGGCGAGATCGCCCAAGTTTTCCTCGCGCGCTTCGTTGACCGAGCTGAGCGCGTAATTGAATTCGTGTTTGTGGATATCGACGCCCTTCTGCCGCGCTTGCTCCAATTGATCGAACACGCGCTCGGCCTTGTCGATCTTCGCTGGTTCGCCTTCGAGTTTCACCCAGCCTTCGCGAGTCGTCACTTTCACGCCGAGCGAATCCTCCAGCGTTTTCAAATTCTTGAGATCGTGCGCGTAAAGAGATTCTAACGCGCGCGCACTCTCGAACTGCAAGGTGCGTGTTTCAGTCATTTCGCTCCGAAAACAGAAAGCCGTGCTGGCTCGACAATTTTATACCGCGCTGCCAATGGCAACATCGACATCAACTGAGTTACCTGAACCCGTAAACCAGCGCCCAATGTGTTCGTTCCTCCGGCGATTGCTCAATCTCGACGATGACGAAATAACTGCCCGTCGTCTTTGGAATAATGTGGGCGGCCGCGAAGTGGCCTTTTTCCCAGCTGTCCGGTTGCTCGGCCAGCTTTCCCTCGGCGTCGTAGATATGCACGGAAATTTTCGACCGCTCCACTTCGGTGCCCAGCCAGAACCAATATTCGTTGCCTTTGAATAGCTGCTGCCGCACAGCTTTCTTCTCGCCCACGCCCAAATCGCCGCCCCAGTAATCCTCGCGGACCTGAAAGCCTTCTTTGACGTAAGGCTCCGCGGACTGAAGGGCGAACGATTGCGCGTCGTCAACCGACGCGCCAACTGTCGCGGAGGCGGAAAGCAAAGCGACAATGAGAGTGCGCCTGAATAATTTGAAAGATTTATTCAACGCTTCCATCTATCGCGCCTTTGTTACAATTGCTTCGTCCAAACGAGTCGTAATCTGATTGATTCGTTTAACTGACTCCACCGAAATGCGGGTGTCGCCGACGTCGATCAACGGCCGAACTTCGACAAGAGCACCCTGAATATCTTGGATAAGCGGCATGTTGTACTCGGGCATGGCCTGGAGCCGCTTTTGAAAGTAGGCCAGCAGATCGGGCTGGTGCAGCAATTCGGCGCCCTCGTTGGAAAAGCGTTTGGAGACAACGGCGGTCAACACTTCCGTGCCGCGCAGCCAGCCTCCCAGACTCACCAGTTGCGATAGTTTTTCGTCGTGCACCTCGTTCATCGCGTTCTGCACGCTGTTTTGGGTGCGATCGAGTTCCTGGCGAACATTGTCCCATCGCCGTTTGTCGGCCGCCTCGATAATCGCTTTCGCGTGCGGCGTGATCGAGTTGCCGACGCCAATTCCCTTGGCCAGGGCCAGGACCCGTTGCCCGATATCTTTCACGGCCGGCGCATCTTCCGCCTGCACGGCAATGAAGCCATCCGCAATGACAGTTCCAAGAACCAGCGCAATGCGCGGGCGCTCGGTAAAGTTGCCCCCTTTGTCGCTACGGACGTATTCTCTCCAATTGACCGGGCCAAGTTTGTTTAGCGCTCCGAAGACTTCATTCGGGAGTGGAACGACCACGTCCTCCACTTTCTTCGACAACTGTTTTATGTCGATATGCTGCGGAGCCGGCGCACCCCGAGCGCCGATCGACAAGGCGATCATCGCCACCGCACCAAGTTTAAAATGTCTAGCAAACAGAATCATTGGGAGCTTCGACTGTTGATTTCGCCTTCGTATTCAGGATTAATGGAGCAACTTTAAGCAGAACCTTTGCCGCGCACAATTGCTGAACTCCACATTTTGAAACTTTTGAAAGACATCAACTCTATGGCCTGGCGGCATGGTTGTCGATTTCTCGCATGAATTCGGCCCGACTCGATCAAATTTTGAAGCGCGCCCCGGCCAAGCGGATTTTGGTCATTGGCGATTTGATGCTAGACGAGTTCGTTTGGGGCAAGGTCGCGCGAATCTCTCCGGAGGCGCCCGTGCCAGTTGTGGAAGTGACCGGCGAATCGTTCTATCCGGGCGGGGCGGCCAACGTCGCGCGCAATCTTCGCGAGTTTATCAAAAATGTGGCCATCGTCGGCATGGTGGGAAAAGATCCAAGCGGCCAGCAGTTGCGCGAGTTGTTGAGCAAAAACAAGATCGACATGTCCAATTCGATCGAGGACGGAAATTTTCAGACCATCGTCAAGACGCGCATCATCGCGCAACACCAGCAAATCGTGCGGGTCGATCGCGAGCAAATTGCCGCGCCTTCGCCAAAACAGACCGCGCAGATCGTTAGAACGGTTCATGAAAAAATTCCCGAAGTCGACGCGATCATCTTCGAAGATTACGGAAAAGGTTTCCTTGGCAGCGAGTTGGTCGCGCAGATTTGTCGCGATGCGAAAGCCGCCGGTAAAATCGTTGCCGCCGATCCTAATCCCCGGCATTTGATCGATTGGCCGGGAGTCACGGTAGCCACGCCGAACCGGGCCGAAGCATTTCAGGCGGCGGGAATTCCGTTGTGCGATTCGGGCGCGTCTCCAAAAGAAGATGTCGATCTTGCGCGGGCCGGGAAAGCGCTGCTCAAGAAATGGGACACGAAGTATCTCCTGATCACGCTTGGCGAACATGGCATGATGCTGTTTCAAAAAAACGAGCCGCCGCATCACATCCCAACCAAGGCGCGCCAGGTCTTCGATGTTTCCGGCGCCGGCGACACTGCGATTGCGCTTTTTACGCTCGCTCTTTGTTGCGACGCGAGTCCAATCGAAGCTGCGGAAATCGCAAATCACGCCAGCGCGGTAGTAATCGGCAAACTTGGCACCGCGACCGTCACTCGCGACGAACTTGTCGCCAGTTTTCGCGATGACTCCTCCGCTTGATACCTGTCGATCGCGCTGCTCAGATTGCGGCGACCTCTGAAATGACTACGGCGCCTGCAGTATTTGTTGATCGCGACGGCACCATCATGGAGGACGCCGATTACTGCTCCGATCCAAAACAGGTCCATGTTTTCGGCGGCGTTCCGGAGGCTTTGCGCGGCTTAAAGGCAAAAGGTTATAAACTCATCGTCATCACCAACCAAAGCGGGATCGGCCGCGGCTTCTTTACTCTCGATCAATACCGCGCAGTCGAAGCGGAAGTCTTGCGTCAAGTCGGGCCGGATTTGATTGGCGCCACCTACTTCTGCCCCGATCCCCCTGGAAAACCCTCGAAATGCCGCAAGCCCGCTCCCGGAATGATTCTTGAGGCAGTGCGTGATCATCACGTTAATCTCGCGCGCTCGTTTTTCATTGGCGACAAAGAAATCGACGCCGAGTGCGGCCACAACGCCGGCGTGCGCACGATTCGCGTTCGTACTGGTTTTGATAAGATGACCGACGGCAGCTGCGCGGACTGGGTGGCGGAAGACGTTGTCGCGGCGGCAAAGATAATTGTGGATCTTAGCAATGAGTAAAGCGGCCGGAATCATTCCTGCGCGTTGGGGCTCCACGCGTTTTCCAGGCAAACCGCTTCATCTTGTTTCCGGCAAACCTCTGCTTCGCCACGTTTGGGAACGCTGTTGTCGCGCGAAGAAATTGGATTCGGTCATCATCGCGACCGACGACATGCGGATTGCCAGCGCGGCTTTTAATTGGGGCGCGGAGGTTGCGTTTACATCTTCGCATCATCGCAGCGGCACTGATCGCGTTGCCGAAGTGGCGCAAAAAGCGAAAGAATTTGCGTATATCATTAATATCCAGGGTGATGAGCCGTTCGTTGAAGCGAGCCTGATCGACAAACTTGTCGAGACTCTTCGCGCTGATCAAAGGATCGACATCGTCACGGCCGCGCATCCATTTAAAAGCCAAGAAGAGGTGAGATCTCCTCACCAGGTGAAGGTGGTTCTCGATCTTTCCGGAGACGCTCTTTACTTCTCTCGAAGCCGAATCCCCTTTTCCCAGAATCGACGCACAGGCACCAAGATTTTGCGCCATCAGGGCATCTACGGCTTTCGCCGCGAGGCGCTGCTCCAGTTCGTAAAATGGAAACCATCGCCGCTCGAACAAACTGAATCGCTCGAGCAATTGCGCGCTCTTGAAAATGGTGTAACTGTTCATGTGCTCGTCACAAAACAAGGATCGCCCGGCATCGATACGCCGCAGGACGCAAAAGCGCTGGAGCAAAAACTCGCTCGCGCAAAACGGAGAATCTCGCGATGAAATATATTTTCGTCACCGGCGGCGTCGTAAGCTCTTTAGGGAAAGGCCTGGCCGCGGCTTCGCTCGGGACGCTTCTTGAGCTGCGCGGTTTGCGCGTCGTCCTGCAAAAGTTTGATCCATACTTGAACGTCGATCCTGGGACGATGAATCCGTTTCAACACGGAGAGGTTTATGTGTTAAACGACGGCGCCGAGACCGATCTCGATCTTGGTCATTACGAGCGTTTTACGAACTGCGTTCTTTCGCGCCACAACAATCTCACCAGTGGTCAAGTTTACGAGAACGTCATTTTGAAAGAGCGGCGCGGCGATTATCTCGGCAACACCGTTCAGGTGATTCCGCACGTCACCGACGAAATCAAAGCGCGCATTCGCGAGATTTCCGACGAGAGCAAATACGATGTGGTGATCACTGAGATCGGCGGCACGACTGGGGACATTGAAGGACTGCCATTTCTCGAAGCAATCCGGCAATTCATTCTCGAAGTGGGCGCGCAGAACGTGGTGAACGTGCACGTCACGCTCGTCCCTTACATCAAAGCCGCAGGCGAACTGAAAACGAAACCAACGCAGCAAAGCATCGCGAAATTGCGCGAGATCGGTCTGCAGCCTCAAGTGTTGATCTGTCGCTCGCAATTGCCGCTCGATTCCGAGCTACGGCAGAAATTGTCGATGTTCTGTAACGTTTCATTGAAAGCGGTCATCGAAGCCCGCGATGTCGAGCACACGATCTATGAGCTGCCGCTGATGCTCCATCACGAAGGGCTCGACGGGCTCGTGTGCGAGCTTCTTCACCTCACAACGCCGGAGCCGGATCTTGCCAATTGGCGCCAATTTGTGCAGCGCGTGGTTAATCCGAAGAAGCGCGTTAAGATCGCAGTCGTCGGCAAATACATCGATTTGCAGGACGCTTATAAGAGCATTTACGAATCTCTTACTCACGCCGCAGCCAGCGAAGATTGTCGGATCGACCTGAAACGCATCGATGCGGATTCATTGCACGACGATCTCGATAGCCAGCTACGAGATGTCGCCGGCGTCTTAATTCCTGGAGGATTTGGCGAGCGCGGCGTCGAAGGAAAAATCAAAGCGGCGCGTTTTGCGCGCGAGCACAAAGTTCCCTATCTCGGTCTTTGTCTGGGCATGCAGGTGGCAACGATTGAGTTTGCCCGCAATGTCTGCGGTCTTGAGGAAGCGAATAGCACCGAATTCGATCCTAAAACACCCGATCCAGTCATATCGCTTTTGGAAGAACAGAAAGATGTTCACGTCAAAGGCGCGAGCATGCGCCTCGGCACCTGGCCGACCAAAATCGCCAAGGGCACGCTGGCCGAAAAAGTTTATGGAAGCAACGAAGTGCTCGAACGGCATCGTCACCGCTACGAATTCAACATGAAATATCGCGACCGGATGAAGCAGAAAGGTTTTACGATTTCCGGCACTTCGCCCGACGGTGCGCTCGCCGAACTAATCGAGCTGCGCGACCATCCCTATTATGTCGGCTGCCAGTATCACCCCGAATTTCAAAGCAAGCCGAACAAGCCGCATCCGCTTTTCAAAGGCTTTATTCAGGCTTGTCTGGCCCATCAGGCTGGCGATGCGCCGCGCGCCGCAGCCGATCCATTATCGCAGCCCCGAGTCCAATCTCCGGAACTCGTTCCGCAACGATAAGATCGACATCGAGGGCATCGAGCTCCCGCAAATGGCGGAATAAATTCGCGGCTGCTTCGCGCAGGTCGCCTCGTTCGCTTAGTCGACGAACTGCAACGAAATGTTTTTCCGATTCGATCGGATTCCAAGCGAGCAAACCAACTTGCTGATTCTGCATCGGCGAAATGGATTTTGCGTTCTCGATCAAACGCAGCGGCGTTTTTGGCGCGTAATGCGACGGCAACTGTCCCGGCGCGGCAATTTTTTCCGCGGAACTAATAGCGTCGATCTTGCCGAAGATCGACAACTCCCCATCAGTAATGGGTCCTCGACGCAAGATGTCGATCTTGCCCTCGTGAACCGCGATGATGGTCGATTCAACTCCGTGCATTGTTGGTCCGGCGTCCACAATCAGCGGGATGCGACCATCGAGCTCGTTTATCACGTGTTGCGCGGTCGTTGGACTAACGCGACCAAATCGGTTCGCGCTTGGAGCCGCCAACGGCGAACCGAACTCGCGAATAATTTCGGAGAAAACGGGATGCGCGCTTATTCGGACGGCGACCGTATCTAAACCGGCGGTCACAATTTCAGGAACGATCGAGCGTCGCGGCAAGACCAGCGTGAGAGGACCAGGCCAAAAGCGATCGATCAGTTTCAAAATCGATTCTCTATCTCGCGCCGGAAGTTCGGCAACTTTTTCGAGCCACTCGCGGTCCGGCAAATGAACGATCAATGGATCGAAGCGGGGACGTTCCTTTGCTTCGAAGATTTTCGCGACGGCTTCCGCGTTGAGCGCGTCCGCGGCAAGGCCGTAAACGGTTTCGGTTGGCAAAGCGACGACCTCGCCTTTTTGTAAAAGCACGACGGCACTTTCCGTCGCTTTTGCGCGCTCCTCTGCCGGAGCGATCTCCGTTTTCACTTCGGCGGCGGCTCGGCGAGCACTTTGTCGGTCTGTTTTTTTCGGAAGGCTTCGAGATTTTTGCGAATCTTGTCGTCGTGAAGACCGATAATGCTCGCGGCGAGTAACGCGGCATTCTTCGCGCCAGCCGAGCCAATCGCAAGAGTGCCGACCGGAATTCCACCCGGCATTTGCGCCATTGACAGGAGCGAATCCAAACCTTGAAGCGCTTTCGATTGAATTGGAACTCCGAGCACCGGCAGCCAGGTGTAAGCGGCGATCACTCCCGCCAGATGCGCGGCGCCGCCAGCTGCAGCAACGATTACGCGCAATCCGCGATTCGCTGCTTGGCGTGCAAAATCCGCGGTCGCGTCGGGAGTGCGATGCGCGGAAAGAACGTGATGCTCGTTGGCGATGCCGAGCTCGTCAAGGGTCTCGACACAATGACGCATCGTTTCCCAATCCGACGCGCTGCCCATGATGACGGCGACGAGCGATGAGGATTTCGATTCAGGCATAAGGGAATTGTAGGGCGTTTCTGGGAAACGCCAAACACCGCGTCTGATATAGACGCCCTACAATTGCCGATCTTCTTTTCAAGCGCGATCTTCGACCGCATATTGCTGCATGAATGCCGGCAAATCGATCGTGTTGATTGGATTCATGGGCACGGGAAAGTCTTCCGTCGGGAGAATTTTAGAACGCCAAACTGGTCTTGATCGATTTGATACGGACGAGATGATCTCCTCGAAGTTTAGTATGCCGATCCAGGAATTTTTTTCGAAGCATGGTGAAGACAAATTTCGCGAAGCGGAAACGGAAGCGCTGCATTCGCTGACGGGAAAGCAATCGGCAATCATCGTGACCGGCGGCGGGATAGTCACGAAGGCAGAGAACGTCGACCTACTCAGAGAACTTGGGACAGTGGTTTGGTTGGACGGGGACTATGAGACGCTCCGGGCTCGCATAGATCGATTGGCTGACCGTCCCCTCTTGCAGACTGCGGACCCGCCAGTCTCGCTCTCGGAATTGTTACAAGCGCGCAACCCGCTCTACCAGAACGCGGCTGATATCCGGGTAGACATTTCACAGAAAACACCTGAGGAGATTGCGGAATTAATCTTAAAGAACATTCGGAATTTTCCCATCGGCGAATAATGGCAACAATCCTTACAGACGAGATCGGCAACGGGACTTCACCGGTCTCGAGCGAGCAATTGAAAAAGGAGCTGGTCGATTTCGCCCGCGAGGTTGGTTTCGATTCGTGTCGGATCGCGGCATGCGCTCCCCCGCCCCATTCCGATGAGTTTCGAAACTGGCTCCGTGATGGAGCAGCGGGCGAGATGAGTTACATGGAACGGGGTGAAGAAAAGCGTGGCGATCCGCAGAAAGTCTTGGCCGGAGCGCGATCGATTATTGTTCTCGCGATGAATTATTGGCAGGGTGTAGAGGGAGGCGCGCCGCCGGCGCTCGATGCAACTGCGGCCGGCACGGCCGCCGCTACAGTCGCTGGTGCGAGTGGCCGGGTCGCGCGATATGCCTGGGGCGATGATTACCACGATGTGATCGCAGCCAAGTTGGACAAGATCGACAAC
>OBLT010000455.1_pt1 | contig 26962 bp, 28 predicted proteins | sample 1518721 | NCBI WGS metagenome assembly OBLT01 (sample SAMEA3539307, study PRJEB22396) | soil metagenome | biome: tundra; feature: field; material: soil | place: USA | collected 2010-05 | depth 0.15 m | reverse complement strand
GTCAAGAATTATATTCCCTTGTGGATGTTGCACTTGTACAAACAATAGCATCTAGCTATTGCAGCGTGTTATACTCCGCCGATGAAATTCCGCATGCTGCAAGAAAATCTCCGCAATATCCTTTGGGAACGCATTGACGCAGGGGAACTCACTGGCTTGCGCCTAGCGGAACAGACCGGTTTCAAGCAGGCCCACATGTCTAACTTCCTCAACCGCAAGCGCGGCCTCAGCCTGGAAGGCATGGATAGAGTTCTGAACGTGCAGCATCTTTCGGTCTTGGACCTTATCGATCCGGCCGAAGTTAACAAGCGCGCCTCGATGCTCCCTCCGAGCGACGACGAATTCAACAACGTAGTGGTCGCCGACTCGCATATTGCAGCCTCTGAAGCGGTGATTAGGAGCATGCACGTCAAGGAGATGCTGAAGTTCAAGAAGAGTTTCCTGAAGCGTTTGAAGGAGGATATGGAAGGCAATCGCCGTGATTGGGAACGCTTCGTGATCATCAAGGCGGATACGCACGAAGGAATGAGCATGTATCCCCGCACCATGCCCGGCGCCATTTTTCTGCTCGACCGCCACTATAATTCTCTGACTCCCTACCGCAAGGGCGAAAGTAACATGTATGCCGTGCGTAAAAATGGGGCCTGCACGATTAAGTATGTCGAAACCGCGGACGGTCACTTGATCCTGCGTCCGCACAACCCGGCCTGTCCGGTTGAAGTAATAGCGCTGGAAGACGGCCAAAAGCCGGGCGACCATATCGTGGGCCGCGTATGCTACGTTGGAGTCAATGCTTAGGGCGTAATAAGTAGAGTGGAATAACTAGAGGGGATACTAACGCGGGGTGTACTAAGGTGGACTATCGTGGTGGAGCGCCGGGCGTCCCAGCCTGGCTGGGCCCTTGGACTTCGCTTAGGGCAGGCTCGCGAGGCGCCAGTCACTCTACTACTTCTTCAGAAGCTCGCTAAGCGCGCGCAGATCTTCGGCCGCCACGTCGCCGATTACGAAATATTGCAGGCCGCCGTGCTGCCAGCTTTCCAGATGGAACGACCGCGCGTCCATCTCCCCCGCTATCGCGAAATCCACGGGCAGGGCTCTTGCCTGGAAAATGAACACCGAGATCTGGTGCTTGCGGACTCGGAAAAGCAGTTGCGCGCCGGGCGATTGCTCCAGGTAACTGACTCTCCCTCCCATTAGCTCAAACTGCGAACCCTGTAACTCGGGCAGGTCGAAGCTGAAGGGAATCTTTCCCGCGAACCAGGGTTTGACATTGTGCCGGTCAGAGGAAACGACATCGACGGGATTCGCACTCGCCAGCGTCGCGACATGCAAATCGGCCAACTCACTCACGATCCTGCCTTGCGGAATGACATCACTCTGAACCGGGTTGTTCCAGCTCAATCGTGCCTGTGGCCGGCCAATTTGCAGCTGAACAATTCTGGCTGTAGTCAACAGCAGCAGGACGGCCGCTGTAGCGGCGAACGCTGGCCGCCAGTGCCACCAGGCCGGCGCGGCGGCGGTAATGCTTTTCTGAATTTGCTCGCGCAGCGCGGTATTAGGCACGTAACATTGACCCGCCGAATGTATGGCCCGTTTCCACTGCAGCCGCCGCAAAGCTTCTGCCGTGCATCCTGAACACTGGCGCAGATGCCCATCCAGTTCCCGCATCTCGCTGGAATCGAGTTCACCGTCGAGGTAGGAATCGAGTTTTCTGGTCCACGATTCGTGGGTCGTCTCTGCAGTCGCCTTTTCGGTCATGTCTTTGCCCATGTCTCCCGTCATATCTTCGACTATGGTGGAGTCCCATGCAGTTTCTGTTGTACGGCGTCGCGCAACGCCCGGCGTGCGCGGGACAACCGCGACATCACCGTTCCGATCGGGATGGCCAGCGCCGTCGCAATTTCCTGGTACGACAGTTCCTCAACCTCGCAGAGCAGCAGAACTTCTCGGTAAGGAACGGCAAGTTCCGCGATCGCTGCCTGCACGATCCGTTGGCTGGCGCGGTCGATCAGGATGGTTTCGGGAGTCTGGCGCTCGGCGGGTAAAGCTGGGTCATCGTCGGGCAAGTCGAGCTGGATGGTGGCTGCTTTGAGCCCGGTGCGCGAATTCAGGAACGTGTTGCGCAGAATCCGAAACATCCAGGCTCTAAAGTTCGTGCCGGGCTCAAAAGAAGAAAATCCCTTGAGCGCTTTGGCGTACGTTTCCTGCACCAGGTCCTCAGCCTCTTCGCGGTTTTGGGTGAGCCAGTGCGCGAAGTTGTACAACCGCGCGAACAGCGGCATAGCCAACTGCTCAAACGACGACGTCGACGAGCGGTTCTCCGACACGCACATAAGAGTAAACCAGCGAGGAACCTTTTTATTCCCGGCGGGAGAAAAGTTTCTGGATCGAAAATAAACCGGGAATAAACCACGGGTGCGGCGGTTAGTGACGGTATGGAAAGCGGCGCCTAGCGAGCTTGAGGAGTTACAGGTGGAGGGACGGCCTTCTCGCCCGTCCGGCCGGGCGGGGACGCCGGCTCTCCACCGACAACAGCAATAGTCAAAGGCTACGGACAAGAGTGTGCGCGCCACATGAACGGGAGGATTGATGACGACAACGAAAGACGAGATTCTTTATGACCACAACCACGACGGAATCGACCGTCGCGGATTTCTGCGCTGCATGGCATGGGCGGGCACGGGCGCGGTTTGCGTGCTCAATGGCGGAGTGCTGAGCAGCTACGCGCTGGGCCCCGGGGGCGACAAGGGTGTGAGGATTCCCAAGGGGCGAGTTGACGTTTGTGCAGATCAGCGACAGCCACATGGGATTCGATAAGCCCGCAAATCCCGACGTGACCGCTACTTTTCAGGCGGCGATCGACAAGATCAATGCGCTGCCCGCAGCTCCGGAATTCATTTTGCATACTGGCGACGTTAGTCATCTGGCAAAAGCGGCGCAATTCGACAATGTGGAGCAGATCCTGAAATCGGCGCACGCATCGGAAGTCTTCTACGTTCCCGGAGAACACGATTTCGTGGACGACGATGGCCAGCAGTTTCGCGAGCGCTTTGGCAAGGGCACGCAGGGTGCGGGGTGGTACAGCTTTGAGAAGAAGGGCGTGCACTTTGTCGGGTTGGTCAATGTGGCGAATCTAAAAGCAGGCGGCCTCGGTTCGCTGGGCGCAGAGCAACTGCAGTGGCTGGAGAAAGACGTCAAGCACTTGAAGAGCAGTGCGCCCGTCGTCGTTTTCGCTCACATTCCACTCTGGACCGTCTATCCAGAGTGGGGCTGGGGAACCGACGACAGCGCGCAGGCGCTCGGGTACTTGAAACGTTTTGGCAGCGTGACGGTGCTGAACGTCCACATTCACCAGACCATGCAGAAGGTGGAGGGCAACGTGACCTTCCACACGGCATGTTCGACAGCGTTTCCGCAGCCAAAGCCGGGTACGGCGCCGTCACCAGGGCCGATGAAAGTGCCGGCAGAACAATTGCGCAGTGTGCTGGGGTTAACGGAGGTGCATTACAAGAAGGGGCAACACGCGCTCGCAATCACGGACTCGTCGCTCGTTTGAGCGGCGAGATTTCCTCAAGCCAACGAACCATAGTCGAAAACATATTCAAAAAAGAGGAGGAGGCAATGCTACGAAATACCTGTGTCTCAATTTCACGAGCGGCAGCTTTGGCTGTTCTGGGTCTCGCGTTAACCGGTTTCGTCGGAGCAGCGTCGGCGGGAGAGAATCCCGCCGGCTTGCAGATCACCATCGACAATTTCAGCTTCGCGCCGGCAACGTTAACCGTCCCGGCTGGAACCAAGGTGACCTGGGTGAATCATGACGATATTCCGCACACAGTCGTGAGCGAGGATAAGACGACCTTCAAGTCGCAAGCGCTCGACACCGACGAGAAGTTCACTTTCACTTTCGCCAAGCCGGGCATGTACACGTATTTCTGTTCGATCCATCCGAAGATGACGGCGAAAGTCATCGTGCAGTGAATGTGGTGGTAGGGAGGGGCGCCTCGCGAGCCTGCCCTGAGCGGTATCGAAGGATGAGCCGGGCGGGGACGCCCGGCGCTCCACCAGCGAACTTGCCAAGCCAACGAGGAGTAACGATGAATCCCTGGGATCCGCGTACAGCCGTCTTCGCCAAGCACGCACAGCACGTGGTGCTCATTCACTTTCCAATCGCGCTTTTTATCACTGGCGTAGCCTTTGATTTCATCGCGACCTGGAAGCGCCGAACAGATCTGGCATTGGTCGCATATTGCAATTTCTGCGGCGCGCTGCTGGGCGCGGTGCCAGCGGCGCTGACTGGCTTGCTGGCCTGGCGGTGGGAACTGGAGGGGCGACGGCTGAAAGGAATCCTGCTGATGCACTTGGTATTCGGATGCGCGTCGCTGGCGCTCATCGCCGCAGTCTGGTGGGTCCACCGGAGATTTCGCGGGAGAGGCGACAAGCTTCCGGCATCTCGGTGGGCGGTGGAGGTCTTGGCGGTGGCAGTAGTCGCCGTTACTGGTCATCTGGGAGGATTTCTCAGCGGGGTGAATCACCCGTAGGCGCAATACCTGCCGATTTTTCCCGGAGCTTCCCTAACCAAAGCTCCTTACGTACGTCTGAGTACCTGGGCCGCCGTGCGCCCAAATCTTGGAGACCGCCGCCATGCGCAAAGCCTGCCTGCCTTTGTTCGTTGCCGTACTCGCTTTCACCGCCTTCGCTCATGCCGATGAGTGGTCGAAGGCTTACGACCTGACCGGCAAGCCTGACTTGCGCGTCCAAGCGCACGATGCCAACATTCGCATCGAGGTCTGGGAGCAAAACAAGATTGAGGCGCGCGTAACCACACGCGGCTTGCATATCGGCAGCGGCGGTCTGGCAATTGTGGAACATCAGCAGGGAAATGCGGTCGAGATTGAGTTGCGGCAGCCGCACCGGGTGCATTTCTCAATTGGCATCGAAACGCGCCGGACGGAACTGGAAATCCACATGCCCCGCAGCGCGAAAGTGAACGTCCAGAGCGGCGACGGCGATGTCTCGGCGAAAGGCCTGGAAGGCGAGTTGGATCTTACGACTGGCGACGGCCGGCTTGACGTCGAAGAGGTCGATGGCACTCTGCGCCTCCACACCAGCGAGGTTCGGCACGCGTTTCAGGGCGATTCGATGTTCTAGAATTGCGCACCAGCGACGGGCGGGTTGAAGTGGAAGCGCGACCGGGATCGCAACTGCGTGAGGCTTGGGATGTGCGCAGCTCGGATGGCAGCGTGACCCTCAGAATTCCCGGAGATTTGGCAGCGGACGTTGAGCTGCGTTCGAGCGACGGCAGTATCACGACCAACGTTCCCATCGTCGTCGAAGGCAACTTCGGCCGTCACGAAATACACGGCAAGATGAACGGCGGCGGGAACCGGCTGTCCGTGCGCACCAGCGACGGGTCGGTGACGCTGGATAAGTTTTGAACGACGCGATAGTCTCTCAGAGAGCAATTCGCGCCTTAAAACCTTATGAACTGGAAAATTTCTGCTCTGCTTCTGACGGCACTCTCAGCCGCCGTGCCCGCTTGTGCCCAGCACACCTCCTCCGAGCCGGTGTTGGATGTTTCCGCCATGGATAAAACTCTTGACCCGTGCGTGGACTTCTACACTTACTCCTGCGGCGGTTGGATCAAGAAGAACCCGATTCCGCCGGACCAGTCGAGCTGGGGCACATACGGCAAGCTTGAAGACGATAATCGCGCACAGTTGAGGGCGATTCTGGAAGAAGCGTCGAAAGCCAGCGCCAAGCGGGACGCGGTGGCACAAAAGATTGGCGATTACTACGCATCGTGCATGGATGAGGCGGCCATTGAGAACCTTGGAGCCAAGCCTCTGCGTCCGGAACTGGAGCGCATCGCGCGTCTAAAGTCAAAGCAGGATCTGGCGGAATATGCCGCGACCAGCCAGTATCCGACTTCGCTCTACGGTGGAGGAATGCTGTTCACATTTCGCTCCGATCAAGACTACAAGGACTCGACGCAGGTGATCGCCGAGGCCGATCAGGGCGGACTCGGGCTGCCGGATCGTGATTACTATTTGAAGGACGATCCCAAATCCGAAGAACTGCGCAAGGCTTACCTGGCACATGTCGCAAAAATGTTCGAACTGCTCGGAGAAGAGCCGGCCAATGCGGCCGCGCAAGCAGCGACGGTGATGCGCATCGAGACCGCGCTTGCCAAGGGCCAGATGACCCGCGTCGAACGGCGCGATCCGCCTAAGCTTTATCACAAGATGAGCGTGGAGGAACTGCAGAAGCTGGCGCCGGCTTTCGGCTGGAATACCTATTTCACAAAAACCGGCGCGGGGTCGCTGGGGTCTCCGCTCAGTACTCTAAACGTAGTGACGCCGGATTATTTCCGCGTCATGAGTGAAGAAATCGAAAAAGAAAGCCTGGCGGATTGGAAAACGTATCTGCGCTGGCACTCTGCGCACAGTGCGGCCAAAGACCTGTCCGCTGCGTTCGTGAAGGAGAATTTCAGTTTTTACGGCAAGACTCTGCGGGGCCAGGAGGAACTGCCGCCCCGCTGGAAGCGTTGCACAAATGACGTCGATGGCGACTTGGGAGAAGCGCTGGGCCAGGCGTATGTGGCGAAGTACTTCAGTCCGGAGGCGAAACAGGCCGCGCTGAAAGTTGTGCAAGAGGTCGAAGCGGCCATGCAGAGCGAGATCCAGGCACTGCCATGGATGGGAGCGGCAACGAAGGAGCAGGCGCTCACCAAGCTGCATGCGATCGCGAACAAGATCGGTTATCCCGACGCATGGCGCGACTACAGCGCGCTCGAGATCGTGCGAGGAGACGAAATCGGGAACTCGCAACGTGCGTCCTGGTTCGAGTTTCATCGCTGGCTCGCGAAAATCGGCAAGCCGGTGAACCGCAAGGAGTGGGATATGACGCCGCCCACCGTGAATGCGGATTACGATCCGCAGAGAAACGACATCAACTTCCCGGCAGGAGTGCTGCAGCCACCGCTGTTCAGCGCGCTGTCGGACGCCGCGCCCAACTATGGTGACACCGGCGCCACCATGGGACACGAACTGACTCATGCTTTTGACGACGAGGGCAGCCAGTTTGACGCGCAGGGAAATTTACGCAACTGGTGGACGGAGGCCGACCGCAAGGAATTTGAGCAGCGCGCCCAATGCGTGGTCGATCAGTATTCCGGATACACGATCATCGATGACATCAAGATCAACGGCAAACTGACCAACGGCGAGGACCTGGCGGATCTGGGCGGGACGCTGCTGGCGTATCTGGCGTGGAAAGAAGACACGAAAGACCAAAACCCGGAGCCGCTGGAAGGGTTGACACCGGAGCAGCGCTTCTTCGTCGCCTACGGGCAGAGCTGGTGCACGAACGAGCGCGAGGAGAATAAACGGCTGCGAGCGACAGTGGATCCGCATTCGCCGGAGAAGTATCGGGCGAATGGCGTGGTCGCAAACATGACGGAATTTCGTGCCGCGTTTCACTGCAAGCCGGGGCAGCCGATGGTGCGGGAGAACGCCTGCCGGGTGTGGTAGGTGGAAATCCGGCCCCGGAGGGGCGAACTAGCTTAGCCCAGCGCTTCAGCGCTGGGGGGATTGGGAGAAGTGAGTCAGGTCCCGGAGGGACGACCCAGTTCTCACGCAACAATCGTTAGGGCCGCCGACCTCTAACCCTAGCCTCTCTCGAAGGCGTGCTTTTCATCAAGTTGCTGACGGGCTGCGGTCATCTCAGATTCGAAGCGATCTTTCTGATCCATCAGTTTGGGAAGCGCGGTGGCGTAGCGCCGCGCCAGAGTGAAGAGTCCCTGCTTCGCGATTTCGGCGGCGATTTCGGCGATGTGATCGCTGGTGGTATCGACGTAGAGGGCCTCGGTCGGATCGCCCAGCCACACATCTCCGCCCACCAGACGCGTCTGCCAGTAAACCTTGCGCTCGACCATGCGGGCGATTTCTTCGTCGTCAGCCTTGCCGAAAATCCACTGCTTGAGTTTGAAGCTGTAGTGGCGGCTGGACAAGGGCAGCGGCACCAGCTTGCCGGATTTCACGAACTCGGTCTGCTTGTGGTCGACCTCCTTGCGAAGAGCATTGATGATGGGAGCTTCCGTGTCTTTCGGTTCGAGCGAAGGCAGCACTTCCCGCAGCGTGACAGAAAGATTCACGGCCACCAGGGCGCGCAAGCCTTCGGAATTTTCCAGCGTAATCAACGTATGCAGGACGTCAAAGTCGGCGCCGGATGTGGCGTGGCGGAAAGGCCATTCCAGCTTGAAGCTCAGCGGGAGGCCGGTGCGGGTCACGTAGATCGTCTTCGTTGTGGAAGTCTGGGTCGGGGTGCTCATGATTGATCCTTGCTAAGTTGTAAGCAGTTATTCTAACCTGCGGGATTTGGAGAGTCGCGGCTTGCCGCGGCTTTACGGGAAATCAGACGCGCCACAACTGCAGCAGGTTCCAGACTGCGGACGCGCTCAACAATCCGCACAGGCCAGCCGTTACCAGCGGGCCTCGCTGAGTCTCCAACAGATCGGCGAACACTCCACCGGCGAACACGAAAAGGAACACGAGCATGATCAGATGGAATCCTCGTCCCGGAAAATTGGGAGCGGCCAGAGCCATGACCAGGAACAGCAGCGCGATCAGAAGCGGTGCGGTGTTGCCGAAATAACGAGCGCGCTTCCATCCGAGATATGCGATCAGCGCCACGGGCAGCGCGAGCATGAGCGGCGGGCTGCTGACGAAGATCGTTTGCAGAGCGCCGCGGTAGGAGACGGACATACGAAATGCAGTGGGCTCAAAGTTGACCCATTGCGCATGCAGCAGTCCTTGCCAGAACAAGGCCGGCTCGAAAGCGTAGGCGGCGAACAACAGCACCACGGCGACCGCGATTGCGGTCGTCCAGATCGCAAGCACGCTGCGTGGCCGGACGGGCGCGACCCATAGCATGAGCGGCAAGATCACCAGCGCCAGCACTCCCAAAGAAAACTGGTTGCCCGCCGCCAGTGCCAGCGACAATCCAAGAAGCAGAATGCGTCGCCAATTCCACAACACAACTTCGCGGGGAGCATAGAGCGTGTGCGCCACGGCGATGGCGGTGAAGATGCTTCCAAACGCTCCCCACACCGCGCCCATTTCACCCAGACTCTGCGTGCCCGTCACGTTCACAATCATGGCTGGCGAAAAGCAGTAGAGCGCAAGCGCGATATATCCGCCGGCGTTGCCGTAGAGACGTCGCGCGACATACCAAAGCGCAGCTCCGAGCATGACGCCGAAGAATAAGTACGGAGTTGCGGCCAGCAATGGCTGCATTGATTCCGGCAACCACGAACCGGGGCGCGCCAGAAGCGGCGCGGCGGCAATGAGGTAGTGGAGGGGCGAGCGGTCCTGATCGTAGCCGTCACGCACGCGGAGATGGCCAGACCGGCCCGCAGAAGGCACGCCAGTGGCGGCTTCTGAGCGCAACGAGTCCGGCGTTCCCGCGATGGCGCCGCTTTTCCATTGCTCAAGGCCCTGGTAGACGCGCAGAGCATGGTCGGAGTCGGGCACCGAGGCATGCAATGTTTGCACGCGCACCAGCCAGACACACTGCAGAAGATAGACCAGCAGCAGCGCGGCCGCGGCGAATTGCGGTGCGCGGAAAGCATCGGAATCAAGAATTCGCCGCAACATTTGCGTAACTTTTGCCCGACAAGTGGGGACCGAGTGTTTTACCATGTCCGGGACGATGATGGATAACAAACCATTGTTACCTTCTCCCACGGAGCCGGAACCGTCAGTGGCGGCGGACGACGCAAAGCTGTCGGAGCCAGCGTCTTTGCCTACCTCGCTCCCGTCGTCCCTGCCAACGAGTAGCGCTCGCCGCGAGTCTGTGCTGCGCGATGGTTTTATCGGACCGGATGGCGTTTACCCGGGCGCGTGCTGGTTGATTTACCTGGCGATGGCGTGGATCGTTTACCAAGTCGAAGGCTGGCTGCTAGTGTCGTTCCAGTCGGATCTGAACGCCCTCTGGTGGCGCATCATTATCGAAGCCTGCATGATGCTGGCCGCGATCTTACCCGGCTTCGCGATGGCCCGCATTGAAGGCCGTCCCTTCGGCGACTTTGGCCTGCCGGCGCGTCGCGCCTTCGGACGAAATTTCTGGGTGGGAGCGCTGTGGGGAATCGGGTCTCTGACTGTCCTGATGCTCGCGCTGCGGGTAACCGGCGTTTTTGAGTTCGGCTCGATAGCTCTGCATGGTGCGCGCATCTGGAAATTCGCTGCCTATTACGCCGTGCTTTTTCTGCTGACGGGATTCTTTGAAGATTTCCTGATGCGCGGCTACTCGCAGTGGGTGCTCTCGCAGGGAATGAATTTCTGGCCAGCGGCAGCGCTTCTCTCGTTTGCGTTTGGGTACATCCACGGCAACAATCCGGGCGAAGCGAAGACGGGGCTGGTAGCGGCGGGATTGATCGGCTTCTTTTTCTGTTTGACGCTGCGCCGCACAGGGGATTTGTGGTGGGCTGTCGGTTTTCACATGGCGTGGGATTGGGGCGAGAGCTATCTGTATTCCGTTCCCGACAGCGGGGCGATTCTGCCCGGGCACCTGATCAACTCCAGCTTGCACGGTCCCGATTGGCTGACCGGCGGCTCGGTGGGGCCGGAGGGAAGTTACCTGATATTCGCGGTGCTCGCGGCGCTATGGTTCGCGTTTGACCGGGTGTATCCGGAGGTGAAGTACGACGCGAATCGTGCGACGCAGACACTTTCATCTTCGTGACGGGGACCGCAGGCGGAGGCCTTGTTCCCGTTTTGGCTCTTAGTACACCCTACCCCATTTTTTCGATCTACTAGAATCAGTCGGTTAGCGGAAAAATTTCCAAACTATTCAATCTAAAGTAGTTATATGGAAACTCCTCAAAGATGAAAAACGCGGGAAGGATCGCTCCCTCCCGCGTCGTTTTATGCGAAATGCAATTCTCAGTTACACCAGGCCCTGATCCAGCATCGCGTTCGCGACCTTCAGGAAGCCCGCGATATTGGCGCCGTTCACCAGGTTGCCGGGCGTGCCGTACTTTTCGGCCGTTTCGTAGCAGTTCTTGTGGATGGCGATCATGATCTTGTGCAAACGATCATCGACTTCTTCACGGGTCCAGGAGAGGCGCATGCTGTTCTGCGACATTTCGAGTCCAGAGGTGGCAACACCGCCGGCATTGGCGGCCTTGGCCGGTCCGTAAAGGACTTTGGCGTCGAGGAACATTTTGGTGGCTTCCATGGTGCTCGGCATGTTCGCGCCTTCGCTGACGACCTTCACGCCGTTCTTGATGAGATTGGCCGCGTCTTTTGCGTTGATCTCATTCTGAGTGGCGCTCGGGAACGCACAGTCGGCCTTAATGTTCCACAGCCAGTTGTGGTCGAGCTTTTTGTCGGTGGCGCTGTAGATGGCTTTCTTGAATTTGTCGGTGTACTCCTTGATGCGGCCGCGGCGGTTATTTTTCAGCTCCATGACATAGGCAAGCTTGTCGCGGTCGATGCCGTCGGCGTCGTAGATGGCGCCGTCGGAATCGGATACGCTGACCGGCTTCGCGCCGAAATCCAGCAGCTTCTCGATGGTGTATTGCGAAACATTGCCGCTGCCGGAAACCAGACACACTTTGCCTTCCAGCGTGTCTTTGCGGGTCTTCAGCATTTCGTCGGCGAAGTACACGCAGCCGTAGCCGGTGGCCTCGGGACGAATCAGCGAACCGCCCCAGGCCAAGCCTTTGCCGGTCAGGACGCCACTGAATTCATTGCGCAGGCGCTTGTATTGGCCGAACATGAAGCCGATTTCGCGTCCGCCCACGCCGATGTCGCCGGCGGGAACGTCCGTGTCAGGGCCGATGTGACGGCAGAGCTCGGTCATGAAGCTCTGGCAGAAGCGCATTACTTCGTTGTCGCTCTTGCCCTTGGGGTCGAAATCCGAACCGCCCTTGCCGCCGCCCATGGGCAGCGTGGTGAGCGAATTCTTGAAGACTTGTTCGAACGCCAGGAATTTCAGAATGCCGAGATTCACCGAGGGATGGAAGCGCAGTCCGCCCTTGTAGGGGCCGATGGCGCTGTTCATCTCGATGCGGAAGCCGCGATTGACTTGTACTTTGCCCTTGTCATCGAACCAGGGCACGCGGAACATCAGAACCCGCTCGGGCTCGGTAATGCGTTCCAGAATCTTGGCTTCGCGATACTCCGGGTGGCGCCCCAACATGGGCCCCAAGGACTCGAATACTTCAAGGACGGCTTGGTGGAATTCCGGTTCGGCTGGGTTCTTGGCTTTTACCAGGTTGAGAACTTGGTTGGTGTAGTCCGCCGCTGCGTTCACTTTGGGCGGATCCATGACAGGACTCATAAGTGTTGCCTCCGAATTTTATATACGAACGGATTGTCAAAAAAATGCAGGACGCCGCAGGATTTGCGGCTGCAGTTATTGGACGCCTGGAGGGGAGGCTCTGCCGTGATGGGCATCACCGGTTTCCGTGACAATTGGGCGCGATGCTCGGTACGTAAAACACCAGGCGCAGGACGTAGGAAGTTCCGCCGAATGTGTCCGTTAGCGCAAGAATCACTCTACTTCCCGCGGGCAGGTTTTACAACCGTCACTTTGGCCGTTACCTGTTGGCCCTTTTCCATGCCTCCTACGATGATCAGGCCGCGGTGCGTAACCAACAGGCCACGATGATCCATGGTGGGCTCGGGCGTGGTTTCGGCGACCGTTTCCCATCTTTCCGTGTGGGCGTTGAAAGCAAAGGTCACGGGAGAAGGTTCGGCAGGCTGGCCGTCATACCCGATTCCATTGTAGTTGTAAGGGTTGTCGGCGCCGCCGGAGAAATAGATTCGAGCGCTCTTCTTCTCCAACGGTCCCGCACCGGCCGCGATTCGGTAGCGCGCGTTGCCGGGATGCGCTGGGAGTGTCGTCCATCGAATTTTCGTGATGTCGCCCTTCCTGGGAATCCTGCCCATCCAGCATTCGCTGGACGCAACGTACTTGGGACTCGCGCCGCTCGGGTTCTTGTAAGCACCGTCCACGTAAACAATAGTGTCTCCGATGATCGCGCCGGCATGGCCGAATACCGGCGTGCCGGGAAGCGGAGTGGCCTGCAGCCAAGTATCTTTATCGGTGTCATAGATCTGGACGTTGCGGACTGCGTCGTTCTTAGTGGTGGACCATCCGCCGATCAGGAAAATGTAACGGTCGCGATAGAGGCCGACCACGGCGTCATCGACGGGCACGGGGATGTCCTTGCCGCGATAATAACGATTTTCAACCGGGACAAGCACGTTCAGGTCCGACACGGTGGTCTCTCCACCCTGCGCGTCGACAACGTAACCTCCAAAGATAAAGACCTGGTCGTGGAGCGCGACCGCCGCCGCCGCCAGGCGCCCGGCCACGCCCGGCACGGGCCGCAGTTCCGTCCACTTCCCGTTGCCCGGATCCATTTCGTAGGCGCTGGTGGTAACTGCATCCCAGGTTTTTTTTGGCCCGATGCCCATGAAGGAAAAAATCCTGGCGCCGCCTTCGTCATGGGAAATGGCAACCGCATTGTTCGAGACCGGCGCGGGGAGCGGGCTAAGCTTAGGTTCCTCGCCGGCCTGAAGGCGGACCGCGAGAAATAGGTAGAAAAAAACCGGGAGCAGTTTATTCAATGCTGATTTCATTGCTGAAATGATAGCAGCGAAGAGGCATGTAGAGACGAAGAAGGAATGTGGTCAGAACCTGCTCAGAACCACGTTTGCTTGCGGTATTCGCGATAGGCATCGCCGAACTTTGCTTCGAGCACGGCAGATTCGCGGCGGGCGCGGATGATCTGCATGGGAATGATGACGACCAAAAGAAGCGCGATGACGGGCCGGCGCACGATCAGAATCAGGCCCGTGATCAGAATCAAGCTCGAAATGTAAATCGGATTCCGGATCCGCGAATAGATTCCGGTGGTCACCAGTTCTGTGGCTTTGGCCCTGACCGAGAACGAGCGGCCGAGGGTGGCGCGGCCGGCGATGACGCCGCCCATGCCGATCAGACACAGAGCGAGCCCGAGCCACCGTGTTGCATCATGCGGGCCCTGGCCCAACACAAAGAAAGTGGCGAAAATGGCATACAGGCCGGCCAGCAGCGGCAGCCAGACCCGAAGAATGCTACCCCGATCCCACATTGGCGTTACTCCAAGAATCCCTGGCGCGCGGCGTGAATGAAGTCGGTGTACGCGGGCTCCATGCCGGCGGCGCGCATTTGCAGTCCGATCTGCCCGCGATGATACGCCGAGTGAAAGAGAACGTGCGTGAGTATGTCTTCCACGCGGCTGGACCAGGGTTCGCCTTTACTGTTTCGGTATTCGACGTTGTCGTCGAGCGTGCCCGGCGCAAACTGGTTGGCCAGGCGCGTGAGATAAGTTTGCCACGCCGCCGACATCTCGTCGGCCAGAGCCGTGCAGTTGTCGATGGTTGAAACGGGCCACACCGGCATGCTCCGGGGTCGTTTGAGGATGCGCTCGAGCCAGAGTTTCTGTGCCGAAAGAATGTGGGCCATGCGTCCGACTGTGTCGTCGGAAATGGTCGCGGCGGCGCGCATGGCTGTCAGGCATTGGCGATTGGCCCAGTGATCGTAGGCAAACATCCGAACAAAATCTTTGGCGTGCATAGAAACTCCCTCGACAAAACTGCGATACAGACGCGCACCGCGTTGCGACTGTCTCCGCAAAAACGATACGATGGCAGACTAGACGATGACAAACAGTGCGAGGACGACCACGGCGGCGACTGAGCGACGAAACAGCAGGCTGATCAGAAATTTCCGCCGCCACAGTTGGATTGCAGCGGCTAAAGCCGGTCCCCAAGCTAAGCTCCTAACCGCAGCGCTTCAAGAGCTGGGAAGAGTGGAACAGATGATTCAAGTCCCGGAGGGACGGCCCAGTTCTCACTTTAAACGCAGTCTGGCGAACCAAGCTGTGAACGAATACTGAACGAGAATGAGAATTTCCGGAATGAGAAAACTCGACGTGAAAACCCTGACTCCGATCTGCGCCCTCCTGCTCTCCGCCAGCTTTGCCGCGTGGTCCCAGACTCCGTCGCCCAAACCGCAGCCTGCTCCGCCCGTGCCCGCTTTTTCCAAAGAGCTGCACGATCAGTTGCTAGCGGTGCGCGACGCCGCTCTCAGCAGCGACTACGCGTGGCAGCAACTCGCGCACTTGACCGAAAACATCGGTCCTCGCCCCGCGGGATCGAGGCAAGCGCAGGCGGCCGCCGAATACGTTGCCGCCGAGATGCGCAAGCTCGGCCTCGATGTTCATCTGGAGCCAGCGCAAGTTTCCCACTGGATTCGCGGCGAAGAAAAAGCTCAACTCGTCGAATATCCCAGCCAGGTGCCGGAGACAACGCAGCGCCTCATTCTCGCTACCATCAGCGGCAGCTCGGCGACTTCCGCCGAAGGCATCACTGCGGAGGTCGTCGTCGTCCACAACTTCGATGAGCTCACCGCTCTCGGCCGCGAAAGAGTTGCCGGCAAAATTGTCCTCTTCAATGTTCCTTATGACGAACGCAAAGCTCTGGCCGGCATGGCATTCGAAGCGTATGGCGAAGCCGTTGTCTATCGTGGGAACGGCGCCAAAGCTGCCGCTGAACTGGGCGCCGCCGCCTCGCTCATCCGTTCCGTCGGAGGAGCGGACTATCGCCTGCCCCACACCGGCTACAGCACTCCCGCCGGAATTCCAGCGGCCGCGTTAGCCGCGGAAGATGCCGACTTGGTCGACCACCTCGCCGCTCAAGGGCGCGTCCGCATGCACCTCACGCTCACTCCGCAAAGCCTGCCCGCAGTTACTGGCTACAACGTTGTCGCCGACCTCAAGGGCAGCGAGCATCCCGAGCAGATCGTCGTCGTCTCCGGTCACCTCGATTCCTGGGACCTCGGTCGCGGCGCCATCGACGACGGCGCGGGTGTCGTCATCTCCATGGCCGCCGCCGAACTTCTGCAGCGTATGCATATCCGCCCGCGCCGCACACTACGCGTCATCGCCTGGATGGACGAGGAGAATGGAGGCGGCGGGCACGAGGCGTATGCCAAAACTCACGCCTCGGAATTTCCCAACCACATCGCCGCCATCGAAAGCGACGCCGGGGCCGGCCACCCAATCGGCTTCTATCTGAAGATGTCGCCCGCTGCGACCGCCGCGTTGCAGCCGCTGCGCGACATCCTGCGCCCGGTCGGCGCGACTGTTTTCCGCACCACCGAACACAGTCCCGGCTCCGATATCGAACCACTCGTGGAAGCGGGCGTACCCGGCATCGGCCTCATTCAGGATGGCCGCAAATATTTCGACTATCACCACAGCGCCGCCGATACGCTGGACAAAGTCGATCCGCAGGAACTGCGGGAAAACGCCGCCGCCATGGCTGTCATGGGATACGCGCTCGCCAGCATGCCCGAGCCGCTGCCGCGATAGGGAGTGAGGTCAGGAGTAAGAATTGCGGAAAAGCTGACTTCTGCCATCGCTTTTGGCGTCCTAATTTTCAATTCTCTTCGGGGAAGGCGCCGTCTTCTGAGTAGTGGCGCTCAAGTGGGAAGCGTAGAGCCCTTTGGTGTTCCTCTCGCAAGGCAGGCTCAGCCACAAGCTTTTGGATAAGGCGATGCAGAGCAGAAACGTGTACGCCGGGTGAAATCAACACGACTCCGCAAAACTCTTGCTTGTCATCCCAGAAGAACACCCGCTCAACATGCCCTATTTCGACCACTTCGTGCCAAACGCGAAAGTGCCATTTCTTCCCGGTCTTAATCTCTTCGGGGCTTGTTCAAGTTCTGGTGATCCCACCACACGCCGAACTCTCCTCTGAGTTCAGTTTGCCAGAAATATGCCGAGCTCGCCATTTGATAGTCAGTGCCCCGTTCAGGTAAAGGGCTCTTCCATTAAGTCAAAGTAGCCCACTACAACACATTCACCTCCAGTTGACGCCTGATCTATTCCGCGCTTAGGATAAACGTTTGACTTCACGTGGGATGAGGCGCTGTGAGGCGCGACTTCCGCTTCACGGTGGGCAGCAATCATGGATAAGAAGAAACTAGAGACGTTCAGAAAAAGGCTGGAAACCCGGCGCAACGAACTGCGGCACATGGTCGTCCGCAATCAGCAGGACGGCCGTACCGCCGACGAAGAGGCCACGCAAGACGTCGCCGACCGCGCCGCCAGTTCCTACAACAAGGAATTCCTCTTCAGCCAGAGCAACAACGACCGCCAGTTGCTCAACATGGTCGATGGCGCTCTCGCGCGCATTCGCGAAGGCAGCTTCGGAGAATGCGTCTCCTGCGGCAAAGAGATCAACGCCAAGCGCCTCGAAGCCGTGCCCTGGACTCGCCATTGCATCGAGTGCCAGGAAAAAGCCGAGAAGGGCCTGCTCGAAGCCGCGCAATAGTTTTTCGAGCAAGCACTGTTTGTTATGGGGGCCATGACCTCGCCGCTCCGGGCGAGGTAGATCTCTGCTTTCCGCCCCGTGACATAGAAATTTACAAATCCGAGACTTCCGCCTGACAACCTCCTCTGTGCTCTCCCGGTAGCATTCCACTCTCGTCAGGTTCGGAGTTGCTACCCTGCCCCGCGCGGGCAGGCATGGCGACCGTTCGGACCGCCGTCAAGTTTCGCTTCTAAGGAGAATCTATGTACCAGGCGTTCCGTCGCAACTTTTTATTCGGCGCATTGCTCGTGCTTGCGATGTCTCTTGCGTCCAACTTCGCTCTGGCCGCTTGCGGGCTGGCTTACAGCGCGACCACGCTGGTGAAAAATACCGGCAAGAAAGGGGACAAGCAACTCATTAATCCCTGGGGACTCGTCTACGGCCCCAGTGCACCGTTCTGGCTGAGCGATCAAGGGTCGGGCCTCTCCACTCTTTACGATGGAAACGGTGTGAAGCAGAGTTTGGTGGTTACTGTTCCCGCAGCATCGGGCACGGGCATGGGATCACCCACGGGCATCGTTTATAACGGCTCATCGGAATTCCAGATCGACAACTGGACTTCGGCTTTCCTTTTTTCCACCCTGGACGGCACGATTAGCGGCTGGAGCCATTTCGATCCAAACAATGCTTTGATCGGAGTGAACAACTCGGCGAAGGGCGCGGTTTATACGGGGTTGGCGATCACCAGCAAAGCTTCTGGAAACTTTCTCTACGCCGCCGATGTTGCCAATAACAAGGTGGACGTTTATGACGGCAAGTTTAAATTCGTGAAGTCGTTTACCGACACCAGCCTGCCGGCCGGGTTCGCTCCGTCTGGCATTCAGGACATCAATGGCCAGGTCTACGTTGCCTTCGCCGCGACCAACGGCGGCAGTGGCGGATACATTGACATCTTTAACGAAGATGGGACGTTCGTGAAAACCCTGATTCACGGGAAACCACTGAACCAGCCGTGGGGATTTGCGGTGGCGCCGGCGAACTTCGGCGTGCTGAGCAGCACGCTGTTGATCAGCAACAATACAAACAGCGGGACCATCAACGGGTTCAATCCGTCGACCGGCGCGTTTGTGGGTACGGTGAAAAACAGCGCCGGCAAACCGCTCCACTTTAACCAGATTTGGGGAATTGAGTTTGGAGGCGGTACGGCCGCCAATGGCAACACAAACCAGCTTTTCTATACGGCGGGGCCGAATAACAATCTGAATGGGGTGTTTGGGGTGATTAACGTGCAATGACAAAGTGCTCTCCGCGCGGGCCGCGGAGGGCATTCTTAGCCCACGACTCCAGGATCTGCTCCGCACACCAGCTCGCATCGGACTTTACCCCGCAAATGTAACCCGCCGGTGATACCATTTTCCAGTTTTGCAATCTGATTCCTGGCGCACTTCTGCACGCTTTATTTGCCCAGGTCGCCGCGAGTGGCGGCGTAGAGCGTCTTTCAGATCGATGCGACATGGGAGGGGACTTGTGGCTGAACTTACCGATGCAAGCGTTCCGAAGTTGGCCGACGGATGCAGTTGGGGTGGAAGCGCGGAAGCTCCGGTCGTGCTGGTGCCGGAAGGTCAGATTCGCGTGGAAGGAACGGGCCGCATCATTCTCGAACTCTGCGACAATCATTTCTCGCTGGCGGAAATTGTGCAAAAGCTGGAAGAGCAGTTTTTCCTGGCGCCGAAGGGCAAGATTCGCGTCGAGGTGAGGACGTTCCTGGAGCAACTGCACGAAAAGCATGTCATCGATTATTGAATCCGCCGGTGGTTCGCAGGGATTTGGCGATCCGCGGCGGTAGTCGGACAGTTTGCGAAGCCTTAACCACCAAGGACACGGAGGTAAACGCAGGAAAATCTTGAGACGAAAAGCCTTTGTGATCCTTTGTGTCCTTGGTGGTTCATGATTTTTCAGCGTGCCATTGCGAAACTGACCGACTTACTTCGGCGGCAACTGCTTTGACGCTCAGGAAATCCGCCTGCTAAACTAAAGAATTGTCAGCCCACCCTTAAGCGAAGAAGGAAGCCCGTGCGCGCAGAGACCCGGCATCAAATGAAACAAGACCGCTTCAGCAAGGTCACCCTCGAGGCGGCGGAGAAGACCGCCCACTGGACCGTGGAACACCAGTCGAAAGTCATTGCCGCCGCGATTGCGGTGGTCGTCATTGCCGCGATCGCGTTTGGCGGCTGGTACTACATCAACTCGCAGGACGAAAAGGCGAGTGCCGAGCTTTCAACGGCGGTCCGCACTTTTGAAACGCCAGTGCGTCCGGCAGGCGTGCCCGCGCAACCGGGATATGAAAGCTTCGCGTCGCCGCAGGAGCGCGGCACGGCGGCACGCAAGCAGTTCCAGGGCATCGTCGACAAGTATCCGCACACCCGCACTGCCGATATGGCGCGCTATTTCGTGGGCCTGGCCTCGGCACAGCTTCGCGATAATGCGGCAGCGGAGCGCAGTCTGCAGGAGGCGGCCGGCTCTTCGAACGCCGACCTTGCGGCACTTGGCAAGTTTGCGCTGGCTTCCGTTTATCGGGTGGAGAATAAGGACACGCAGGCAGTCGATCTTTATAAGCAGTTGATCGACAAGCCTACGCTGGTCGTCAGCAAGGCAACGGCGCAACTCGAACTCGCCGGGTTCTACGGGTCGCGGCAGAAGCCAGACGACGCCAAGAAGATTTACGATCAGGTAGAGAAAGAAAATCCCGCCACCGAGGCGGCATCGCTGGCGCAACGCCGAGCCACGACCTTGAAGTAGAGCAGGTCTCGGTCGTCGGGTCTCAGCACGTCCGTGGAGCCTGATGTTCAACGCGGGTGAAATCCTGGTGAGGAACGAGCCCTTCGTGTTCGGCGCTTTCGTCGCGTACTTTGCGATGCACAGCTAGCCTCTTCTCATACCTTCATCGTTCCCGCGAGGCGACTGGCGGCGCAATCGCGTCTTCGCCGCTCTCGGGAGCATGTGCGACCACGTCCCTCACGAGTTCGCGCGGAGTGATTCCCGTGCCGTTTTTGTTCTGAAGAACGTGCACGCGGCGCGCGGAGATGTTCACGGGATCGAGCTTCAAAAGTTGGCTGTTGCGGACCTGAACCTGAAACCGGAACCAGTCGGTACGGTACATGCGCCCGGCGGCATAAAAAGTTATGGATACAGCGACCTGGCCTTCGTAGTCCTCGCCGGTGCAGGCAAAAAAGCGCTTCCCGAGATCCTCGCTCCACGTGGTGCCCCCGACCAGCGGCTCGTTGAAGAAGTATCGCAAAGACGGGACGGCCATCGACAGTTTGCGCAGCTGCACCATCTGCATCAGGACAGAGATTTTCGCGAGGTTGGTAGCTAGGACTCTTGCGTCGCGCGCGGACAGCCGCTCCAGTTTGATGTGCAACTCCGGCGCCCATTCGCGCTCGAACTGCTCGCGCGCCAGCGCCAGGCTCCGATCGCTGGACGCCGTGTAGCGCACCGTAGCGCGGACCAGGACTAAGCTGACAATGGTGGTCACCACGGTCGCGATCAATGGAATATAGGCCAGGATCAGGGTGAACGAGATGGCGTGCTGGTTGAACCATTGCAGCAGGTTCATCGCAGGGTGGTCCTCCTGTACCCGCGCATGAGGCCGGGATTGGACCACTCTAGCGAGGCTTAGTGCCGCCGGATAGCTGCCGAAAGTCTTGTCCGCACGGCCTAGACCTTTGGACATCTGGCGGCGCTCGTCCCGCCCCTCTTTCGCCGGCTTCACGCTAGCGGATGACGCCGGCGGTCTGCCTTAGGCAGGCGATCAGCCGCTCGCAGTCCTCGATCGTGTTATACACGTGCGGCGCTACTCGAATCGAAGTTCCACGGATGCTGACGAACACCTTTTCGCGCGCGAGCATCTCGGGGAGTCCTCGCGGGATACCGGCTTTTCTTCGCAGGCAGAGGTAGTGAGGGGCGCGCAGATCGTCTGGTGGAGAGGAGAGCCCAAGTTCCGCAGCGGCGGTTGCGAGTTGGCGATTGAGCGCGCCGGCCGTCTCTGAGATTTTGGCGACATCCCACTCCAGCAACTGCTTCATGGCGCGCACGGCGGCGGGCAGCAATGCGAAGTTCGAGCGCTCGCCCATATCGAACCGGCGCGCACCCGTGTCGTAGTCTTCCGTGTACAGGATCAAGCTGGAGAAATCGCGGGCGTTGGCGCGCACAATCCAATTTTCTTCGAGCGGCATTCCGCCCTGCCATTTTGGCGCGACATAAAGAAGCCCTATGGAATAGGGCCCGAGCAGCCATTTGTAGCTGGCCGCCACGGCAAAATCCGGTTGTACGTCGCGCACGCTGAAGGGCAGCGCGCCGAGCGATTGGGTGAGATCGAGAACGAGTGCGGCCCCAATCTTGCGGCAAGCTTTGCCGATGCGGACGAGGTCGAGTCTTCCGCCGCTCGTCCACTGCACATGCGGGAGCGCGGCGACGGCCACATCGGCGGTCAGGGAATCGAGAACGGCCGCGGTCCAGTCGTCGTCTTCCGGCCAGGCGACAACTTTCAGCGACGCTCCGGTCTCTTCCGCCCGCTGCTGCCACGGATAGTAGTTGGAAGGGAATTGCTCGGAGAGCACAAGAATGCTCTGTCCCTTTTTGAGGGGAAGATTTCGCGCGGCGGTGGCGATACCGTAGCTGGCCGAGGGCACGATGGCGATGTCGTCGGCCGCGCACTCGACAATTTGCGCAGCGGCCGTGCGGAACTCATCGGAGCCCGTAAAAAACTTATCGGGAGTGATCTCCCAGGGGTGCGCTTTGCGGGACAGGCCAGCGGTTCCGGCTTCGATCACCGGCTTCATCAGCGGTGACATGTAGGCGCAGTTGAGGTAGGCAACGTCGTCGGGGATATCGAAGAGATGGCGCTGGCAGGGAATCATGGGCTAGTCTTTGATCTTTGGTCTTTGACATTCAGTGTATCAATCGAGAAGGGATCGCCGGCAATGAGTCGAATGATGATGAGCCGAGTAAAGACGAGTCGAATGAAATTGTGCGTCGCATTGCTATTGTTGCCGGCTCTAATGGCGGGTTGCGCCTCGGCACAGACGGGTGTCGCCGCGAGCACCAAAGCCTCGCTGGCCTTCGCGCGGGCTGAAAAATTGAAACGGGGAATCAACGCCAGCGAGTGGTTCGCGCAGGTATACGACAAGCGCGGCTACACGCCGGAACATTTTCAGGCCTGGACGACCGCTGACGACATCGCTCTGATCAAGTCGATGGGCTTCGATCACGTACGGTTGAGCGTGAATCCGCAGCCCATGTTTACAGCCCGCGAGCCCAATAAGATTCCGGCCGACTACCTCACGTCTCTGGATGCGGCGGTAAAGATGATCCTCGACCACGGGTTGGCGGTGGTGATCGACCTGCATCCGGAGAGCGACTTCAAAGCGCGCCTCGCGAAAGACGACGACTTTGTCGAGCAGTTTGCCGATTTCTGGCGGGCGCTGGCCGAGCATTACGCGACGTGGGATGCGGAGCGCGTGTTTCTGGAAATCATGAATGAGCCGGAGTTTACGGACCGCTATCGCTGGCTGGGGGTGCAAGTGAAGCTGGCGGCGGCGATCCGCGAGGGCGCGCCGGCTCACACGATCATAGCGGCGGGCGCGCGCTGGTCGGATGACGATGACCTGGTTTTCCAGGAGCCGCTGCACGATCCGAATATCATTTACAACTTTCATTTTTATGAACCGCACATCTTCACCCATCAGGGCGCGACCTGGGGCGCGTATTACTGGCACTGGCTGCGCGGCCTGAAATACCCATCGAGTCCGGAGCAGGCGGAGCGCGTGGCGGCGCTGGTGCCGGAAGAAGTCGACCGCTTGCAGGTGATCCGCTATGGGCACGACCACTGGGACGCCGCGCGCATTGAATCCGAAATGAAGCAAGCGGCGGAGTGGGCGCAGCGGCGCGAGGTTCCGCTGGTGTGCAACGAGTTTGGCGTGTATCGGGAGTATTCCGATCCGCAGGACCGGGCGGCGTGGCTGCACGACGTCCGGACGGCGTTCGAGCGCAAAGGGATTGGCTGGACGATGTGGGATTATTCGGGATCGTTCGGCGTGGTCACGAAGAAAGATGGAAAGGCGGTGGCGGATGATGGAGTGCTGCGGGCGCTCGGGATGAAGTAGTTAAGAAACGAGCTTAGTTCTTGCAGCACGACTCTCAGGCGTCTGAAAAATGAAAATGTGCTTGACCTTCTTGAACCTAAGGAGCGGCCGTATGTCATGCCTAACCGATTCGAACCCATAACCTTTGTAAACGTCGCGGTAGATGCCCTCTGCATAGAGGTCGCTAATACGCTCTGTCATCAGTAGCTTGCTGGCTAATGCTGCGAACTCGTTCTCCGAGATTCGGTCGGGCAAGCAATTAAGGTTGATTACCAGAGTTGGCGGAGTAAAGGCTAGTCTCCATGAGTGAATCTTCTGTTTCGGGTACACGGCCGCCTGGAAAATCAGGTTATCGAACCGTAGAGGCTCGATGGGGATCCCGCCGATCTTGATCGGAATCTGTATCCGGTTCTGGTCGGGATGATTGAGGCTATGTAGGTTTGGCCGTTAAACTTGTTGGTACGCTCCTCACATCTTGGCATGGGAAAGCACACCTCGGTGACCCTAGTCGGATAGCACGGCGAAAAGTTCAAAGAACCTCAGGCACCTTTGTAATGAATCGGCAGACCGAATGCAAGGCAGCGTATGGCGGCTCTGGTGCTGCTAGACTTCGCGAATGGCATCGAGGGCAGAAACGCTAACTAAACTTGAGCTTCAGCTAGCCGATACCGCGTTCCGGCCGATTCGAGACCTGCGGACTGAATTGGAACAATCTGACACCGAGGCTCGCTGGTATCGCGACTTGTTGCTTTGTTTGGTCAATTCTACTCTCCGTGAACACCTTAATCTGAAGATTGGCTATCAACGATCCACAGCGTTCCTGTCATGGGCGTGCAGAAATCTGTTGGAGCTTAGCATCCTCGCTAAATACGCCTCCCTGTCCGAGAAGAACGCAAAACGATTTGTGGTTGATCGAATTATCGATGGAATCGAGCTGTTTGAGTCATTCGAGGCATGGTATGCCTACGTAGACCCGCAACGGCAGCCGCCAGAATTGGATCAAATACTCGCGAGACTGACAGCCCAGAAGGCGGGGGCGGGCATTACAGCGACAAAGGTTCTACGCGTTGAGGAACTTGCGAAGAGTGTGGAGATGGGGGCCGAGTTCAAGCACATGAACAAGGTCTGTTCGAAGTTCATTCATCCGACAGCATTGTCAGTCCTCAACGCATTCGACGAAGGTGAGCTGAAAGGTATGAGGTCGCTTTTACTACATCGTGGAGCTCATTATGGATTTGAGATTTACACGACCTTCAGGACTCATATACATAGGTTCGGGGTGAAACCTGCGTAAGTTGGCATCAATCCAAACTGCCCTGCTCGATCACCACGTTCTCCCGCACGATCAGCCGGTGGGCAGCCATCTCACGCTGCTTGGGCGGAACGCGGTTGACGTGCTCGTCGGTATCGACGAAGGAGAGTACTACGGGCAACTGGCATCCGGCTTCCGCGTTTGGCTCGTGCTCGGCCGAGTAACAGGTCGTTGCAATCTAACTCCGCTCGGGTTCGAGTTCCTGACGAAGTTGTTGGCCCAGAGTGTTCGCCACCGAACTCAAGTCCTTAGCGAGTGCGAGCCGCCACTTTTCTGTGGATTGCTGCGCGAGTTCCTCGAACTGTTGCGCGATCGACTGCACGGCTTCCTCGCCCTGGGTTTTCAGCGACGCAGAAAAGGAGTTTTCAATCCGATTCTGAATGGTTCTCACGTGGCCGCACATCTCATTGACCCTGGTTTCCACTTCATTCGAGCCGCGTGCTTGCAGGTCCTTGAGGACCAGCGCCACACCGCTCTCGATCTGAGCTTTCGCACTGGAGACGATTTCGCCGGCGACGCCCTCGAGGTGCGCCTCAAGATCCGACTCAAGGCGGCGCACGGACTCGTTCAGCGCTGCAATCCTCCGGCCCAGGTCCGCCACTTCCGACTGAAGTTGGGACGCTTTCGCGCCGGTATCGGCCTGTACCTGTTCGATCTTCCGGCGGTGAACATCATGAGAATCCGCAAGTTGCCCCTGCAAAGAACTCAACAGCTTTTCGCCTTGTCCGTTGAGATGTGCTCCCGTCTCCAATGCCTGCCGCTGCAGTTTCTCGATTCCGGCGCGGACCTGCTGTTGCGCCGTGGTGGTGAGTTCCTTTGACAATAGTTGCGCCCGTTGTTCGACGGCGTGCAGTTCACCGGCAAGACGGTGCCGAAACTCGGCCACAGCCGCACTGGTCTTTTGCTCGATAGCCGCTTTCGCCGATCCGAGCATCTCTGCGGACTGTTCCCGCGTCTGCTCCAGAACGCGCGTCCCCAGGTCTTGCCGCAGGCGCTCCCACAGCTTCTCCTCCAACTCAGGGGGGATATACCCAAGCGACACCTCGAAGCGGTTGCGCTTGGCATTGGCGGCCAGCTTCTCGCGGAGTTCGGTGACTTCTGCCTGCAACGGGCGAACGAATGTGGCAAGTACGCCGCGCAAACGGTCCTCGGAGAGTTGTTCCTCGATCTTGTCGAGAACCTCTCGCGAGGCCCGGGAAGGAGTTTGCGGCTTGTGCACCACAACGGATTGGGCCGACAGTTTTTGGGGAGGTTGTTGCGCGGCGGGCGCGGGCATCTCCAGCACTCGCCAATCATCGGGACAGGATTCCAATCCCCAAAAGTTTTCCGGCTGGTCGAGGCGCGCACCCAGTCGGAAGCCTTGTCCGTCGGCTCCCATCGGCTGGCAGAAAACTACGTATGCCGTGGCCTGCCGGCCTCCTCGGCTGTGCAGGCGCAGGGCGCTGCCGCTGTCTAACTTCAGGGGAAAGCGAAGCGCACAACCATGCGCACTGACCACCAGCGTCTCACAGATCTCGGAGAACTGGCCGTTTGGCTCCATGCTGGTGACGCGGATGGGGACGTTGATCGGTACTCTCGAGCTGCGCCGTACGGTGTGACCGTTGGAAGCGGGCATAGGGGGGATTCCTCTGCTTGATGGCGAGGCTCGCACAGCAACAGCCCTTCGAGCCTCTACATTAAAGTACCGCGAAGCGGTGGATATGACCTCTCTCCGGAGTACGCTTCCAAAATGTTCGAGGTACAAGCGCCAGACTGCCCGTTTGGCAGAACCGGGATGTACTTTGGATCGAACTCCGGATCGAACTCGTTGGTACAGCGGGACGGGGGCAGTCGGTCTTAGTCCAGGCTGCCCTGCTCGATCACCACGTTTTCACGGACGATGAGCCGATGCGCAGCCATCTCGCGCAGCTTCGGCAGAACTCTGTTGACATGCTCGTCGGTATCGACAAACGAGATCACGACGGGCAACTCGCCTCCGGCTTCGACCAGGTGCGCGGTGTGGACTTTGCCGCGTCCGAGGAATCCGGCGACAGCGTGGTAGGCGACGGCGCCGAAGGAATTCTCTTCGCGCAAATATTTCAGAATTTCAAGATGCAGCGGGCGATGATGCCAGGAATCGCCCTCGGTGAGATAGATGG
>OBLT010000454.1_pt1 | contig 27021 bp, 24 predicted proteins | sample 1518721 | NCBI WGS metagenome assembly OBLT01 (sample SAMEA3539307, study PRJEB22396) | soil metagenome | biome: tundra; feature: field; material: soil | place: USA | collected 2010-05 | depth 0.15 m | reverse complement strand
GACATCATTTCGGTGAGCGCGGTGGGTTCGCTGCGCGAGCACCTTGCCCCCGGCAGTTTCGTTATCGTCGATCAATTCATCGACGGCACCTTCGCGCGAGAAAAAAGTTTTTTCGGCAACGGCCTGGTCGCGCATGTCTCGATGGCGCATCCGGTGTGTCATCGTTTGGGTGAGCACCTGCACGCAGCCGCGCAGAAAATCAACATCCCGGTGTTGCGCGGTGGCACTTATCTGGTGATGGAGGGGCCGCAATTTTCCAGCCTGGCGGAATCGGAACTGTATCGCTCGTGGGGGTGCGATGTGATCGGCATGACCAACATGCCCGAAGCCAAGCTCGCGCGAGAAGCCGAGATTTGTTATGCCACCGTCGCGATGGTCACTGACTATGACTGCTGGCATCCAAATCATGATGACGTGACGGTGGACGCGGTCGTGAAGGTGATGCTGGAGAACGCCGACAAGGCGCGCGCCTTGGTAAAGACCGTCGCGCCATATGTGCAGGGCGATGCGGCAGGCAGCCAATGCAGTTGTCGCAGCGCACTGCAATATGCCATCATCACCCCGCCCGAAGCGCGCGATGCGGCGATGCTGGAAAAACTGTCCGCCGTCGCGGGGCGGATGTTGAAAAAATAACCCGTAGGGGCACGGCGCGCCGTGCCCTTACCCATCGACAATGAGACAGCCATGACTATAAAATCAAAAATCCGCACCGTCCCGCACTATCCAAAACAAGGCATCCAGTTTCGCGACATCACCACCCTGCTCAAAGACCCGGTCGATTTTCGCGCCACGATAGATGAACTGGCGCAGCGCTACATGGACGTGAAGATCGACAAGATCGCCGGCATCGAAGCGCGCGGCTTTATCTTCGGTGCAGCGCTGGCTTACGCGCTGAACAAAGGCTTCATCCCGATTCGCAAAAAAGGCAAGCTGCCCGCCGCAACCATAGGCCACGACTATGAACTCGAATACGGCACCGACCGCATCGAGATCCACACCGACGCGATCCAGAAGGGCGACCGTGTGCTGCTGGTGGATGACCTGATCGCCACCGGCGGCACGGCAGAAGCTGCCTGCACGCTGATAGCCAAGATGGGCGGCAAGATCGTCGAATGCTGCTTCATCATCGACCTGCCGGACATCGGCGGACGAGCGCGACTGGAGAAGCATGGCCATAAAGTTTTCGCATTATGCGAATTTGAGGGTGACTAGTAATCATATTTTGTTACACGTTTAATTTATAAATTTAAGGGGAGAAAAAATATGAATCGCGCAATTCTTATTACATTTCTTGGCTTGCTATCATTTTCTGGCTTTGCTTCGGAACTAACATCAGAGTCGGTTTGTGGCGATGTCAAATTTAGCGTTACTAAAGTTAACCACGGTTCCCCACTTGATAATTCATATTCATTGAGTGCCATTGCACCATCCGGCTCGAAAGAGTTGTATACGACCAATGAGGATTGGTTCGGTGCTGCTTGCGTTTCTACTAAATCTGGTCAGTCATTGTTAGTGTTTCAGAACCACTGTGGAGGTAGCGGTTGCCTCGAAGGAAAATATGGTGCGGTTGACCCCTCGTCGTTAAAAATATTATTACGCCCAAGTGAGAAGAATATTGAAAATTACGATCAGCTCTCAGATTTGCTTGGTTCTCCAGTCCAATATCTCGGCAACTATCCAGGATATTTTTGCTGTGGCAAGACGAAGCATCACGGGAAATAATTGACATAGCTGCGTAGCGTGGGCACATCGAGCCCACGCGGCAATAAAAAATTTTTTAAATCATGAAAATCAACGGCACCCCCTATCGCACCATCTGGCCCACCGCAGACAACGCGGCGGTGGAAATCATCGACCAGACCCAATTGCCTCACGTTCTTACCACGGTGCGCTTGGAGAACATGCGCGATGCCGAGCGTGCGATCAAGGACATGCAGGTGCGCGGCGCGCCGCTGATCGGCGTGACGGCAGCTTATGGCGTGGCGCTGTCGATGCGCCACCATGCCTCGGATGCCGCGCTGAAAGCGACATGCGACAAGCTGCTGCTGGCGCGCCCCACGGCGGTGAACCTGCGCTGGGCGGTGGAGAAGATGCACGCGCTGCTGGCGCCGTTGCCTGAAAGCGAACGCGCTGCGGCGGCGTGGCAGGAGGCGGCGCGCATTGCCGACGAGGATGTGGAAATCAATGCGAGCATCGGCAAGCATGGTAGCGAGATCATTCGCGCGGACTATCAGAACAAAGTCGGGCAAAAGAAAAATGCCACGGTGAACATTCTCACCCATTGCAACGCAGGCTGGCTCGCGACGGTGGATTGGGGAACAGCGCTGGCGCCAATCTATACCGCGTTCGACGCGGGCATTCCGCTGCATGTCTGGGTGGACGAGACCCGCCCACGCAATCAGGGCGCCAGCCTCACCGCGTGGGAGCTAGCCCAGCACGGCGTGCCGCACACGGTGATCGCGGACAACACCGGTGGGCATTTGATGCAGCACGGCATGGTGGACATGGTGATCGTCGGCTGCGACCGCGTCACCGCGCGCGGCGATGTGTGCAACAAGATCGGCACCTACCTCAAAGCATTGGCGGCACATGACAACGGCGTGCCCTTCTATGTGGCACTACCTACGCCGACGATAGACTGGACGCGACAAGACGGCGTGAAGGAGATCCCCATCGAGGAACGCGCAGCGGAAGAAGTGACGCACATCTCCGGGCTGTGCGATGACGGGCTGGTGCGCAGCGTGCGGCTCACCCCGAAAGGTTCGCGCGCCGCCAACTACGGCTTCGACGTGACCCCGGCGCGGCTGGTGATGGGGTTGATTACCGAGCGCGGTGTGGTGGCGGCGAATGCGGAAGCGATGCGTGCGCTAATGCCAACGGAGGCCGCATGAACGAAACCGAATTGCGCAGCGAACTGGTGCGCGTCGCCGGGAAGCTGGACGCACAGGGATTGAATCGCGGCACATCCGGCAATCTCTCTGTGAGATATGGCGAAGGCATGCTCATCACCCCTTCCGGCATGGGCGCGGAAGGTCTGACGGAAGACGACATCGTGCGGGTGAATTTCGACGGGACCTCACGCGGACGCTGGCAACCTTCCAGCGAGTGGCCGTTCCATCGCGACATATTCGTGCAGCGCCCGGAATTCGGCGCAGTCATCCATACCCATTGCATCGCGGCGACCGCGCTGGCTTGCCTCAGAAAAGACATCCCGCCATTCCACTACATGATCGCGCTGGTGGGCGGCGACAGCATACGCTGCGCGGACTATGCCACCTTCGGCACACAAGGCTTGTCCGATAATGCGCTGCTCGCGCTGCGCGGGCGCAAGGCATGTTTGCTGGCGAATCACGGCATGATCGCGGCGGGCGCGGATCTCGACGAGGCATACAAAATCGCCGTGGAAGTGGAAACCCTGAGCGAACTTTATTTGCGCACACTTCAGGCCGGTCAGCCGGTGCTGCTGAGCGCGCAAGAGTTTCAGGATGCACAGAGCAGATTTGCCGGTTACGGGAAGGCTGCGGAGTCGAAGGAAACAGGTGCGGAATGAAACGCGCAAAAAAATTACCCAACCGCGCGCCGTGAAATCCTTGGCAGTTGTAAGCATCCATCCGCCAAGGGTTATAGCGATAACAAGAATGACACCCGCAGAATACATAATTTTTTCCAAGCTTCTATCAAGTTTGTCGCCACCGCTTGCTGTACTTCCGCAAGTGTTGATTCTTGAGCGCATACCATGCGGTAAGTTACAAATTTTAGCTGGGCTTTCTTACCGGCATCCCACGCGCTGATTCGTGGCTTTGGCCATAGGTTTCGAGGATCGCTTGGATTGCCCCCGATACTGGGTGGTGTGAGATGAACTTCCTCGTAATACTTGGGGTTTGTGTCTGTATAGCCATACTCGCACAACTGCCGCTTCTTGAGTTTGTTGGTAAAGTGAGCGGGGGGGCGAATCGTTTTGGTATATCCCTTCACGCACACAGTCTGCTGGATATTTTCTTGGGTCACGTTGAGATTGGTTGCGCCGGGGGTAAGCACCGGGTCGGGCAGGTCAGATGCCCATGCAGGGAAAGAAAGAGCCAGCGCAAGACTGGCTAGTAGCAAGTTCACTCTCGCTAACACCCCTTGAATTTTTTAGCAGTGCATTTTTTGGCAAGTTGCTGCGCTTTGGCAATTTGCTGTGTGGTCATTTTCTTTGCTATTGAATCACGATAGCTGGCAGCCAGTTGTTTTAATTCACTGGCAGAAGCATTGACAGCAGCAATGCTTACCCACATATATGCCAGCGCGTAATCTTGAGGAACACCTTGTCCCTTGTCATACTTCACCCCAAGGTTGGCTTGTGCTTTAGCATCACCCTGTTTTGCTGCCAGTAGCAACCACTTCACTGCTTCTTTGTAATCTTGCGGAACACCTTGTCCATTGTCATACATCATCCCAAGGTTGAGTTGTGCATAAGCATTGCCCTGTTTTGCTGCCAGTTGATACCACTTCACTGCTTTTTTGTAATCTTGAGGAACACCTTGTCCATTGTCATACATCACCCCAAGGTAGAATTGTGCATAAGCATTGCCCTGTTTTGCTGCCAGTTGATACCACTTCACGGCCTCTTTGTAATCTTGATGAACACCTTCTCCGCGGCCATTCATCATCCCAAGGTTGAATTGTGCATCAGCATTACCTTGATCTGCTGCCAGTTGAAACCACTTCAATGCTTCTTTGTAATCTTGAGTAACACCTTGTCCATTGTCATACATCAGCCCAAGGTTGAGTTGTGCTTGTGCATTGCCTTGTTTTGCCAGCGGTGTGTATAAACTGGCTGCTTTTGCAAAATCTTTTGCATGGTAGGCACGTTTCGCATTTGACAGCGAATCGGCAATTGCCTGACCAGTCAACGCAAACAAACACACACAAACCAACAACACCTGTTTTAGCAACTTATTCATTTTCGTTACCTCCTTACCGACGCCTAACCTTGAGCGCAGGCTACGCCCATACCGCTCAACAATCAATGCGCCAAATTATCTTGCGAGTTGACTCAATATAAAAGTAACCGAAGAAATGCGTAAGAAGGATTCGTTGCCTCAAATTGTTGGTAACCGAAATAACGGAGGGTTACTGACATGGGCAAACACGAGAAACGCGCCTATCTGGAGGCAATACGCAATCGCTATTGCCGTGCCAACCGCACTGACCAGGGCAAGATACCAGACGAGTTCTGTTCGATGTGCGGTTATCAGCGCAAGTACGCCATTCGGTTGTTAGGATGCAAGTCACCCAAGTTGTTCGGCTACGAGCGTTTTGATAATCTAAAACGGGTGAAGCCAATGAACGCGCTGTATGCCAAGGAGTGGAGCCAGCTACAGCATCATTGCTGCCCAACACTGAAGCTCAAAACCAAAGGGCGAGACGGGGCGCGCTATCGCAAACAATATTACGCACCCGAAACACCGTATCAGCGCGTCATGGTCTGCGAGAGCGTGTCAGACGATACCAAATCAAAACTCCGCATCCTCCGCGATTCCTTGAATCCGTTTGATCTGAGGCAGCAGATTAATGCTAAATTACGAACCCTATTTTCTATGGTCGAAGTTACATCAGTTGTGAGGCAACGTTCCTGACCTTCGGTATCCTTTTGTTATGAGGCAACGCGGACGGCAGAAAATAAAAAAACTGCCAATCACTAGGATTTAAACGGCTTTAATGGACTGCGTCGGATCGGGTAATACAGGAATTTGGTGTCCTCGACAGGAATCGAACCTGTAATTGACCCTTAGGAGGGGCCGGTTATATCCATTTAACTACGGGGACAACTTGCACTACAAAAGCAGCGCGCGCATTCTAGCGTAAACACCACACAACTAACATGCCCCGACATAAATGACCCGACACAAATTACCCGCCACCGTGATTGCCATCGGTTTGGTCAGTTTCCTGAACGATCTGGCTTCGGAGATGGTGACGCCGTTCATCCCGATACTCATCGCCACCGTGCTCGGCGCGGGGCCGGTGATACTGGGTCTGGTGGAAGGGGTGGCGGATGCGGCGGCGAGTTTCCTCAAGTTGTGGGCGGGGCGTTATTCGGATGGCAAGCGCGGACGGCGCAAGAGGTTGATGGTGTTCGGCTATGCTTTGTCCAATCTGGCGCGTCCGCTGTTGGGCTTGGTGTCGAGTTGGGGCGCGCTATTATTGCTGCGCAGCCTGGATCGCGCCGGCAAGGGTTTGCGCGATGCGCCGCGCGACGCGCTGCTGGCGGACAGCGCGCATCCCGAGATACATGGACTTGCTTACGGCTTTCATCGCGCCATGGATAACGCCGGTGCGTTGGGCGGCACGCTGCTCGCCATTGCCGCGTTGAGCTGGCTGCACTGGTCGGTGAGCGAAGTGATTTTATGGTCAGCGGTACCGGGCGCGCTGGTATTGCTGGTGCTGATTTTTGGGGTGCGCGAACTGCCGCGTCTGGAAGTGGAACAAGAAAAGTTGCGCGCGCCGCTGGCCTGGTCGGAGCTTTCGCTCAACATGCGCCGCTATTTGTGGGTGCTGGTGCTGTTCACCTTTGCGCGCGCGTCAGAGACTTTTATTCTGCTGCGCGGCAACGAGTTGGGCATGAGTCTGGTGCAGGTGTTGTTGCTGTGGGCGGCGCTTAATGTCAGCAAATCCGCCACATCGCTGCTGGGCGGACGTATGGCGGATGCCTTCGGGATGCAGCGTGTGACGATCATCAGCTGGTTGGGATACGCAGTGAGTTTTGTCCTGCTCGGTCTGGTCGAACACGGCGATGCGTTGTGGATCGTCACCGTGCTGTACGGCTTGTTGATTGGCTTGGGAGAAGGCTCGGAGCGGGCATTGATCAGCCTGTATGCCGATGAGCGCGAGCGCGGCACGGCGTTTGGCTGGTATCATCTCGCCGTCGGTATGAGTGCAATTCCAGCCGGAGTGTTGTTCGGCGCAGTTTGGCATTACTGGAATGCCAACTCGGCATTTTTATTTGCCGGAGCGCTGGCGGTGCTGTGTGTGCTGTTGCTGCGCTTCTGGAGTTTCAGGAATTTATCAATTGGAGGAAAGTGATATGAAATGGCTGGCTATCGTTGTTGCGCTGATTGTGTTCGCGGCGTTGCTGGTGGCGCGTGCGGCGCGTGCCGGTGAATTGCCGGAAGTGGGCAAGCCTGCGCCGGATTTCAATCTGCTTGACCAGAATGGCAAGCGGCACGTCTTGCAGGATTATCGCGGCAAGTGGCTGGTGCTGTATTTTTATCCCAAGGACGATACGCCGGGCTGCACGCAAGAGGCGTGCGCGTTTCGCGATGACCTGAATCAAATCACCGAGCTCGGCGCACAAGTGGTGGGCGTGAGTGTGGACGATACCGACAGCCATGCGGAATTTGCCAAAAAGTATCACCTGCCGTTTCCGTTGCTGGCCGACAAAACCGCCGAAACGGCGGAGCGATATGGCGCGCTGATGAATTTACTTCTAATTAAAGTCGCGCGGCGTTACACCTTCCTGATCGACCCGCAAGGCAACATCAGCAAAATTTATTTGAGCGTGGAAACCTCGCGCCACTCAAAACAGATCATCGAAGATTTACAAAAATTAACATCAGGGAGCAAGTCGTAATGCGGGTCGCTATCGCATCTCGCAGCAGATCGTTAGAAGCTTCCTGATGCCGTTCATCACCTTGGACAAGGCGAGTCTCGCCTTCGGGCACGTCGCGCTATTGGATCATGCCGATTTTCAACTCGATGAGGGCGAACGCGTCGGCCTGATCGGGCGCAACGGCGGCGGCAAATCGAGCATGATGCGCGTGCTCGCAGATCAGGGAAACCTCGATGATGGTCTGGTGTGGCGCGCGCCGACGGCGCGGATTTGCTACGTCAGCCAGGAGCCGGTGCTGAATGCCGATGACACGGTGTTCGATGCGGTGGCGCGGGGCCTGGGCGATTTGCATACGCTGCTCAGCGATTACCACCATGTCTCGCATCAACTCTCTGAACCGGATGCGGAGGTGGACGTGCTGCTGGAAAAAATGCAGCACTTGCAGACGCAACTCGAAGCACAAAACGGCTGGTCGGTGCAGGCGCGCATCGAGACTGCGATTGCGCGTCTGGATCTGGATCCCGACAAGCGCGTCGGTGATATGTCCGGCGGTCAGCGCAAGCGCGTGGCATTGGCGCAGGCCCTGGTTGCCGAGCCGGATGTGTTGATCCTCGACGAGCCGACCAACCATCTGGATTTCGCCTCTATCGAATGGCTGGAAGGCTTGCTGAATAATTTCATCGGTGCGGTATTGTTCGTCACCCATGACCGGCGTTTTCTGGACAACGTCGCCACCCGCATCGTCGAATTGGATCGCGGCAAGCTGGCGAGTTTCCCCGGCAATTTTTCCGCCTATCAAGCGATCAAGGAACGCATGTTGAGCGACGAGGCGGCGGTGAATGCCAAGTTCGACAAAGTGCTGGCCCAGGAAGAGGTGTGGATACGCCAGGGCGTCAAAGCCCGCCGCACGCGCAATGAAGGACGCGTGCTGCGCCTGGAACAGTTGCGCCGCGACCGTGCCGCGCGCCGTGAAAAAATCGGCAAGGTCGAGATGAGCGTGGACACCGGTGAGCGTTCCGGCAAGCTGGTCGCGGAGCTGAGCAACGTCAGCAAATCGTATGGCGGGCGCAAGATCATCAACGATTTTTCCTGCCGCATTCAGCGCGGCGACAAGATCGGCCTGCTTGGGCCGAACGGCTCGGGCAAGAGCACGCTGCTCAAGATCATCCTCGGCGAGTTGCAGCCTGACAAAGGACAGGTGAAGCTCGGCACAAAAATTTCGGTGGCCTATTTCGACCAGTTGCGCGCGCAACTCGATGATGAAGCGACAGTGGCTGATACCATCAGCCAAGGCTCGGATTTTGTCGAGATCGGCGGGCAGAAGAAGCACGTCATCAGCTATCTGGGCGACTTTCTGTTCGCGCCGGAGCGCGCCCGCTCGCCGGTCAAGAGTTGTTCCGGTGGCGAGCGCAATCGCCTGCTGTTGGCGCGTTTGTTCACGCAGCCTGCCAATGTTCTGGTACTCGACGAGCCGACCAACGATCTCGACATCGAAACGCTGGAGTTGCTCGAAGAACTGCTGGCGCAATACGACGGCACACTGTTTCTGGTCAGCCATGACCGCGCCTTTCTCGATAACGTGGTGACGCAAGTGATCGCGTTTGAGGGCGATGGCAAACTGATCGAATACGTCGGCGGCTACGAGGATTGGGTGCGGGTGAAAAAATACCAGGCAACGGCTGCGGCAAATAAATCTCCCTCCCACTTGCCCCCGCAAGGGGGAGGCCGTGGTAGTACAGCCGCTAAAGCGGCAACAACCACGCACCAAGGGGAGGGTAGGGGAGAGGGTAGAAGCGGCGGATCAAAAGCTTCACCCTCTCCCCATCCCTCTGATAAAACTACTAGCCATTCGACTAGGCCGCCGAAAGGCGGCGACCAAGTCGCTGGTTATCCCTCAAAGGGAGAGGGAGTTAAAAGCAAACTCAGCTACAAGGAAGCGCGCGAACTGGAAGAGTTGCCCAAGCGCATCGAAGCACTGGAGCGCGAGCAAAGCGATATAGCCGCACATCTGGCGGATGGCGCGATCTATCGCACCGATGCCAAGCGCGCCAAACAACTGCAAATGCGCAACGAGGAAATCGAGGCGGAAGTGCTAGCGGCGATGGCGCGCTGGGAAGAACTGGAAAAACGTTCTCATTGAACTGTACGGTGAATCCAAAGCAGTAGTTTTCCCGGTATTCGATGAAAGATTGTCGGGTTACGCTGCGCTACCAGACCTGCGAACTTGCAGTGAGTGTTTCACCGCCGCGCTGAGCAGCAGTACGCTGCAGGCTGCCAGCACGCCAACGCCAAGGATGTGCGGCGCGTCCCCGGAAAAATGGAACAACCCGCGCAGCACCGGCACGCTTAACACCAGTGCCAGCCCGGCACTACCGCCCAGCACGATCCACCACAGCACCGGATTTCCCCGCGACCATGCACCTTGCCAGGATGCGTCCAGTGAGCGGTTGCTGAATACCAGCGCGATGTTTCCCGCCACCATGGCCGTGAATACCAGTGCGCGCACGGTGTTATCGTCCCATCCTTTCAACAATGCCCAGGCATAAATCACGGCGGCAACCGCGAAAGCCACCAATCCCTGCAGCAGACTGTTGGTCAACAGCATGCCGCCGAACAGCGGCTCGTTCGCTGCTCTGGGCGGACGCTGCATGATGTTTTTTTCTTCCGCTTCGGCCTCAAAAAAAATCGAGCAGACCGGGCCGATAATCAGTTCCATAAACATGATATGCGCGGGCATGAGCAACAACGTCTGACCGGTCAGCACCGGCAACAAAGCCATGCCGACGATGGGAATGTGCACCGCAATTGCATAGCTCATCGCCTTGCGCAGATTGTCGTAGATGCGACGTCCCAAGCGGATGGTGACGACCAGCGAGGCAAAGTCATCGTTGAGCAGCACCAGTCCGGCAGCTTCGCGCGCCACGTCGGTGCCGCGCTTGCCCATCGCCACGCCGATGTGTGCGGCCTTGAGGGCGGGCGCATCGTTCACGCCATCGCCAGTCATCGCGACGATCTCGCCATTAGCCTTGAAGGCTTCCACCAAGCGCAGTTTCTGTTGCGGCACGATGCGCGCGAATACCTGCACGTCGCGCAATTTGGAACGCAATGCTTCATCGGATAGCGCGTCCAGTTCGCTGCCGGTCAATACTTGCTCGGATGGCAAGCCGAGTTCACGGGCGATCGCCTGTGCGGTGCGCGCATGATCGCCGGTGATCATCACCACCCGAATACCTGCCGCGCGGCACAGCGCAATGGCTTCCGGCACATCTGCGCGCAGCGGGTCTTGCAGGCCGAGCAAGCCGACAAAAGAGAACTCGATGTCATGTTGCTGTGCCGGCCACTCCTGGTCGGGCTTGAGTTTGGCGCGCGCCACGCCCAGTACGCGCAAGCCCTGGTCGGCCATTCCGGCGGCAATTTGCGCGATGGATTTGGCCTGCGCATCGGGCAGGTGGCACAGGTCGATGATGGCTTCCGGCGCACCCTTGGCAGCGACCATGTGATGTTCTTGCTCATCGCCTTGCCAGACATGCGACATGGCCGCCAGCTCCGGCGACAGGCTGTATTCGTGTACCAACTGCCATGCTTCATGCAGGTGTTCGCTGCCGTTCAGGGTGCGTCGCCCCAATTCGTGCAGGGCACGCTCCATCGGGTCGAACGGGTCGCGTTCGCTGGCCAGAATGCCGAATTCCACCAGCTCGTGCCACGGTTCGGGCAGCGGACTGTGGCTGTCCACTCGCAGCATTTGACCGCCGCTATACAGCTGGCGGATCATCATGCGATTTTCGGTCAGTGTGCCGGTCTTGTCGGTGCACAGCACGGTGGTGGCACCGAGGGTTTCGATGGCATCCAGCCGCCGCGTCAACACATCGCGCCGCGAGATGCGCCACGCGCCGAGCGCCATGAACACCGACAGGATCACCGGAAATTCTTCCGGCAGGGCGGACATTGCCAGTGCGATGCCGGCCAGCAGCGCATCCAGCCAGTGACCGCGCGTGATGCCATATACGACCACCAGTATCAGACAAAGGGTGATGGCCAATATCGCCACGCGGCGCACCATCCGGTCGATCTGGATGCGCAGCGGCGATATGCCGGAGCGGGTGTCTTGCAGCGATTTGCCGATTTGCCCGATGGCACTGGACTTGCCGGTCGCCGTCACCAAGCCGATGCTGCTGCCTTGCACCAGCACCGTTCCCGCGTATACGAACGGCTGGCCGTCGCCGCCCGGCTGACGTGCCACGGAGTCCGGACTGCCTGTGATTTTACGCACCGGAACCGACTCGCCAGTCAGCATGGATTCGTCAGCAAACAGATCATTGCAACTGAGCAGCACAACATCAGCGGCGACGCGATCCCCCTCAGTGAGCAGCAGCAAGTCGCCTTGCACCACCTCGCGTCCTGCGATGCGTTGCCGCTTGCCATCGCGTATCACCAATGCGCGCGGGCTGGACAGGTCGCGCAACGCTTCCAGCACCCGTTCGCTCTTGTGCTCCTGAAACACGGTCAGGCCTATGATGAGCACCACAAAAAACAACAGCATCAGCGCGTCTCCGACATCGCCCAGCAACAGGTAAATTCCGCCCGCTGAGATCAGCAACAGGAACATCGGTTCGCGCAACACGTCGGCAACGATGTGCCACACGCGGCGTGGTTTGGGCGGATTCAACTCGTTGTATCCGGACGCGGCGAGGCGTTGCTGTGCTTCTGCCGTGCTTAGCCCTGAAATTAATTGTTCGTCGTTCACTGCGCTCATGCCGGTGGATTCCACGCCTTGCGATGCGCTGAGCATACCGCGATAGCGGTTCGAGAGTAAATCGCAGAAGTAATGGGTGATCTCTCGTAGAGAAGAAAAAGGTCTGCACATCAAGCGCATTTCGGGTAAATTGCTTGCTCAAAGTTATTAGCAATGAAACTTATTTGGAATAAGGCTATTTCATAAGTTTCGGAAAAATTTTAGGAGAAATTTGTGACTCGGTACAGCAAGCGCATGGTGATCGTTCATTGGCTGACCACGGCATTGTTGATTGCCGCCTGGTATCTTGGCGACAGCTTGTCAGATGCGACCGATGACGGCAAGGCAACGTTGGCCGGATACATCGTACATATATCGGTGGGAGGCACGGTTTTATTGTTGACTTTGTCGCAACTGTATTTCCGCCGTAAGGATGGTAAGCCGCCGTTGCTGGCCGATAAACCGATATACCAAGCAGTGGCCAAAAACATTCATTACTTTCTCTATACTGTGCTGATTTTGCTGCCGGTGAGTGGGGTGATGATCATTCTCACCAGCAAGGTGGGTGCGGCGTTATGGGCGGGCGATGCGACTTTGTTACCCAAGAAATTTCACGGTGTGTTTGCCCATGTGGTACATGAACAATTGATCAATGTGTTGATCGTGCTGGCGGTGGTGCATATACTCGGTGCGATCAAGCATCAGTTCATCATGAAAGATGGTTTGATGAGCAGAATGTTATTGCGCAAAAAGGATTGATTTTGCACAGAGTCGAATAGGGCAGGGGCGGGTTTTGAACCCGCCCTTATTTTTTGGGATTCTAAAAATCGGCTGTATGCAGCAGCCAGCCTATTCCATCCGCTGTCTGGTTCAGTCTTGATTCGTAGCGCCGATCTTGCTACGGTAAGCGCTTGATTCAGGTCGCCAGTACCGGTTGCTAGTCTGGAGGAAAAATGAAACTTGCCGTGCTTGGCTGTTATGCAGGAATCGGTGGTGCGCGGCGCACCACCGCGCTGTTGCTGGACGATGATGTCCTGATTGATGCCGGCTCGGGTGTGGGCGAGTTGAGCCTGGAGCAGATGGTCAAGGTGGATTATGTTTTCTTGACCCACTCCCATCTCGATCACTGCGGCTTCATGCCGCTGCTTGCCGATGCCGCGGCTTTTTTGCGCCAAAAACCTCTGCTGGTGCATGCGCTGCCGCAGACTATCGCCGCACTGAAGGAAAACCTGCTGAACGGTCAACTGTGGCCGGATTACAGCGCGCTGCCAACTATTGATAATCCTTATATCCGCTTTGTTCCGGTCGTTCCCGGCGAGCCTACGCTGCTGGGAAAAAGGCGAGTCACCCCGTTGCCGGCCTGCCACGCGGTGCCCGCCGTGGGTTACCGCCTGGATAGCGGGGCGGCAAGTTTCGTGTACTCGGGTGACACGACAGACTGCGAGGCATTCTGGGCAGCGCTGAACGGTATCGAAAATCTGCGTTACCTGATGATCGAGGCCACGTTTCTCAATGCCAATGCCAGCGGTGCGGCACTATCCGGGCACATGACTGCCGCACTGCTGGCCCATGGATTGGCGCGGCTGCAACGCCCGGTGACGCTGCTCATCACCCACATGGAACCGGGCAAGGAAGATTTGACCATGGCGGAGGTCGTTGCAGCCTGTGCGAAGTACCAACCGATGCGGCTGGAACAGGGGCGGCAATTCGAGTTTTGAGATGCGGCTTACAGTTTCAGAAGCCCGCCTATGCAACTGTGCGATTGCTCCAGTCGTGTGATGGTAGGCAGGAGGTTGAGGCCGGTTTCCTTTTTCAAGGCCAGCGCGTTTTCTCTCAGGTCGTCGAAGGAGATTTCGACAGGATTGCCACCCGCCGCGAAGGCAATTGCATTGCCGCTTTCGCAGGAAGGAAACACCATCGCGCGATCTTCGAACGCATCGGTAATGTGCGCGAAGCCGCCCATCACCCCGCGACTGAGGCCGAGCAAATTGACCGCCATTACGCCATCGTCGCTCAAACGGGTGCGGCACACCTGATAGAAGGGCAGGGTGTTCAATGCGCCGGGATGCGCATGTTCGTTGAAGCCGTCCACCAGAATCAAATCGAATTTTTTCTCGTTATTCGATACGTATTCCGCGCCGTCACCGATGACGAGGTTGATGCGCCTGGGGTCTTCAGGCAGCTTGAAGAATTGCCGCGCGGCGGCAACCACCGCAGGTTCGATTTCCACCACAGTGAGATGCGCCAGCGGCCGATTGCGATACAGGAATTTGGTCAGCGAGGCTGCGCCGAGGCCGATCAGCAACACCTTGCGCGGCCAGCGTGCATCATCGCGCAGCACCCGCGAGGAGTACGCCGGTGGGTGCCCGGCGGCTCTGCCGCCACCCCCCCGCAGCAGCAGGCTGGCCATCATCTCGCGGGTATATTCCAGTTCAAGATTCCACGGGCGCGCGATGCGCATCGCGCCTTGTATCCATTCGGAACCGAAGTGCAGCGTGCGCACACCGGCTTCTTCGCGGATGTCGATGGGGGTAGTCATTTTTTGAGTGATTTTTTTGTAGGCTGGAGGTAAGCCTGTCCTGAGTCCTTCGACAAGCTCAGGACAGGTTCCACGTAGCGTAGTCGAAGGGCGCAGTCGGCATAGGGCGGAAGCCCCAAAGGGGCGTTCCGCCAAAGGCAAACCATGCGGTGGAACCGCTTCGCGTTCCGCCCTACGATTTGGATGCCCATCGATTCAATAGCCATCTTGCCCACTCTGTCACCTCCGTCGCGGTCATGCCGATAGTTGCCTGTTGTTGTGCCAGTGCATCACCCGCCGCGCCATGCAGATGCACTGCCAATAGCATTGCGTTGTCCGCAGTCAGTCCTTGCGCGATGAAGGCGGCGATCATGCCGGTGAGCACATCGCCCATGCCCGCGCTGCTCATGCCGGGATTGCCGGTTGTATTCACGAACAGCCGGCCGTCGCGGGTGGCGCACAAGCTACCCGCGCCTTTCAGCACCACGCTACAGCGCAGTTGCCGGGCCAGTTGTGTTACTGTCGCAACGCGGTCCGCCTGTATTTCTTTCGTGTCGCAAGCCAACAAACGCGACGCTTCACCGGGATGCGGCGTGAGCACGCAAGCGGTCTCGCGTGCAATCAGCAGGGTGCGCAAATCGGGGCGTTGCGCGAGGATGTTCAATGCGTCGGCATCCAGCACCAGCGCGGCATTGCTGTTCAATGCGGCGTGGAGCAGTTTCTGCGCGGCTATGTCGCGGCCCAGGCCGCAGCCGACCGCGAACACGTCCACATCGGGTAGTTGTAATGCGGCTGACGCGCTGTGCAGCATCAGTTCCGGTTGCAGAAAATCCACGCTCGGAGCGTTTTCCGCCAGCAGGCCGACATGCACGCAACCCGCGCCCAGCTTGAGTGTAGCGCGTGCCGCCAGCAGCGGCGCACCGATCATGCCGCTCGCACCGCCGATCACCGCGACCGTGCCGAACAGTCCCTTGTGGCTGTCGCGCGGGCGTTTCGGGAAGTTTGCCATGACCTGGCTTTGGGTAATGGGTTTGGGGGTAAGGGCTGAGATGCGTTCGCTCATTTTTCAAGAATCATTCATATGGGTGGTGCATAGTATAATCGCGCCTCGAATTTTATATCGCGGACATATCCATGTTTCGAGTTTCTGTTGGCTCCGCTGCCTTGTCTGTCTTTCGCCTGGAAAAACTGCGCAGCGTACTGCATGCAGTTGCGCCCGGTGTCGCCATCGCTGACACGCGCCACTGGTACTTCAGCGCACTGCGCGGCACTACCCTGAGCAAGGCGCAAGCCAAGTTACTGGACAAGGTGCTCGGCTTGGATAAAGAAGCCGGTGAACCCAAGCAAGCCGGTTCAATGCAACGTGTTCTCGTGGTGCCGCGCCTCGGCACGATTTCGCCTTGGTCTACCAAGGCCACCGACATCGCGCAGCATTGCGGCCTGTCCGGAGTGCTGCGCATCGAGCGCGGCGTGGTGTATTACCTGGACACCAATAACGGTAAGGGGTTGAGCAAATCAGAACAAGCGGCGATATTGCCGCTGTTGCATGACCGCATGACTGAATCGGTGTTGAGCGATGTAGACAGTGCGGCGGAAAAAATCTTTCAGCACGGTGTGCCACAACCGCTTGCCACGGTTGATGTTCTGAAAGGAGGCAGCAAGGCGTTGGCGAAAGCCAATCGCGAGATGGGGCTGGCTCTTTCGGCGGATGAGATCGAGTATCTGGTCGAGAACTTCCAGAAGCTGAAACGCAATCCGACCGATGTCGAGCTGATGATGTTCGCCCAAGCGAATTCCGAACACTGCCGCCACAAGATTTTCAATGCCGACTGGGTGATCGACGGCGAGGCGCAGGACATTTCGCTGTTCGGCATGATACGCAACACGCACAAGGTCAGTCCGCAAGGCACGGTGGTGGCGTATTCCGACAATTCTTCGGTCATCGAGGGCGCGCGCATCGAGCGTTTTTATCCGCGCGCCGATGGCGGTTATGCGTACAGCGAAGAGTTGATGCATACCCTGATGAAAGTGGAGACGCACAACCATCCCACCGCCATCGCGCCGTTCGCGGGAGCAGCGACGGGCTCTGGCGGTGAGATCCGTGATGAAGGCGCGACGGGCAGCGGCTCAAAACCCAAGGCCGGGCTGACCGGTTTCTCGGTTTCCAATTTGAATATTCCGGGATTCGAGCAGCCGTGGGAACAATATTCACCTCCCCTGACTGCGGAAGGGTCGCTGCATCGCAGCGGGGAACCCACCGGCGTACTCCTTGCGGGTGCAAGGGGAGGCCGGGAGGGGTTAGCGCAGTACGGCAAACCCTCCCGCATCGTTTCCGCGCTGCAAATCATGCTGGACGGTCCCATCGGCGGGGCAGCATTTAACAACGAATTCGGTCGTCCGAATCTGGCCGGCTATTTCCGCACTTTCGAAGAGAACGTCAGCGGCGAGATGCGCGGTTATCACAAGCCCATCATGCTGGCCGGTGGGGTGGGCAACATCTCGGCGCAGCACACCCACAAACACGAATTGCCGGTAGGCGCGCTGGTGGTGCATCTCGGCGGCCCCGGTATGTTGATAGGTCTTGGTGGCGGTGCCTCATCCAGCATGGATACCGGCAGCAATGCCGAGAATCTGGATTTCGATTCGGTGCAGCGCGGTAATCCCGAGATGCAACGCCGCGCACAGGAAGTGATCGATCGTTGCTGGCAGATGGGCGCGAACAATCCGATCCTGTCGATACACGATGTCGGCGCAGGTGGCATGTCGAATGCGCTGCCGGAGCTGGTGCATGGCGGCGGACGCGGCGCGCGTTTCGAGTTGCGCAAAATCCCGCTGGATGAAACGGGCATGTCGCCCAAGCAAATCTGGTGCAACGAATCACAGGAGCGTTATGTGCTGGCGATTACTCCGGAACGCCTAGCAGAATTTCGCGCGCTGTGCGAGCGTGAACGCTGTCCGTTCGCGGTGGTCGGCGTAGCGACGGCAGATGACCAGCTTACCGTGCATGACCGGGAGTTCGGCGATTATCCGGTGGACATGCCGCTGTCGGTGTTGCTCGGCATACCAAAGGCAGGCAATCCACTGATGAAACAACTAGCCATCCCACTAAGCAACCCCAAGACGGTTGCCAAGCTGTTGGTTATGTCCAGCAAGCTGGACGCGGAGTTGTCACAGCCGCCCAGAATGTCGCGCAATGTGGTGCGCGAAACAGCGCGCCTGTCTTCTTTCGATACCGGCAATATCGAATTGCGCGAGGCGGTAGAGCGGGTGTTGCGTTTGCCGGCCGTGGCGAACAAGACTTTTCTCATCAGTATCGGCGACCGCACTGTGGGCGGCATGACCGCACGCGATCAGATGGTCGGCCGCTGGCAAGTGCCGGTGGCCGATGTCGCTGTCACGCTGATGGGTTTCAAAACGAATCGCGCCGAAGCATTTGCCATCGGCGAACGCACTCCGCTGGCATTGGTGAATGCGCCGGCTTCGGGCCGCATGGCGGTGGGTGAGGCGATCACCAATATCGCGGCGGCGCGCATCGATAAGATCGGTGACATCAAACTCTCGGCGAACTGGATGGCTGCCGCCGGACATCATGGCGAAGATGCCGCGCTGTTCGATACGGTGCGCGCGGTAGGCATGGAGCTGTGCCCGCAGCTCGGCATCTGCATTCCGGTCGGCAAGGATTCCATGAGTATGAAGACAACCTGGACCGAAACTCCCTTTCCCAGAATGGGAGAAAGTGGGGGAGAGGGTAGTGGAGAGGCTGTGCACAAAGAAGTAATCGCCCCGCTGTCGCTGATCGTCACCGCATTCGCACCCTGTCCCGATGCGCGTGACACGGTCACGCCGCAACTCGGTGCTTACCTGGATACCACGCTGTTGCTGATCGATCTGGGACAGGGCAAGAATCGCATGGGTGGCTCGGCATTGGCGCAGGTGTACAAGCAGGTCGGCGATGTCGCGCCGGATGTGGATGATGCGCTGTTACTCAAATCATTCTTCGATCTGATACAACGGCTGAATGACGAGGGTAAGTTGTTCAGCTATCACGACCGCTCCGATGGCGGTGTGTTTGTTACTTTATGCGAAATGGCCTTCGCTGCGCACATCGGTTTGACGATCAGTCTTGATGAGTTGCACGGCGATACGTTGCGCGCCTTGTTCAATGAAGAACTCGGCGCGGTGATACAAGTGCGCAACCGTGATGTGCAGCATGTGCTGGAACTGGCGCATGACGCGGGACTGAGGAGCGTGCAGAAAATCGCCACGCTGAATCAAACCGGCATGATGGAAATATCACGTCACAACGAAATGTTGTTTGCGGAAAGCGGCGTGAATCTGCAACGCATCTGGTCGGAGACCACGTATCAGATGCAGAAGCTGCGCGACAATCCGGATTGTGCTCAGCAGGAGTTCGACCGCCTGCTGGATGCCGCCGATCCGGGTTTGCACGTCAAATTGACTTATGACTTGAATGAAAGCATCGGGCAAGGAATGTTACGCAATCGTCCAAAGGTCGCCATCCTGCGCGAGCAGGGCGTGAACGGTCAGGTGGAAATGGCGGCGGCGTTCGATCGCGCCGGGTTTGCTGCGGTGGACGTGCATATGAGCGACATCATCAGTGGCCGCGTTTCATTGCGCGACTTCAAGGGTGTTGCGGCGTGCGGCGGGTTCTCTTACGGCGACGTGCTGGGAGCAGGGGAAGGGTGGGCAAAATCCATTTTGTTCAATTCGCGCGCGCGCGATGAGTTTGCCGCATTCTTCCGGCGCAAGGATACCTTCGCACTGGGCGTGTGCAACGGCTGCCAGATGATGAGCAATTTGCGCGAAATCATTCCGGGCGCGGAAAACTGGGCGCACTTCGCGCGCAACCGGTCAGAGCAATTCGAGGCACGCTTCGTGATGGTCGAGGTGCAACCATCAGCGTCGATTTTATTTAACGGCATGGTGGGCAGTCGTATGCCTATCGTGGTGTCGCATGGCGAAGGCTATGCCGATTTCGGTGACAGCAAACGCCTCAATGCGGCGCAGGAATTAGTTACGTTGCGCTATGTGGATCATCGCGGCAATGCCACGGAAAACTATCCGCTCAACCCCAACGGCTCGCCGCAAGGCATCACCGGCCTGACCACACCGGACGGGCGCTTCAGCATCATGATGCCGCATCCTGAGCGCGTGTTCCGTGCCGTGCAGAATTCATGGTATCCGCGCGAGTGGCAAGAGAACGGCGCGTGGCTGAAGATGTTCCAGAATGCGCGGAAGTGGGTAGGGTAGTAGTTTCTTTGCTTGAAAAGAAAAAGGCGATCATTGATCGCCTTTTTTGTGAATCGTGGTCTGTCACCGATCGATTACTGCTAGATTGCGGGTTATGTATTTATAGCCCCCGTGAACGCGCCCCTACACGGATTTATTGACCTTTGAAATGGAATTGGAAAATAACAGAGGGCGGATAAACCACCCCATGTGTTATTGCCTGCTACCCGTTCGCCGCCTTTAAACAAAGCCAGCAAAGCAGGTTATTATTCACATAACACCAATAACGGCTATAAACACCAACAACGCGGCAAGCCAGCCGAACCCGCCGGAGAATTGAGCGTCTACTAACAACCGGCTTTTTTCGAGCATTTCTGTTGTCTTCAAGATAGATACCTCCGACTAATAAACCTGCAACGACAAGTGGCTATTTTGTTGGTCACTACATTCTGTTTCTTTAACCTAAAGTAACCAGATATGTGAGATGCTTGTACCATGACCTAGTATTTTAATCAAGTAATAAGCGGTGCTTTCTTTAGATGCACTTGCCAGCTTGCGAATGGCTGTTTTATGGTGGTGTCTTTCAATACCCTGGTGTTCCGATAAATATTTACCAGGGCCTTATTGCAGCATCTTCACATGGTTCGTATTTTGACGCCTATATCAAAAAGGCTGGTTACCCATACCGAAAAATTGGTTGATCTTTGTGTCTATGATGTGCTTTTACTTCTGGTAGCAGGGGGATTTTGCTGTTAAATTGGTGCTGAAGTATTGGTAGCCCCCGTGTTACTTGGACGGGGACAGCGTGAAGGGCGGGAGAGCGGGAGAGAAGGACCAGAGTTCAGCATAACCATTGGTGGTAGGAAAATTTGGTTTGAGGCCATTGCACCGGTAGCGGGAACAAGTGACGACCGGGTTCCTGAGATTGAGATTGGGAAGGGTGGTTGGGTGCCCACGGAACAAGTGCTGTTGCGGTATACATCTGCCCTGTCAGCGAAACTTTGCCAGTATCGAATCGGTCGTGATAAAGGGATCATTTCTGAAAATGATGTTTACGTTGTTGCCATCAATTCAAACAAGATTCCACACGCCTATTTCGGTTCCTTTTTACCATACCAAGCCCAAGCGTTTCTGCCATTTGGACCTCCGACAGTGGCTTTTAATGCTACGACGCTGGAGAAGGTAGATGAATATTTCCAGTATCGCGGTGAAGTGAAGAAAAAAAACGATAGCCCAGTTTCAACTCAGGCCTTTCTTGATCCCGCTTATTGCGGAATCTCTGCGGTAATTCATTCGACCTTCGATGTTGCTGGATATACCTATGGTGATGGCAGCTGGGGAGATAACTTTGAGGTTCGTCACAACCCTTTAGCAACGAACCCATTGCCATTCGAAGCGATGAACTGGTGCAATTATCGCTACATACACGATGGCAAACTTGAGACGGTGACCCGCACTCCTCATGAGCACATCGATAATCCGATCAAAAACTGGAAAAACTTGCTGGAAGATCCCGAGTTTGTGAAAGACCCTCGTGGTTGGGAACGGCGTGAGGCACTCAAAGTTCTGGACGAACTACGATCAGCAAAGAAAGTTGATTGAAATTTCTAATAAAGAGGACAGTATGAGATTAGGCCATTTGCTAAAACAAATATTGTTGGTTTGTGTGTGCATGTTCGCATTGACCGGACAGGCAATAGCCGATTCGCTATCAGATGCAAAGGGTGCATACGATGCGGGGGATTATGCAAAAGCCGCAACGTTATTCAGGCCGCTGGCAGAGCAAGGAGACGCTTCAGCACAATTAGAGCTTGGGGTGATGTATGACAATGGAGAAGGTGTTCTTCAAGATGACAAAGAAGCAGTAAAGTGGTTTCGACTGGCAGCAGATCAAGGTAATGCTGATGCACAATTCAACCTTGGGGTGATGTATGACCGCGGTGAAGGTGTTCATCAAAGTTACAAAGGGGCAGTAAAGTGGTTTCGACTGGCAGCAGTTCAGGGTAATGCTGATGCACAATTCTACCTTGGGGTGATGTATGACAATGGACAAGGTGTTCCTCGAGATTACAAAGAATCAGTGAAGTGGTATCAACTGGCAGCAAGACAGGGCAATCCTTATGCACAATTCAACCTTGGGATGATGTATGACAATGGACGAGGTGTCCCGCAAGATTACACAGAAGCGGTGAAGTGGTTTCGACTGGCAGCTGAACAGGGTGATGCTAAAGCACAAGCCAACCTTGGAGCGAAGTATGACAAGGGGCAAGGTGTTTCTCAAGATTATGCTCTGGCATATATGTGGGCAAATATTGCATCTGCCAAGGCTCCTGCTAGCGAATTACAACAAATTGTGAGTTATCGTGATTCAATAGCAAAGAAAATGGCTGCACAACAAATTGCCGAAGCGGAGGAACTCGCCAGAAAATGCACCGCTAAAAAATTCAAGGGATGTTAGTGTCAGTTAAGGAGATGAGCATGTCGGGAAAAGTTCAAGAATCTGGGGTGTCTGAAATCATGAGATGTGCGCATTGTGGCGAACCAATCACGGACGGTTTCGCTGAACCTCGAATAGTCGTTTACCCAGGTGTTGGCAAGGTTTTGTTCTGTCACAAAAACTGGGAAGAGTGTCTTGAAGCGAGCAAATCAGGACAGTAGCGCTGTCGATTCCCAGTGCCCAAATTTATCTCCTCGGGCGCGCCAATATCAAACTGGAACCACGATAATCCAGTGCCCAGATTTGTCCGAACCGGCGAGACAACCACAACTCGAAAGCTGAACGTCCGCAACGGGGCGATAGCTGCCCGTAATCACTTTTGGCGTTCGACACCGACTGACAAGTCTGCGCGATATTTGGTGACCGGAGATTAAAGGATTGAAGGCTTTGGCTGGACATGGTTTTTTCAGGTAACAAGGATGGTCAGGGTAAATCGCGCAAACTGGTCAATTTTCAACAAGCGGCAGCACATTAATCTTCAACGAGAGGAAACAGCCTTGCCGGATGGGCTGATACAGCGGCGGGGAATGCAGAAGGTATAATGCGCGCCTTTTTGTTGTGGCTGGTTTCTGTTTAATTTTCATTCTGGAGTTGTCTTGTTTAAGCTGATTGGCGTCATTGCGGGTTATTTGTTTTTCGGATTTTTCGGGGCGCTCTTCGGTCTGTTCGTTGGTTCATTTTTCGATCGCATGAGGGCGTATGGCTCTGGCGGGATGAACCCGTTGCAGAATGCGCTTCGTCAAGCCGTTTTCCTTGAGACGGTGTTCGTCTCGATGGGAAAACTGGCCAAGGCCGATGGGCATGTCTCTCAAGATGAGATCGATCATGTCGAGCAGTTCATGCAAAAACTGGGCATGACCGGAGAACATCGCCTGCAGGCTATTGCTTTGTTCAAGCGGGGAGCCGATCCGGCGTTTGACATAGAACCGACATACAAAAGATTCATGGCCATTTGCGGGCACACGAAGCATCTGAAGCAGGTGTTGCTGGTTTATCTCATCGTGATGGCGCTGGCGGACGGACATTTCCATCCGGCTGAAGAAGCTTTGCTCGCCGACATCGCCAGCCGTCTTGGCTATGACAAAGCCGCATTCAAGCAGATGCTGGACATGGTGCTGAATCAATCCCATTTCGCCGGAGGGCAAGCCAACGCAGCCGCAGCATTGAACGATGCCTATAAAGCTTTGGGCGTAACTAAAGACAGCACCGACCAGGAGATCAAGCGCGCATATCGCAAGCTGATGAGCCAATACCACCCGGACAAGTTGATCGGCCAAGGCGTGCCGGAAGACATGATCGCAATGGCAACCGAGCAGGCAAAAGAAATCCAGCTTGCCCACGACTTGATCAAGAAGAGCCGGAATATTTGAAATCCGATGCGTGCTCTACAAACCCTTAAGGAAACGCCGATTTAATCCGTTCGTGGTGAGCCTGTCGAACCATGATCGGATTGAATCTATTGGCAATCAATTTGCAAGAACCAACCCTTCGACAAGCTCAGGGCGAACGGCGTATTTAATCGACGTTTCATTAACTGTTTTTTTCCAGGATAAATGATGACCACAACACTCCCCATCCTCTCCCTCCTTGAAACCCGCGTCCTCGGCGTACTCGCCGAGAAGCAGCGCACGGTGCCGGATACTTATCCGCTGACGCTGAACTCGCTGGTTTCCGGCTGCAACCAGAAGAGCAGCCGCGATCCGGTTATCGAAGCTTCCGAAACGGAAGTGCAGGCGGCGCTGGATAGCCTGAGGTCACTGTCGCTGATAGTGGAAACCAGCGGGGGGAGGGCGTCGCGTTATGCGCACAACATCGAACGGGTGCTGCACATCCCCACGCAGTCCACCGCCTTGCTGGCCATGCTGATGTTGCGCGGCCCGCAGACGGCGGGGGAGTTGCGCATCAATTGCGAAAGGTTGCACAAGTTTGCTGACATTTCTTCGGTCGAAAGTTTTCTGGCCGAGCTGGCCGAGCGTGCGGCGGGCGGCATGGTGGTGGAGTTACCGCGCCAGCCCGGCTCGCGCGAGAACCGCTGGATGCACCTGTTCTCCGGCGCACCTGTCATTGAGGAGCATGTGTCCGCCAGAGCGGCATCTGCCACTCCCGCAGGCGATGTGACGGTGGGCGAAATTGCCGCGCTCAAGGCCAACGTCGCCAAGCTTGAAGCGGAGGTAAACGAGCTGCGGGCGATGATGGGCAAGCTGTGTGCGGAGCTGGGCGTTTCAGCATCATGATGCCGCATCCTGAGCGCGTATTCCGCGCCGAGCAAAACTTCTGGCATCCCTCCGGTTGGCAGGAAAATTGGGCATGGCTGCGCATGTTCCAGAATGCACGTAAGTGGGTAGGTTGATTTTTTGTGGGCAGTTTGAATAAAAAAGGGGATGCCAACGGCATCCCTTTTTTACTGCTGCTGTGTGTTTCTAATTACTCGATCTTGGCTTTGCTGCGCAGGTCGGCAATATATTCCTGGATGGATTGCTGCTGCAGGCGTTGTTGAATTTGTGGTTTGAGTTCTTCAAACGAGGGTACTTTCAGGTCGCGCACATCATCCAGCTTGATGATATGCCAGCCGAATTGGGATTTCACCGGCTCTTTGGTGTAGGTGCCTTTTTTCAGGCTGAGCATGGCGTTGGCAAAAGGCGGAACGAAGTTGCTCGGTACTGCCCAGCCCAATGAGCCGCCGCGTTCTGCGGAACCGGCATCTTTGGATTTTGCCTTGGCGATTTTATCGAATTTACCCTTTTTGCCGAGTTGCGCGATGATGGCTTTGGCTTCATCTTCGGTCTCCACCAGGATGTGGCTCACGTTATATTCACTTTTGCCGAGATTGGCTTTCAGCTTGTCATATTCCTGTTTGAGTTGATCGTCGCTGATCTGGTGATTCTTGGTATAGTCTTGCACGAATGCGCTGACCAGCACCGATTGCTTGGCCAGTTCGGTTTGTTGAATAACCTCGGGATCATTGTCCAGTCCCTTTTTCTTCGCTTCCTGCGCCAGCACCTCGAGACTGATCATGTCTTCACGGATCGCCTTGCGCAGCTCCGGGCTGTCTGCCTGTCCTTGTGTGACGGCGATTTTGACGCGCAGATCCACACGCGCTTGCGGAATGGAAACGCCATTCACCAAGGCGGCGGATTTGTCTTCGGCAAAAGCCGGGTTAAACGCCAGTGCGCTTAATATTGCCAGTGCTGCAAATTTTCCAGTTTTCAACATTGCGAGTCCTCTTAAAAATTATCAAAGTGTGACGATTAAAGCTCATTCGGCGCAAGCGCCTGTAGGGTAAGTGCGTGGATTTCGCGCTTCATTAACTCTCCCATTGCGGAATATATCATACGGTGGCGAGCTACTGTGCTTTTGCCGACAAACTGTGCCGAAACGATGCGTACCACATAATGCCCACCGCCGTCTCGCGCACCGGCATGTCCGGCGTGTTTCCGGCTTTCGTCGATAATTTCCAAAATCGTCGGATTAAGCACGGCAAGTCGCGCGCACATTTTTATTTGACATTCATTCATTGCGGAAATGTTTTTCTGAACGGTTGTACACGAACTTCAGCATATACTCCGGCCGTTGCGTAAGGGTCGGCCTTCGCCCAGTCTTGAGCGGCTGGCAATGAAGTAAATTCGGCGACGATCAGGCTGCCGGCGAATCCCGCCACGCCCGGATCAACGGCATCCACGGCAGGGAAAGGGCCGGCCAGTAGCAGGCGACCCTGGCTCTGTAGTTCTTGCAAGCGCGCAACATGTGCGGGTCGAGCCTCCATGCGCTTGTCCAGGCTATTTGGCACGTCCTGCCCGATGATTGCGTACCACATTTATGCAGCATCCATTAGTTGCCCTCTTTCTTCTCATCCACATATTTCGCCAGCCATGCTCCCTGCGCAAGGATGAATAGCGCTATCAATCCGATGAAACCGAACAGCTTGAAATCTACCCATGTATCGGTAGAGTAGTTGAACGCCACATACAGGTTGATAAAGCCGAGCATCCCAAAGAACAGGCTCCAGATCAGGTTCAGACGATTCCATGCATGTACTGGCAGGGCGATTTTCTCATGCAGCAACGTGCGCATCAGATTTTTGTGAAACAGCAAATTCGAGAACAGCAAAATGACGGAAAACATCCAATACAGCATGGTAGGCTTCCACTTGATGAAAGTCTCGTCATGCAGCAGCAGCGTTGCACCGCCGAACACGCCGACGATGGCAAAGCTTACCCATAGCATCGTGTCGACTTTGCCATGCCTCAATTTCGTCCAGATGATCTGGGTGGTAGTGGCGATCATCGCAACCAGAGTGGCAAGGAAAATAGCGGGTTTGATTCCTTCCCCCAAGACGATGTCAAGCGAAGTTAATAGCGCAGTCGCCGTCTCTGGATGGGTATTGCCAAATTTAAAAAAGACAAAGAACAGAATGACGGGAAATAAATCGA
>OBLT010000453.1_pt1 | contig 27055 bp, 19 predicted proteins | sample 1518721 | NCBI WGS metagenome assembly OBLT01 (sample SAMEA3539307, study PRJEB22396) | soil metagenome | biome: tundra; feature: field; material: soil | place: USA | collected 2010-05 | depth 0.15 m | reverse complement strand
TTCTCACGAATGGAGCGTTAGCGACACCCCTTTGCCCCCGGCAAGCCGAAGGCGCAGACGGTGCATAGGGGACGCAAGCGGCTTGCCGCGCTGCGGTTTGTGTACCTGTGTCCGTGGCGTACCTCCCAATGGTTCAAGCCGCACAGGCGGCTTGTCTTTATGTGGGAGTCCCGCGCTTCTCGCGCATTGGGAAAATCCGGTGAGTTATCCACAAGGCGTGAGGTTAAATAATGGTTAAAAAACGGTTAGCAGGTTTTGAAAAAATCCTGCAAGCCGCGTCAATGCATGGTTTCCAAATTTTGGCCATCCCTCTAAACACAATAGCCCATCCTTCTAAACACAATAAACCGTCCCTCTAAACACAATAGCCGCTCACCTTCGCCGTCCCTCTAAACACAATAGTCCATGGTCTCTCAAAACTTCCGCTTCACATGGATCAGTTCGCCAACAATCTCCCAAGAAGCAAGGAACCCCACAATCATCAGTTGTTGTAACGCTTTCTCTACCAACTCACGACCCTTGGCAGTTCGTTCTGTAGTCATGCCTGCACCGTTCTTGATAGTGTCGATTTTGATGGGATAGGGCTGGCGATGACTGGCTAAATATCCATGCAACCACGTGGCAATGCCAACCGGTAAGGCCAAGCGCTGCTCCCACTCCAAATAGGTGTAATGCACGTCTCCGAACAAATCCATAAGCTGCGGCGCAACCTGAACTCGATAGAGTCGCAATGCTCGGCCTGTCTCATTGTCCTTCCACTTGAATATGGGAATCATGGATATGCTCACCCCCTCTTTTAGCCGCTTGGAAACGACCGCCAGGGATGTTGCCTGCATCCGATCAAGACTGCCGCGCAAGCGTGTATAACTGCTTCCATCTATAGGCCAGCGAATAGCTTTGCAAAGGCTGTAAGGCGTGAACTCAACGGTCTGCCCTAGAGGGAGTTCCTTCGCTATGTGTATCAGTTGCAGCCACACCGTTTCATCGTCTTGTCGCAACTCCTCGCCAGTGAAGGTGATGCGGCCTTCACCGATCACAGTGATTTCGGATTGCTTAAGGTAGGCGCGGGCCTGATTGCGGTTACGGGCGTTGAACAGAGCGGAACGGAAAATTTCGTTAGGCAAGCAGCGTAGCGCGTCGGCCCATAACGGAAGCTGCGCCACGGTTGGCGGCAGTGGTTTGCTCTGATGCCGCTGCCTGGATTTTTCGGCCTCCCATAGTTTGGTTGCACGCGCGACAGCGTTCGGAGGATTTAACACCTCCAAGCTGGAGCCGAGCTCTTCGGCGGCTTTCATCGGGGCGCCGCCTCGGCCTTGGCCGGATGTCATTTCTGCTGCGCTCGTGCTATCTGCTCGGCCTTTGTAGGGCGGCCTCTCGTTCGCTTACCATGCGCGGGCGCGGATGGCGTGGTACTGGGAGTATTGGTTAGTCGGTCCAGGTACTCTGCAAGGTCGATGAGACGCACCATCTTGCGCCCGCTGCAAATAACAAATTTCGGGAAGTCTTGTCGCCCGCCGTTGCAAACACGTTTGTAGCTTGCAGGTTTGCTGAAGCCCAGCACCCCGCCCGCCTCGACCGGCGTAATTAAAAGTTTTCCGGGGAATTGCTGTGTTAGAAAATTGAAGTGTGCCGCGACTGTATGCGGCAAAGCGAGATGATGTTGGTCCATGAACAGACTCCCAAATTGCGGGGCGCGCAAGCGCGCCGCATTTACATGCACATCTCGCCTGTGATGTACGGGTTGGGGAGTTTGAGATTACGTCGGTGCAGGTCCGTTTACCCTTATCGCCATTCACCCAATAAAGGTGAGTGAGACGTAAGGCCGTTTATCCCCTCCTTTCGAAGTTGCAAGCCCCATTTCTGGGCGGGTGGTGGCAGTCCTGGCTTCAATCCTCTGCCGCGAATGGCGCGGCCTGGTCTGTTCGCTTTTATTATCCTATTTTTTTGTATATATATGCAACAGGATAATAACTGCCATAGTCATGCCACAATTTTGCCACAATGAACTGTGGCAAATGGGTATAAATCGGGGAAAATCGGGGAAAATCTAGACAAAGAAAAAGCCCGCTAACACAATGTATTTGCGGGCTTTAATCTGGTGCTGGAGAGAGGAATCGAACCTCCGACCTACGCGTTACGAGTGCGTTGCTCTACCAACTGAGCTACTCCAGCAAAAAACGGGGGTGATTATAGAGGACGCACAGCGCTTAGTGCCAGCGGTATTCCTCTACCGGGAAAGGTTGCGGCTTGCCTTCGATTTCATTCAGCAGCAGTTCTGCGCTGGCCAGGGACATGGTCACACCGTAGCGAAAATGTCCGCTGTTGGCGTAGAGGTTGGTGAGGCGCGGATGACGTCCGATGGTGGGAATGTTGTCCGGCGAACCGGGACGAAAGCCTGCCCAATGTTGCACCGGCATTCGGTCACGCCAGCCCGGGAAAATCTCGCGCACGCGCTGCAACAGGCTGTCGCGCGCCTCAATAGTGGTGGATTTGTCGAAGCCGACATCTTCCAGCGTGCTGCCGACCAACACATGCCCATCGCGACGCGGGATTAAATACAGATTTTCTTTGAGCAGGATTTGCTGGAACGGCGGAGTATCGAACTTGAACAATAGAATTTGTCCGCGTATCGGACGGATGTCCATGTTGAGCGCGTGTTCGCCCAACAACGTTTTGCTCCATGCGCCCGCCGCTACTATGTAGGCATCCGCGCCGAATTTGCCCTGCGTGGTTTGTAACGCAACTACACGTTCACCTGCAATCTCAAACTTTTGCACTTCATGTTGTTCGAGGATCATCCCGCCAAGCATTTCCACACGCTTTCGCAGCGCATACAACAGGCGCGGATTGCGCACTTGTGCGACCTCCGGCAACAGCAGCCCAGAACTCATTTCAACAAGTAAATAATCGGCAAGATTGACCGGCTGCAACACCAACTGATGTTGCGCACACCATTGCGCGGCAAGCTCCGCTTGGTATGGCGGCAACAGCAACATGCCGCTGCGTTGATATTCAGGATCGATGCCGGTGGAGGCATGCAGCGTGGAGGCAGCCTCACTGAACATACTCATCCCGCGCTGCGCGAGGCGCGTGACAGCCTCTTGATAATCCCAAGGGCATAATGGCGAGAGGATGCCGCCGCCTGCCCAGGATGCTTCCCGTCCTACTGTGCCGCGTTCGACCAGCGTCACACGATAACCCGCTTGCAACAGGACTTGTGCGCTGGTCAGACCGACCACGCCGCCGCCGACGATCAGGAAATCCGTTTGCATGTGGTAAAGAAAATCAGGGTTGCCAGTTCAGGATTTCGCGACGATCGGGATCAATGTCCTGGGCAATGGGAACACCACGTTCTCGACGATGCCCTGCAACTCGATTACTTTTCCCCCGCCCATTTTTTCCATGCGTGCGATCACGCCTTGCACCAATACCTCCGGTGCAGATGCGCCTGCGCTGATGCCCACTCGCGCTTTGCCGGCGAACCACTCCGGCAGCAATTCTTCGGCATCATTCACCAGATAGGCGGGCACCCCGACATTCGCGGCGACTTCGCGCAAGCGGTTTGAATTCGAGCTATTCGGCGACCCCACCACGACCACCACGTCACATTGTTTGACCAGCATCTTTACCGCATCCTGGCGATTTTGCGTGGCATAGCAGATGTCGTCTTTCTTCGGGCCGGCGATGAACGGGAAACGCGTCTTGAGCGCGGCGATGATCGTGCTGGCATCATCCACAGACAGCGTAGTTTGCGTGACGTAAGCGAGATTCTGCTCGTCGCTCACCTTTAGACCGGCGACCTGCTCCGGCGATTCCACCAGATACATACCGCCATTGCTCTGTCCCATGGTGCCTTCCACTTCGGGGTGTCCGGCATGACCGATCATCACAATCTCCTTGCCCTGCTCGCGCATCCTCGATACTTCGATATGCACTTTGGTCACCAGCGGACAGGTCGCATCGAACACGGTCAGCCCGCGCGCTTCGGCCTCATGACGCACCGCTTGCGACACACCATGCGCACTGAAGATCAGGATGCTGCCGCTCGGCACATCCGCCAGATCCTCGATGAAAATCGCACCCTTCCGGCGCAAACCATCTACCACGAATTTATTGTGCACCACTTCATGACGCACATAAATCGGCGCGCCATGCAGAACCAGCGCGCGCTCCACGATTTCAATGGCACGATCCACACCGGCGCAAAAACCGCGCGGATTAGCCAGCAACAGTTCCATGTTTGTTCTCCTTGAAGCTGTCTAAAATTAATAGGAACGCACCGCAGGTGATGGCAGAATCGGCAAGGTTAAACGCAGGGAAGTAATGCTCATCCCAATGGAACGACAAGAAGTCCACCACATAACCATACGAAATCCGATCGATCAGATTGCCCAGCGCGCCGCCGAGTATCAGGCTCAACGCGAAGGCAAACAGCGTTTGTGCAGCATGTTTGCGCAACAGCCAGACTATCCACGCCGAAGCGACTATCGCAATGATGCTGAACAGCCAGCGTTGCATCCCGCCCGCATCATTCAAGAAACTGAATGCGGCGCCGGTGTTATGCGCCAGCATCAGATTGAACACGCTGAGCACGGTGAAACTCTCGCCAAAGGCAAAGTGGTTTGTGATCCACGCCTTGCTCAATTGGTCGAGCACGATCACCAATGCACTCAATGATAACCAGCGTAACAACTCCCCTCGCCCACTTGCGGGAGAGGGGGCGTGGGAGAGGGTATCTATGCGCCGAACCTCCCTCTCCCCTAGCCCCTCTCCCATTTGCGGGAGAGGGGAACCGTTCTTTTGCTCAAGCATATCTGCGCGCCTCGCCGGTGCCATATAAATTGCTTATGCAGCGCCCACACAGCGTGGCGTGCTGCGCATCCGCACCGACATCTTCGCGGTAATGCCAGCACCGCTCGCACTTTTGGCGTTGTGACGCAACTGCCGAAACAGCGCTAGATGAGCTATCAAGCTCAGCAATAGTATAAAAATTTGCTTGAGAGGTAACTAAAATAAAACGTAACTCATCTCCAATATCTTTCAGAGCATCATAAGTAATCCCATCCACACCTACTTCAACCTCAGCCTGTAATGATGAGCCGATCTTGCCTTCCATTCTTAATGTCTCTAAGAATCTTTGTACGGTGGCGCGAATTTCACGTAACTTTTGCCAGCGCGTAAAAATTTCAACTCTATTTCCCAGTAAAGGTAACTCATACCACTCGCTAGCAAACACGCTATCATCCTCTTTGCCGCTCAACACCTCCCACACCTCCTCGGCAGTGAAGCTGAGTATCGGCGCCATCAATCGCACCAGACTATGTGTGATGTGATGCAACGCATTCTGCGCAGAACGGCGCGCTATGGAATTTTCCCCGGCGGTGTAGAGACGGTCTTTCAGGATATCGAGGTAGAAACCACCCAAGTCCTCAGAACAGAAAGTCTGCAATCTTTGTGCAATCAGATGGAATTCGTAACGCGCGTAATCCTGCTTCACTTCGTCCTGCAACTTCTGCGTCATCGCCAGCGCATAGCGGTCGATCTCCAGCCACTCGTTTACCGGCAAGGTATGTTGCTGCGGATCGAAATCGGCGATGTTGGCCAACAGGAAACGCAGCGTGTTGCGGATGCGCCTATAGCTTTCCACCACACGTTTTAGAATTTCATCCGAGATGGTCAGCTCGCCGGAGTAGTCGGTCGAAGCCGCCCACAAACGCAGAATATCGGCACCGAGCGTGTCGAAAATCTTTTGCGGCGCGATGACGTTGCCCTTGGACTTCGACATTTTGTGCCCGCTGCCGTCCACCACGAAACCATGGGTGAGCAAGGCCTTGAAAGGCGCGCGGCCATTGATGGCACAACCGGTGAGCAAGCTCGACTGGAACCAGCCGCGGTGCTGGTCGGAACCTTCCAGATACAGGTCGGCGGGTGTATGCAATTCATCACGGCGCTGCAAAACCGACGCGTGTGTGACACCCGAATCGAACCATACATCCAGGGTATCGCTGAGTTTCTTGTAGTACTCTGCCTCCGCACCCAACAAGTCCACCGAGTTCAGGCTGAACCATGCCTCGATACCGTCGCGCTCAACCAGCATGGCCACCTGCTCCAGCAATTCCGGCGTGCGAGGGTGCAACTGTCCGGTTTCCTTGTGCACGAAGAAGGGCATCGGCACGCCCCAGCTGCGCTGGCGCGACACGCACCAGTCGGGGCGAGTCCTGATCATCGCCTCCAGGCGGGCACGCCCCCAAGATGGGAAGAACTGTGTGGCTTCGACGGCCCGATTGGCAAGGTCGCGCAAACTGAGTCCATCGTGTATCGAACGAGAACGCCCCTCACGTACCAGCTTTTCCACATCCGCCACCACTGGATAAGCAACATTATCCATACCAATGAACCACTGCGGCGTGGAACGGAAGATGATCGGTGTTTTGTGCCGCCAGCAGTGCGGATAGCTGTGCTGCATCTTTTCCATATGCAACAAATGCCCGCTGGCTTGCAGCGCATCTATCACCACATCATTGGCTTTCCACACGAACAATCCGCCGACCAGCGGCGTGTTGGCAATGAACTTGCCATCGTCACCGACCGGATTGTCAGCCGGCAGATCATATTCTTGCCCAACAAAATAATCGTCCAGACCGTGTGCCGGTGCGGTATGCACAGCCCCTGTGCCAGCATCAGCAGTTACATGATCACCCAGAATCACAGGCACTTTTCGGTCGTAAAATGGATGCTGGAGCAAAACGTACTCCAAACTTCTCCCTAAACAACCATCGACAATATTGATACGACTATCGGCCAGAGGGTCTATCCCGTACCGTTTTAAGGCGGCATCACGCAACTCACTAGCAAGGACAATATATTGTTCACCCGTATCAACCACGTCATAGTGAAAACGTGGATTTAGGCAAACTGCCTGGTTTGCTGGCAATGTCCACGGGGTGGTGGTCCAGATCACAAAATAGACAGGTTTCTCATATTTTCTACTATCCCCAAATGGAATACGTCCTTGGCGCACCAATGTTCTGTCTGCGACTTTATCCCAGAATTTTTCCCTGTCTATAACTTCAAACTTCACATCAACCGCGGGTGAGGTCTTGTCCTCATATTCCACTTCCGCTTCTGCCAGCGCAGACTGACAATCCAGACACCAGTTCACCGGTTTGTAGCCTTGATACAGATAGCCGCGCTCATAGATGCTGCCGAGCGCGCGCATGATGTCGGCCTCGGTCTTGAAACCCATGGTGAGATAAGGATGATCCCAATCGCCCAGCACGCCGAGACGGATGAAATCTTTCTTCTGCCGCTCGATCTGCTCGGCAGCATATGCGCGACACAGTGCGCGGAATTGTGCAGGGGGAATCGCCTTGCCGTGTTTCTTCTCGACCTGCAATTCGATCGGCAACCCGTGACAATCCCAGCCCGGCACATAAGGCGCGTCGAAACCAGCCAGCGTCTTGCTCTTGACGATGATGTCCTTGAGTATCTTGTTCACCGCATGGCCGATGTGAATGTCGCCGTTCGCATACGGCGGGCCGTCGTGCAGGATGAATTTCGGCTTACCCTGCTTGGCCGCGCGGATCTTCTGGTAGCGTTGCTGTGCCTGCCAGCGCGCCAGCATCTGCGGCTCGCGCTTGGCGAGATCGCCGCGCATCGGGAATGGGGTATCGGGTAGATTTAAAGTGGCTTTGTAATCGGTCATATCGGGGAATCAGTCATGTTGTTCAAACCATTTCTTTGCATGCTCTACATCCAACGCAATGTGCCGCGTCAGCGTTTCCACATCGGGATATTTTTCTTCATCGCGCAGTTTTTGCAAAAACTCCACGCGTAAATGTTTGCCATAAATCTGTTGCTCAAACTCGAACAGATGTACCTCGAAAACCGGGTTGGCATCGTGCTTCACCGTTGGCCGCACACCAAGGCTGGCCACACCTTGCAGCACGCCCAGACCTTCGGCATGTACCTGCACCACGAAGATGCCGGACAGCGGCGGGCGGTTGTGCTTCAGCTGGATATTCGCGGTGGGGTAACCGATCTTCCTGCCCAAGCCATCGCCGTGCACCACCCGTCCGCTGATGCTGTAATGTCGCCCCAGATAACGCTGAGCCTCACGCATCTGCCCAGCCAGCAAGGCGGCACGTATCTCCGTGCTGGAAATCCGTACCCCGTCATGCTTCACACTGCGAACCGCATGCACCGCAAAATCGAGCTGCGCGCCGATTTTTTCCATCAGCGCGAAATCGCCAGTGCGCCCGCTGCCGAAACGAAAGTCGTCGCCGATCAACACGAACTTGGCAAACAACTTTTCATGCAGTACATTGATAAAATCTGCCGCGCCCATCTGCGCAAAGTGCGCATTAAAACGACATACTTGCACGCGGTCTATGCCCAGCGCGGCAAAAAATTCCAGCTTTTCGCGCAGACTGGTCAACCGTGCCGGTGCTTGCTGCGGGGTAAAAAACTCGCGCGGATGCGGCTCGAAGATAATTACCGCCGTTTGCAGGCCGCGCGCTTGTGCCGCTGCACGCAACTCGTTCAGCAAAGCCTGATGGCCCAGATGCACCCCGTCGAAATTACCGATGGTGAGCGCGACTGGTCGGCTGTCATGGGAATTAAGTCCGCGTAGAATCAACATGGGCGCGGATTATACCCGATGGACGGGTGATCATTGGAGGTTAAACGGTTAGGTACTAAGTGAACAGCATTGGGGTCGATCCCCTTTCGCCCCGTTAAACCTTTTTCAAAAATTCCGGTTTCAGCCGCAGGCCTTTGACCTTGTCAGAATTCCCCTCGACCGCCTCATCGCCCTCTCCGAGGTGAATATTCTTGATCACCGTTCCTCTTTTTAACGTGACGGATGAGCCTTTTACCTTCAAGTCTTTAATGACCTGCACAGAGTCACCATCACTGAGCACGTTGCCATTGCTATCTTTTACATCCATTATTTTTTTCCTATTTAAGCATTAATGAAAAATCAAATTACCTGAAACAAAATGAACTCCGTAGGGTAGGCAACTCGTTGCCCACCATTGTGTTGCAAAGCTCAACATTCGCGTGGGCACGGTGTGCCACCCTACCGGGCTGTTATATCAACGATATTCTAAACCTGTACGGGACGCGCAAAAAACAATAGAAGTATCAAAACGAACGTGGTCGTGCTCAATATATTTTTCATGCTGCCATCCTCCATTGCGCATCACTCGCCGCTTCGCGTAAATTGTTTATGGTAGCCAAAGTGATCAGCATCACGCTACGCCGTCCCGCCCACCGTCAATCCATCAATCCTCACCGTAGGTTGTCCCACCCCAACCGGCACACTCTGCCCTTCTTTGCCGCAAGTGCCAACGCCGGGATCGAGTGCCATGTCGTTGCCGATCATCGAGATGCGCGTGAGCACGTCGGGGCCGTTGCCGATCAGGGTTGCGCCTTTGACCGGGTGGGTGATTTTGCCGTCTTCAATCATGTAGGCTTCGGCGGTAGAGAACACGAATTTGCCGTTGGTGATGTCCACTTGACCGCCGCCGAAATTCACCGCATACAGGCCGTGTTTGACCGAGGCGATGATTTCTTTCGGGTCTTTGTTGCCGTTGAGCATGTAGGTGTTGGTCATGCGCGGAATCGGCAGATGCGCATAGGATTCGCGGCGCGCGTTGCCGGTGATCGGCACGCCCATCAACCGCGCGTTGAGGGTGTCCTGCAAATAACCGCGCAGTATGCCGTTCTCGATCAGCGTTGTGCATTGCGTGGCGTTTCCTTCATCATCCATTTGCAACGATCCGCGCCTTCTTGCCGGCGTGCCGTCATCCACCACGGTCACGCCTTCCGCTGCGACGCGTTCGCCGACACGGCCGGAGAACGCCGAACTGCCCTTGCGATTGAAGTCGCCTTCCAGGCCGTGGCCTATCGCTTCATGCAGCAAAATGCCCGGCCAGCCGTTGCCCAGCACCACGGTCATGTTGCCTGCTGGAGCGGGTGCGGCATCCAGATTGGTCACCGCCTGATGCACGGCTTGCGCGGCATAACGGCGCAACATTTCATCGTCGAAATAGCCGTAATCGAAACGTCCTCCGCCACCCGCCGAGCCTTGCTCGCGCTTGCCGTTGCTCTCGATGATGACCGTTACCGACAGGCGCACCAGCGGGCGGATGTCGGCATTCATCAAGCCGTCGCTGCGCGCCACCATCACCACTTCGTATTCGCCGGCCAGTCCCGCCATCACCTGCACCACGCGCGGATCGAGCGCGCGCGCATAGCCTTCGAGACGTTCCAGCAATGCGACTTTTTCCGCATCCTTGAGGCTGGCGATAGGATCATGCGGCAAATAGATTTCGCGCCGCGAACCGTGATGCAGCCCAAGAGGAATGATGTCCACACTCTGTGTGCCGCCCTGCCGTGCAATCGCGCGCGTCGCTTGCGCCGCGCTGTCCAAGGCATTCAGGCTGATGTCATCGGAATAGGCGAAAGCGGTTTTTTCGCCGCTCACCGCGCGCACCCCGACACCCTGATCGATATTGAAACTGCCGGATTTGACGATGCCTTCTTCCAGCGACCAGCTTTCGGCGCGGCTGTATTGGAAATACAAATCGGCGTAATCAAGCCGGTGCGCCATCATGCTGGCGAACACTTGTTCGATATGACCCGCCTCAATGGAATAAGGCGCGAGCAGCGCTTGTTGCGCGGTGCCGAACAGCGTATCGAAAGACTGATTTTTGTGCACGGGATTCATCCCAATTCTTTCTGGTGCATGGACATAACCAGCGACTTAGCGAGCGTTAACCAGCGGCTTATGTCACCGTTTTTTGGTGACTTAGCCGAATGGCTATGCAAAGCTGTTTGCTCGCTTAGTCGAATGGCTAGTGGTTCTATCAAAAGTTTTTCGTAATCAAGCACAGCTAAATAAAATGCGATGCGTCAGCGCGGGCAGGCTGGTGCGCAGACTAGCCTGATAGGATGGATTCACATCGGCGACCACCACGCCGGAGCCGCGCGGCAAACGATCCAATACGCGCCCCCACGGATCGACGATCATGCTGTTGCCGTGCGTCTCGCGCCCGTTGACGTGATAGCCACCCTGCGCGGCGGCGATCACATAAGCCAGATTTTCAATGGCGCGTGCGCGCACCAACACTTCCCAGTGCATCTTGCCGGTGGTCTCGGTGAACGCGGAAGGCAGCACGATGATGTCCACATTTTTCATCGAGCGGAATAGCTCGGGGAAACGCAGGTCGTAGCAAATCGCCAGGCCGATACGCCCAAACGGGCTGTCTATCACCACCACTTGATCGCCCGGCTCTATCGTTTTCGCTTCGTGATAATTTTCGTTGCCCAGCACCAGGTTGAACAAATGTAACTTGTCATAGCGCGCCACCTGCTCGCCCTGTTCATCGAACACCAGGCAAGTATTCCTGACCTTGTCCGGTGTGCTGGCCGCCAGCGGGATTGAGCCACCCACCAGCCAGATTTTGTATTGGCGGGCGGTTTCGCTGAGGAACGATTGGATCGGCCCTTGTCCAGGCTGCTCGCGCACCGTGACCTTGTCTTGTTCGGTCATGCCCATGATGGCGAAAAATTCCGGCAGTACCACCAGTCGCGCGCCTTGTTCAGCGGCTTTGGCGATGAGGCGCCGCGCTTCGCTCAAATTGCCCGCTACATTCGGACCGGAAGCCATCTGAAGGGCGGCCACCTTGAAAGCATTGACCCGCGCGGCACGCCCAAGGGCAGGCAATCTGCTATCCGCTAAAGCGAATGCGGAGTTGTCGCTACGTTGTTGTGTTGAATCACTTGCTGACATAATTTTCTCTATTCGCTAGTGTTAATTTATTTTGTTTGGCCTCCACCAACCTTGACCACGTTGGGGTCGCTCCATGTTCCGCTGACATTGTATTCAAATGACACCAACTTATCGAGCGGATTGTCCAATATCTTGTTGACGATGAGCGTTCCGATACCCACCGCCGGGCTGATAGCAAACGCGCCGATCAGCGATACGCTGTCTCCCAGAGTCGGCAATATCCGCACGCGCAAATTCTGCGTTTCATTATTCAAATCAACATTGCCTTTCATGGTCACTTTGGCAGACGAGCCATCGATGTGAAAATCCTGGGTATCGATCACGCCGTCTTTGATTGCGGCATTGCCGTTGATGTTGTCGAACTGAAAGCCCTCGCTGAACACGTCGGTAAAACCCAGGACGATATGTTTTGGCAAGTCTTGCAGGCTGAGTACACTGAGCAATTTGCCGGCACCCGAATCCATTTTCAGGAACCGGCCCTTGCTGGTATCCAGCTTGAGCGTGCCGTTCAAAGTAGCATAACTGAATTCGTCCGGCGTGCCGGCCCATGACAAATTAGCCGCCAGCTTGCCACTGCCGCCCTTGACGGTATTGGGATAGCCGGAACGCCCCAGAATCTTTCCCGCATCGCTGATATCCAGCACCAGATTGACCTGTGTTTGCAGCTTTCCTTCCGCATCCCTCCAAACTCCATCTCCCGCCAAGCTACCGCCCGGGTTGGTGATGTTCAGGCGGCGCAACCGCCAGTCCTTGCCATCCGGGTATCCAACCAGTTCGAAGTGACCGATTTGTTTGCCTTTTAGCTGCAGATTCTCAATCGAGATATCCAGTGCGGGTAGATTGTTGGGGTGCAGTTGCGACGGCGGCGTCGTGACAGCGTGTTCGGATTTGTCTGGCAGCGCGGGTTTGACGGGTTCTGCCGACGGCAAAGGTTGTTCGTCACTCAACCATTGTAGATTACTTAAATGCGCGCGGAACATGCTGCCCGTTTCATATCCGTGCGGCTCCCATACCACTTCGCCGTTCAGCGCACTGCTGGACAGCTGCGCAGCCAATCCGTCGCCACGCCTGGCGGCAACAATATGCAACGCGCTGATACTCTGCCCATAACCGGTTAATTTTTCGATGCGCAGATTTACTCCGGCGATTGGCAATGCCGGACCGGCTTTCCCCGCGCCGCCTGCCAAACCCTCCCAGCCTTGTACCGACAACACGGGCAAGCTGCCGAGCAACCACACGCCTGTCCTGAACTCAGTCGAAGCCTGTCCTGAGCTCTGTCGAAGGGGGCCATCCTTGCCTCGTGATAATTCCTGCACCCTTTTTGATTCCAGCGACTTGTCCTGGACACCAAAATTGACCGTACCGCGCTTGATGACCATCGCACCGCTTACGTTGCGGCGCGCCAGTCGCGCACTGAGTAGATTGCCCAGTTGAACGGTAATGACATCCTGCCCCTCGGCGACAGAGCCTTCCACCTTGGGACAAGGCTCGTAACCAGCGACTTGACTGCCGTCTTTGGGCAGCCTAGTCGAATGGCTATAACCAATGACTTGCCCAGCGTCTTTTGCTGGGTTAGTCAGATGGCTAGTAGCCGTATCAGTAGTTTTATCAGGACAGGCTTTGCCCGGGACAGGCCGTTTCGACAAGCCTGTCCTGAGCGAAGTCGAAGGGCTCAGGACAGGGTTCTTTTCCACGTGCAACGTCATCACCTCGTCGGCGCGTTTGGCGAAAGGTTGCGGCAAACTGGAGCTGATCCCCTGCAAATTGGAATTGATGATGATCTTTGCAGATTTTTTAACCACGCTGATGTCGGCATCCCAAGCCGCACTGCCATGCAAATAATTCAGCAGCGGAAGCGGCTCGCTCTTGCGCAAAACATCTACGTTGCTGCGCCCTTTAAGGGTGGCATGCACCGCACCGCCCGCGGCGGTCTGCACATTGATGCTGGCCGTTCCACCCAGTATTTCTGCCGATACGCCGCTGGCTTGCATACCCGATTCAGTGAACGACAAAGCACCGCGAGTGTTGCGCAACAACGGCACGCCTTCTCCCAAATCAATATCGTTATCCTGAACTTTAATCGTTCCGGACACTTTTACCGGCAGGTCGCCCAACAGCGGGATGCGCATGGACAAATCCAGATGCCCGTTGCCGCTGGCACTGATACCGTCGGTGAAACCATCTATGTAACCGCGCACCGGACTCTGCTGGACGAATTCCAACAATGAATTGCTCGCAGCCACCGCCTCGCCATTTATTTCCAGTAACAAGTCCTTGCTCAACATATTCGGCAAAGTGACGGTGACGTTCTGCAAGCGTGCGCCGAGCATGGTCGCCAATGGTGACTTCACTTCCAGCCTGTTACCGCGTATCAATAATTCACCGGAGATGTTTTCGATGCGCGGCCAATGCTTATCAAATTCCAGCACCGCATCCTGCGCATGTCCGCCGATTTCAAATAGCGCGTTTTTGGTACCGTCCAGCGGAAAGTCACTCAGATTACCTTTGATGCGGAGACGGAAATCTTCGGTGCGCCCCGCCAGCAGCGCGCCGTTCAACCAGTCGTTGCCTTCCTTGTTCAGTGCGACCAGCGGGGTGTAACGGGCAGCGCGTCTGATATCGCCACGCGTCAAACTGGCCGTCAAATCCAGAACACCAAAGGTGCCGGCCAGCGTGTGATAACCGCCATACAGACTGCCAGCCAGATCATCGTTGGCGAATGCGAGGTTATCGACATCAATCGACAATTCCCCGCGTTCCCGTTGCCAACCCGCCTGGCCGGTCAAGGTAGCGAAAGACAACGGTTCCCGCATCACGCCCGGCGCATCCACAGCCAAGCGGCGAGAATTGATACTGAGTCTGCCACTCGCTTCGTTGCCATCCACATCCACAGTCAAACCGGAAAAACCGGGCATTTTGCCGACCTGATTTACAGCAAGGTTCTCAAAATGTCCCTTGAGTTTGTAGCTATCCGGTTTTTTAGGTGAGCCTTGCCATTGCGCATCCAGATTGGACACCTTTCCCCGTGGCGCATACGCATCCAGACGCGCGCGCAGATCGGCTTCCATCGGCAAGAATTTTGCCAGGCTGGCAAGGCTTTCCAATTGCAACAAGTTGGCGCGTATCTCTCCGTTCGCAGGTTGGCCGCCGACGCGCTGTTTATTGCTTGCATTTACGGCGCGAAAATAAAAATCCGTGGGTTGAAATTCGACCCCGTTTTGCAATCGCATCGCCAAATGCGTGGTGGAAACTTCAAAACCGCCGGTTACTTCTTGCCATGCGGCGCGACCGCGCAACTCGAGCAACGCCATCTCAGGCACATCCTCGGCGAGTTTGGCGACCACATCACGCAAGTCCAGATCGGCAGTGATTCCCGTAACCTTTCCACCTTCGACATTCAGCCAGCCACGCAGCGCACCACGCCCGCGATTGAATTCACCGGGCAAATCCAGCCATGGTCGCCAAGCTGTTACATCGGTGTAATCAAGCTGTGTAAATATCTGGCCTTGCCACGTTCCCAAGTTATCAAAACTTTTCCCGTGAAACTCACCGCGCACATCCAGCGGGGTCGCCAGTTCACTTGGCGGTATCGCACTCAAGGCAAAACTGTGTCGGCTGAACAAGCTATCAACGCGCAAATTGACCTGTTGCAACACCAGCGGCGGCGCATCGCGCTGCTCGTCGATCCAAACGATAAGGGCATTGCGCACCACAATGTTAGACTGATGCAACAGCCAGTCGGCCAAATTGTTATCGCCGCCTTTTTTAGAAAGCGCCACACCGCCGATAAAAACTTTTCCTTGCGCATCCCTGCGTATCAGCAGTTCCGGCCTATCGATTTCCAGGCTGACCAGCCGAAGTTCAGCGGTGAACAGCGACATCCACGATACGCTACCATCAATGCGTTGCAGCACCAATGCGGGTTGCCGCTGCTCATCCAGAATGCGCACATCGGTAAAATTCAGGTACGGCAGAAAGCCCCGCCAATCACCCTGGATCTTGCCGATGGCGACCGGATTGCCTATCGCGCCTGCCAAAGAAGCGGTGATCCTGTCATGATATTGCTCGATATCCGGCAATAGCCAATAGCGCAGCACAATGATGGCAAGTGCGATCAGCACAGCCGCAACCGCCGTCACAACGATGGTGAGTCGCATCAGCCAGTTCAAACTGTGCCTGAGCAAACGGGCGGAAAAAGAGTTAGACATTGAATAACCTAAGGCGCAAACGCGCCGGAATTAGTGCCTAAAATTTATAATTGGAAGACAATGCGTATTCTAACTTAAGGAGCCTATGAATATCGTAAACTCACCGCCCACGACCTTCGCCGACTTGCTGCAAAAGACGTTGTACTGCAGCCGTTATGCCAAACGGGCGCTGGAGACAGACCACCGCCTGCTGAATTGGTTGCAAGAAAGCTACACCACACCGTGCAGTCGCACGGAAATGCAAGTTTTGTTGCAACAGTCCGGGCTCGATCTGGACGACGAAACCGAATTGGCGCGAGCCGTGCGCGAATTGCGCAAACAGGCGATGGTCAAGCTGATTCTGCGCGATCTGAATGGGCTGGCCGACTTGAACGAAGTCATGCAAACCATGACCGCACTGGCGGAGGTGTGTGTGCAACGTGCGCAAGCCTGTTTGACGCGAGCGTTGCATGCGCAATTCGGCAGCCCGTCAGGTGAAGCGAGCGCGACAGCGCAGGAATTGCTGGTCATCGCCATGGGCAAACTGGGCGGCGGCGAGTTGAATGTCTCATCCGATATTGATTTGATTTTTGTGTATCCGGAAGACGGCGAAACCGATGGCCCACATAAACTGAGCAACCACGAATTCTTTACCCGGCTGGGTCGCCGCCTGATCAACATCATCAACGAACTCACTGCCGACGGCTATGTGTTCCGCGTGGATATGCGACTGCGCCCCTACGGCGACAGCGGCCCGCTGGTGACGAGCTTTGCCGCACTGGAAGAATATCTGATCAGCCAGGGCCGCGAATGGGAACGTTACGCATGGATCAAGGCGCGTGTCATCGCACCGGCGGACAGTCCGCAGACCGCCGAACTGACGCAGCTTGTGCAACCGTTCGTGTACCGCAAATACCTCGACTTTGGCGCAATCGATTCGATGCGTAAATTGCACACACAGATCCGTCAGGAAGTGCAACGCCGCGACCGGCTCAACAACATTAAACTCGGACCGGGCGGCATACGCGAGATCGAATTCACCGCACAGGTATTCCAACTGATACGCGGCGGAAGCGATGCCAGGCTGCGCATCCGTCCCACCCGAGGCGTATTGCGACAGTTGGTCGAAAACGCTCAATTGTCCGCGCCGGTGGTTGCCGGTCTGGATGCGGCTTACGTGTTTTTGCGTAATCTGGAACACCGCTTGCAATATCTGGATGACCAGCAAACCCAGGAATTACCCGGGAAAGCAGAAGATCAGGAAATCATCGCGCATGCCATGGGCTACGCGGATTACGCCGCTCTGCTGAAAGAGCTTGATCGCCATCGCGCACTGGTCAGCCAGCAATTCGAGCAGATCTTCGGTTCGCAGCAGACGGAGCAAGCCGAAGCACTTTTGATGGAACCACTAGCCATTCGACTAGGCGAGCAAACAACACTCGCCAAGTCGCTGGTTATGGCCGGGCACCCGAATGACGCGCAACTGTGGCGCGAAGACATTACCGCCGAAGAGTTGTACACGGCTCTGGAAAAACTGGGCTATCACGCCGCGCCGGACAGCGCGCAACGCCTGCTGCAACTGCGCGCCGGCAACCGCTACCGGCAACTGCCCGAATTGAGCAAGCAGCGGCTGGACAGACTGATCCCGCAATTCATCATCTTGAGCGCCCAACACAGCGACCCCGATGCAACACTGTCCAGATTGCTGACCTTGCTGGAAGGCGTCAGTCGCCGCGCCGCCTACCTCGCCTTTCTGGCCGAGTATCCGCAGGCCTTGCAGCGATTGACCCGATTGGTCGCCGCCAGCAGTTGGGCGAGTGAATATCTGACGCTGCATCCGGCGTTGCTCGACGAATTGCTGGATGCGCGCGAGATGTATCAGCCGCCGCAGTGGCAGCAGTTCGATCACGACTTGCAAACCCGCCTGGATGACTGCGCTGAAGATGCCGAGCGACAACTGGATGTGTTGCGCCATGCGCAACATGAACAAACATTTCATCTGCTGGCGATGGATCTGCAAGGCTTGCTGCCGCTGGAAACACTCAGCGATCACTTGAGTGATTTGGCTGATTTGATGCTGCGCCACGTGCTGGCATTGTGCTGGAGCAGCGCGCGCAGGCGGCATCGCGACGATGCGAAATTTGCCATCATCGCGTATGGCAAGCTGGGCGGTAAAGAGCTTGGCTACGCCTCCGATCTGGATCTGATCTTTCTTTATGACGACGATCATCCCGATGCGCAGGAAAACTATGCAAGACTGGCGCAACGCATCAACACCATGCTCGGCAGCTATACTTCATCCGGGCGTTTATATGAAACCGATTTGCGCCTGCGCCCGAATGGCGCGAGCGGATTGCTGGTGAGCTCGATCGAGGCGTTTGCCGAATACCAGCAAAGCCAGGCATGGGTTTGGGAACATCAGGCTTTGACGCGCGCCCGCTTCAGCGCCGGTGACACACGGATCGGCACTGCCTTTGAGCAAATCCGCCGGCGGGTGCTTTGCCAACCGCGCGACCTGACGACGCTGCGCAAGGAGATTCTGGCGATGCGCCAAAAGATGCTCGACGGCCACCCCAACGATACCAGCCTGTTCGACATCAAGCATGACCGGGGCGGCATGGTGGATATCGAATTCATGGTGCAATACATCGTGCTGGCCTATGCCCATCAACACCCGCAATTGACCGCCAACATTGGCAACCTGGCGTTGCTCAAACTGGCAGGCGAGCTGGGTCTTATTCCTGTTGATATTGCCGAACAGACCCGCGCGCTGTATCGCACGTTGCGCCAGACACAACATCGCATGCGACTTAACAACCTGTCGCCATGCCGTATTGAACAAGGTGAAATCGAAACCGCCGCATGCCGGAAGTTATGGGAAATGCTTTTTGAAGAGAGCCTCTAAAAATCTGCTCCGCGACTCAGCAGCTGCGTTGCGCGATGCTCGCGACGATCTTTAGAAGTTTCGGAAGAAATTCAAGCGGGAGGAGCAGAAACTTCCTGCGCCGCTGGCGGCAGCACCTTTGCCGGACGTGCGGCATCGATGGGAAGTGCGGAGAGGCGATACATGACCATCTCGCCTTTGCCCTTGACGTTTATGGTGGCGGGCGGCTCGAATGCATAGTCGTGTCGAATGCGATTGTATGTGGTCCTGTCCACCTGAATCACCCCCTCAACGGCCTCATCGGTGAGCCGACTGGCAACGTTCACCGTATCTCCCCACAAATCATAGATGAAGCGTTTGGTGCCGATCACCCCGGCAACTACTGGACCGGTGGCTATACCGCTGTGAATATCCAGCTTGAATCTGGACAGATCCGGATGGTTGGTCACAAAGTCACGCATCTCCAAAGCCAAGTCGGCAATATCGTTGGTGTAATTTGAATTGTCGCGATTCAACCCGCCGACCGCCATGTAGGCATCACCAATCGTCTTGATCTTTTCCACGCCGTATTTTTCACACAACTGGTCAAAACCGGTGAATATGGTATTCAGCAAACCAACCATTTGCTCCGGGGAGAGCGACTCGGTCAGTTGCGTGAAATTCACCAAGTCAGTAAACATCACCGTCACATCCGCATGCCCATCTGCGATTAAACCCTGGTGATTCTTCAGTCGTTGCGCAATACTGCTTGGCAGCACGTTAAGCAACACGCGCTCGGATTTCTTCTGCTCTTCAGCCAGCAATTGATGCTGCTGATCGAGTTGTTCCCTGATCTTGTCCATCTCCACGACAAAGTAGCGCACCAGAAAATAAATGATGGCAGACATCGCGGAGAAGTTGAGCGCAAAGAATACGCCGATAGTCTTCATCGACATTCCGCTACTTTCTCCTGCACCGAGAAAATAATCGAACGATCCGGACACAGCCACCATTATGATATAAGCGATAAACCAGGGAACGGACTCGCGCCAACCGGATACGACCAGCGCACCAATCGGGGCCAGCAGTGCCCATAGCATTATCCCGCTGGATGTCACTGAGTTGCCGATACTCCACTGCATCATGAAGGGCGAGAACAGGAACAGGCTCAGTTGCACGAAGCGGAACGGTTTGAACCGTTTGGTCTTGAAGTAATAAACCAGTGAAGCTACCGAGATGAGTTGATAGCCCAGTGGCACATTTGCCGGAAAGTTCAGTCCCATCAGCCAATAAAGCGCCAGCCACAGCGCCACCGCCAGATTCATGAAACCGCAGGCAAAGATCAGCAGATCTTTGTGCAGCTTGTCTTCTTGTGTATCCATGGTTTCTTCGGTGATTACGGGAAGCTTCGCCATCTGTTCAAGTACCCTTCTGAATTGAGTTATCAGCTAATACCAACCACGAAAGCAATCATACCCGAATTTGCATATCTAAGGAAACGAGCCTGAATTTCCAGACAATTTTAAGCGACGCCCCTTCATAAAGTTGCCGGAAGAAGCTAGAATCCGAGCTTTGCAACTGACTCATCAAAGGAATCCCATTATGTCGATGTCCGACCGCGACGGTTTTATCTGGTATGACGGCAAGCTCGTACCGTGGCGCGATGCCACCACCCACGTGCTGACCCACACCCTGCATTATGGCATGGGCGTATTTGAGGGCTTGCGCGCCTATCAGGCCGCCAAGGGCACCGCAATCTTCCGTTTGCAGGAGCACACCGACCGGCTGTTCAATTCCGCGCACATCTTCCAGATGAAAATGCCTTACGACAAAGCCACCGTCATGGCAGCGCAGCTCGAGGTCGTTCGTGCCAATAAACTGGAATCCTGTTACATACGCCCGATCTGTTTTTACGGCTCTGAGGCGATGGGCATCGCCGCCAAATCTCTTTCGACACATGTCGCCATTGCGGCTTGGCCGTGGGGCGCGTATCTCGGTGACGCCGGCATGCAGAAAGGCATCCGTGTCAAGACTTCCAGCTTCACCCGCCATCACGTCAACGTGAATATGTGTCGCGCCAAGTCGGTGACGACTTATACCAATTCGATACTGGCGCACCAGGAAGCCGACAACGACCACTACGACGAAGCGTTGTTGCTAGATGTGGACGGCTACGTTGCGGAAGGCGCCGGCGAAAATATTTTCATCGTCAAGAAAGGCAAGCTGTATACGCCTGACCTGACCTCCTGCCTGGAAGGCATTACGCGCGATTCCATTTTCACGCTGGCGCAAGAAATGAATATCGAAGTAATCGAGAAACGCATCACCCGCGACGAGGTTTATTGTGCCGATGAAGCCTTCTTCACCGGCACGGCCGCTGAGGTGACCCCGATCCGCGAACTCGACCACCGCACCATCGGCGGCGGTTCGCGCGGTGCTATCACCGCCAGGCTGCAACAGGCTTTCTTTGATTGTGTGGCCGGAAAGCATCCGCAGCACACTGGCTGGCTAAGCTATGTTTAACGGAGCGTCAGGAGAAATATTTTGAGCAAACAGAACATCACCCAGCGTTATATCGAAATCACCGCAAATGATTTGCCACTATCCTGCCCGATGCCGAATATTAATTTGTGGAACGCACATCCGAAAGTGATGATTCCGCTAAATCATGGCGGCGAGGCACGCTGCCCGTATTGCGGCACGTTGTATCGGTTTAAGGGCGAGCTGCCTAAAGCGCATCACTAAAAACCTGCTGCGCGATTCGATGCACCCGCAAGGAGTAGGCCGGTGGGTTCCCGGCGACAATGCCGCCACCCTTCCGCACGCTGCGTCGCGCGGTGCTCGCTCCTTCGCCTACCCATTAGGTATGTCTCAGTTGCTGCGCTCCGTGCTCCTTGCTCTCGAAACGCTCGCTACGGTTTTGGGCAATCTACTAAACACAGGTCATTTGGTGTTATGAAAAAGATATTAGTCATCGGCCCCAGCTGGGTGGGCGACACCATGCTGATGCAGCCGATGCTGCTGCGCCTCAAGCAACGTCACCCAGCCTGTCAGATTGACGTGCTCGCTCCGCCGTGGACAGCCGCGCTGTTGCATGCCATGCCGGAAGTGCACGAGGTCATCATCAACCCATTCCCGCACGGTGCGTTACGGCTTGGCGCACGTTATCAACTCGGGAAAAAACTGCGCAGCGCGCAATACGATCAAGCCATCGTGCTGCCCAACTCGCTGAAGTCGGCTCTCGTGCCATTTTTTGCGCGTATACCGCTGCGCACCGGTTTTATCGGAGAAGCGCGCTATATCCTGCTCAACGATGCACGCAAACTCAGCAAGACAACCTTGCCGCTAATGGTGGAACGCTTCGCGCAACTCGCGGAAGCTGCTCAAGGTGAAATTCCACGCCCCTTGGCCAACCCCAGGCTGGTAGTTTCCGCAGCTCAACGCGATGCCACGCTGCAAAAGCTCGGCTTGATGCTGGATAAACCCGTCGCGGTGTTTTGTCCCGGTGCCGAGTACGGGCCAGCCAAGCGCTGGCCTGCAACCTATTTCGCGGAGATCGCACAACGTCTGCAGCGCCAGGGTTATGCGGTATGGCTGATCGGTTCTGCCAAAGACAAGGAAGTCTCGGACAAGATTATCGCGCTGGGCAATTCGGAGTGTCGCAACCTGTGCGGCGGCACCGATCTGACAGATGCCATCGCGCTGCTATCTTGTGCGCAACTGGTCATCAGCAATGATTCCGGTCTGATGCATCTGGCTGCCGCACTGGATCGGCCGATGTTGGCACTGTTCGGCTCGAGCAGCCCGCAGTTCACGCCGCCTCTGTCCACGCAAGCACATGTCATCAAGCTCGATATCGAGTGCAGCCCGTGCTTCAAACGCGAATGTCCGCTCGGTCACTTCAACTGCATGGTGCAACTTACCCCCGATCTCGTATGGGAAAAATTTATCATTCCCATGCTCCGCGTGGGAACGATAAAAAACGAAAAATCGATAACATTCCAAAAATCTGTATAAATCTGCGTAATCTGCGGACTCAGTCGCCATTTTCAAGTTAATATAATTCATCAACAATCTTCATTAAAGCCAAGGCCAGCGCAATGCAGAACTTACCCAAGGAAATCTTCAAGGCTTATGACATACGCGGCATAGTCGGCAAGACGCTGACACCCGAAGTGGTTGAAGCCATCGGTCATGCCGTCGGTTCGGAAGCCACCGCACGCGGGCAGAGCGCGATTGCGATTGGACGTGATGGCAGGCTGTCCGGCCCGGAACTGATCGCCGCCCTTGCGCGCGGTATTCAGAAAAGCGGCATCAATGTGATCGATGTCGGTTGCGTTCCCACGCCGATGGTGTATTTCGCCGCCTACCAATTGCACACCGACTGTGCGGTGATGCTCACCGGCAGCCACAACCCGCCGGATTACAACGGCCTGAAGATGGTGCTGGCGGGTGAAACCCTGTCGGGCGAAACCATCCAGCAATTGCGCTCGCGCATCGAGCAAAACAACTTGACGCACGGCAACGGCAGCTACACGCAACGCGACATCAGCGCGGCTTACATCGCGCGCATCGTCTCCGGCATCAAGCTGGCCCGTCCTATGCACGTCACCGTGGATTGCGGCAATGGCGTGGCAGGCGCTTATGTCGCCAACCTGTATCGCCAGCTCGGCTGCACCGTGCAAGAGATGTATTGCGAAGTTGACGGGCATTTCCCCAACCATCATCCTGACCCTTCTCAACCGGAAAACCTGCAAGACCTGATCGCCGTGCTGCGCGACAATGACAGTGAACTGGGACTAGCGTTCGACGGCGATGGCGACCGCCTCGGCGTGGTGACCAAAGACGGCAAGATCATCTACCCGGATCGGCAATTGATGCTGTTCGCCGCCGATGTGTTAAGCCGCAATCCCGGCGCGGAAATCATTTTCGACATCAAATCCACGCGCAACCTGTTCGGCTGGATACGATCACACGGCGGCAGACCGACGTTATGGAAGACCGGGCACTCCCTGATTAAAGCCAAAATGCGCGAAACCGGCGCGCTACTGGCCGGTGAGATGAGCGGCCATGTGTTCTTCAAGGAGCGTTGGTACGGCTTTGACGATGGGCTATACACCGGGGCGCGCCTGCTGGAAATTCTGAGCAAGGTGCAAAATCCAAGTGCCACGCTGAATGCTTTGCCGGATGCGATCTGCACACCGGAACTGCACATGCATACTGCCGAAGGCGAGAACCACGCGCTGCTTGCACGACTGCAAAAGACCGCGAAGTTTACTGATACCAAGGAGATCATTACTCTGGACGGCCTGCGTGTGGAATACGCCGACGGCTTTGGGTTAGCGCGCCCGAGCAACACCACGCCGGTGATCGTGTTGCGTTTTGAAGCAGATAGCGAGGCTGCACTGCAACGCATCCAGAACGACTTCCGCAGGATATTTCAGCAGGCCGCGCCACACCTGAAATTACCGTTTTAATGCGGTAGCCTGGATTACATTATGCTGATCCAACCAGCTAACGAGCGCAACGATCAAATTCGCTACGTTGCGCCATCCTTAGCGGAGTAAATCAGATTTCGCTGGAGCGGGTGCAACCAGTAGGCCAAACTATCGCGGAAGAAATCGGCGAATTGCACAAGGTCAGTCGGCTTGGACACAAAACTGTTCGCACCGGCCTTGTAACTCATCAGTACGTCATCCTGTGTGTATTCTGCTGAAAACACCAAGATCGGGATATCTCGGGTAACCTGATCCATGCGTATCTTGCGCAGTACCGCCAAACCATCCAGTTTTGGCAATTTCAGGTCCAGCAGGATGATGTGCGGCATCTGTTCCTTTTTCTCGACGCTGGCGCTAAACCAGTCCAGCGCGGCTTCGCCACCACCCACCGCTATCAAATTTATTTCAGGACAAGATTCAGCTGCGGCGCGGCGCGCTAAATCTATTTGAACCAAATCGTCATCAACCAGCAACACGTTATAACGGCCTGTGTCCACCTGTATCGCTCCTTATGTGTGAGCCTTGATCTAACCCGGCACTGCAATTGCGTTCTGACTGTAGGAGCCCCATGCAAGCGAACACTTTTATCGCGGGCCGCTTCGACAGGCCCAGGACAGGCATCCCGCTCCTACGTTGAAATTAGCTACGTTCCTTTACCCAGCCTGCAACGGAGGCCAACGCCGCAGAAAGATTTCCCGGTTGTGTGCCGCCTGCCATCGCCATGTCCGGGCGGCCGCCGCCTTTTCCGCCAACTTGTTGCGCAACCATGTTCACCAGCTCACCCGCTTTGATTCTCGTAATGAGATCGGGTGTCACACCGGCAATCAAACTGACCTTGCCATCGGCTACCGCTGCCAGCACGATGGCGGCAGATTTGAGTTTGTCCTTGAGCTTGTCCAAGGTTTCACGCAACACCGCCGCATCCGCGCCTTCCAGCAGCGCAGCCAGCACCTTGATGCCGTTGATGTCCACCGCCTGACTGACGAGGTCGTCGCCCTGCGCGCCGGCGAGTTTCGATTTCAACTTTGCCAGCTCTTTTTCCATTGCCTTTACATTATCGAGGATTTGCATGATACGTGCGGCGGCTTCCTGCGGTAGCGCCTTCACTGCATCCGCCACTTGCTGCAATTGCGCTTCCTGTTGCTGCATATAATCCAGCGCGCCCTCGCCGGTGACCGCTTCCACGCGCCGCACCCCTGCCGCCACACCACTCTCGGCCAAAATCTTGAACAGCCCGATGTCGCCAGTGCGCTTGACGTGTGTGCCGCCGCACAGTTCGCGCGAAGAACCGATATCCAGCACGCGCACTTCATCACCATACTTCTCGCCGAACAGCATCATCGCGCCAGTCTTCTGTGCATCTTCAATACCCATCACGCGCGCCTGAGTCTCCGTATTGGCGAGTATCTCCGCATTCACGATCGCTTCCACTTTCATGATCTCCGCATCGGTCATCGGCTGGGTATGCACGAAGTCAAAGCGCGTCTTGTCCGGGTCAACCTGCGAACCTTTTTGCTGAACATGGCCGCCCAGAACCTCGCGCAACGCCTTGTGCATCAGGTGCGTGACCGAGTGATTGCGCTCGGTGCGCGCGCGTGCCTGCATGTCCACACGCGCCAAGACGCTGTTGCCCACGCTCAGCTTGCCGGTCGTCACCACGCCATGATGCCCGAACACGCTGGCCTGTATCTTCTGCGTATCTTCCACCGCAAAAATACCGTGCACGCTGTTCAGCACACCGCGATCGCCGACCTGTCCGCCAGACTCGGCATAGAACGGTGTGTTATCCAACACCGCCACGCCCATCTCGCCTTCGTTCAATTCGTTGACCAATACGCCGTCCTTGTACAGCGCGAGAATATTGGCCTTCCGTTCCAGCGTTTCATAACCATGGAATGTTGTAGCAGGTCCGGCGTATTCCAGATTCGCCGCCATCTTGAACTTGCCCGCCGCACGCGCCTGCTCCTTCTGCTGCGCCATCGCCTTATCAAATCCCGCAACGTCAACCGTCACGCCGTACTCACGACACACGTCCTGCGTCAAATCGAGAGGGAAGCCAAACGTATCGTGAAGTTGAAATGCCACATCTCCATTTAAAACTTCTATCTTTTTTGTTACCCCGAAAATCTCAGACACATTGCCCTTATCGCTTAGTCTATCAACAACTTCTTTTCCACCCCAAATTTCAGAAAGCAAAATGCTCATTCCATGTCCGATAGTAGTGAAGAAGCGTTCTTCTTCCTGCTTGAGTATCTCCATCACGCGCTCATGCGTCGCCTTTAATTCAGGGAATGCCGCGCCCATTTCGTTAACCAAGTCCGGCACTATCTTGTAAAAGAACGCCTCACGCGCGCCGAGCTTGTAGCCATGGCGTATCGCACGTCGAATAATCCGGCGCAATACATAACCGCGCCCTTCGTTGCCGGGGATCACGCCGTCGGCGATCAGGAAGGAGCAGGCGCGGATGTGGTCAGCAATGACTTTTAACGAACTTATCCGCTTGTATTGTTCAGGCAAGAGAGAGTTGTAACGATTATCCCCATCAAGAATTATCGGGAATTTCGTTTCACGCGCAGCAGCACGTATCAGGTTCTGGAATAAATCGATATCGTAATTGCTATGCACATGCTGCAACACCGCCGAAATGCGCTCCAGCCCCATGCCGGTATCCACCGAGGGCTTGGGCAGCGGATGCATCACGCCGTGCTCG